>Ga0209491_10001981_pt1 | contig 37817 bp, 30 predicted proteins | sample BON02_FD_187213 | JGI IMG/M metagenome (GOLD analysis project Ga0209491, IMG submission 187213) | Freshwater microbial communities from Lake Bonney liftoff mats and glacier meltwater in Antarctica - BON-02 (SPAdes) (version 2) | ecosystem: Environmental > Aquatic > Freshwater > Ice > Glacier... | reverse complement strand
TTGTAGACGATCGTCGTATTTGTTGATACCGTATCCAGTTCTTTAAGCAACTGCCGCTTCTCTTTATCTGATAGGCTTTTGAATAGTCGTAAGATTTCATTTTGTGGCTTCATTGTAGCTAAATATACAAAAATCAATTGTACTTTAGAATAGAGTCATTAACGTTTAAAGACATATTCAAATCCGCCTTAACAGCTAAAGCACGAACTAGAAAATCAGGGTCTTTCTCTATTGCATTACCCAACACGATTAGGTCTGCACCAGCATTAAAGGCAGTCTTAAGTTTATCCACAGAATTGATTCCACCGCCCACAATCAGCGGATATGGTATTTCCCTTCTTACTTCCGCAATTACTAATTCAGATACAGGAGTTTTAGCACCGCTACCTGCATCTAAAAAGAAAAAACGCATGCCCATAAACTGACCTGCAAGAGCTGTTGCTAATGCAAGCTTTGGTTTGGAATTGGGAATAGGAATAGTCTGACTGATATATTGCACACTAGTCACATCGCTCTCATTGACCAAGAGGTAAGCTGTCGGAAGCACATCAATATCCATCTGATGAATTATAGGAGCAGCTGCGACTTGCTGCCCAATCAAATACTCCGGATTTCTTCCAGAGATCAAAGAAAGAAACAAAATCGCATCAGCCTCGCTCGTGAGTTGTAATTGAGAGCCAGGAAAAATGACCACAGGAATAGATCCAGCAATGGACTGAATAGAAAGGATTACTTCATTGAAATTATCTAGATTCAAACAGCTGCCACCCACAAAAATCAAATCCAATCCTGAGTCTTTGATCCAAGAAAAATCTCTTTCAAGGGAATTGTTGTCAATTACTTTTTCTGGATCGACTAGCCAAGCAATACCTTTACGAGAAGTTTTATGCAATGATCTTAAAAGCTTACTTACTCTTACCTTGCGTGGTCTCATCTTCCGTTGCGGAATTGAAAAGATTAGGGAGTAATTCCTTTTTCGCAAAAGCTAAACCCAAAATCAGCAGCCGCTGACTAAGACTAGACCAAAAGTTTGATTTACTTGATTGAGTGAGTTTTTCTTCTATGTCCTTTGTGAGCAACCCTTCTCGCTCAAGTATTTCAATAGCACGATCTGTGTCTCGATATTTTTTATTCTTACCCGTCTTCACAATTGCGTAAGTCAACAAGCCTCCAACCAAAACCAGTCCTCCTATGGTAATAAAATCTTTGGAATCTACTTTCAAAAAGTCCAATTGTTTCGAAAGTGTTTGCTCTAGTTCTTCTGCTTTCTTTTCAAGATCCTTCTTCATTTTCCGTTTTTTCTTTGTCGTTTTTTGAAAATAAATTTTTTAATACCAATTTCTACCGCATTTTGAAAAGTATCAGAATATCTGGTATAGTACAACAGAGTCATCAATATGAGATAAATAGCTCCGACGATCAAAAATCCCATGTATGCCGAGTTCGTATATTGACTCAAATAAAAAGCCAAGGAAAAGCTAAAAAACAACACCACCAATAGACCTGCTAATATGATAAAAGCTAGGAGTAAGATCCGAAAAACAATCCCAATAAACTCCTCTTGTATCTGATGCTTAACCAATTCCACCTTGGTTTCTACAATTTCTTTAACTGTATCTATTATTTCTCCTATTCGTAACATGCGGGAAAATTTACTTAAAACTTAAGCCCAATATAGTTTAAATGATAAGAGCAAAAAATTACGCTTCTTGAATCAATTCTGCTTCTTGATAAAATTTATATCGCAAAACTAATTCCAGTGCCAATCTAATTGCGGTATTAATATCATGCTGTTGTGCTAATTGATCATCAATCTCCTCGATCAACATATAATATTTTGATGCATTCGGAATTTGCATATCCTGATTAATCCGCTGTGTGGCCAATTGAAATTTTTCCGATTTTGCCTCCTTGAGTGTTTTGCAGATAATTAGCTCTTTGATACCATACTTATTTTTTCTTGCTGAAGAGGCAAACAATCTGCAAATCAATCCCCTACTGGCATAATTGGAGCAATAGCCATTTTTCCCATTCACAGAATGCGCTCGATAGACTATACAAGCACCGCTTTCATCCTCGGAATCCAACAAATTCAAAATAGTGTCTGCAAGTCCTTTATGAAAAAAGTCAAATGCAAGCGGTAAAAATTCCAGAGGAGACGCTGAAACTTTCGGATTAGCGCAGCATGCACCACATCCAGTCACGCATCCAAGTCCACTCTCTGCAGCATATTGCTTGGATTCCTCTCCAAGCTGGACAAACAATTGTAATACAGCCTCAGACTTTTCTGCAAGATTCATCGATAATTAAATAATTACATAAAACTACGTTGAACATTACGGCTTTGATTCTTATCACAGCTTATTTTTTTATATTGACCTTTAAATATTTAGAAATTCTTTGGCATTTAAAACCCAAATTATTGTCCATTTGTGTAAGAAGAACGTTTTCTTAAGTAAAAATAATTTTTATGAGCAACGAAGAAGAGAAAATTGCAGAGGATAAAATACGCCTTGCATTCAAAGAACGCGACTGGAACGAAATCAAAAGTGCAGACTCTTGGGTGATTTTTAAAGTCATGGCCGAGTTTGTACAAGGATTCGAAAAGCTATCCAAGATCGGTCCCTGTGTATCGATTTTTGGATCAGCAAGGACGCCCCGAGACCATGCGCATTATAAGATGGCCGAGGATATCGCCGCCAAACTAGTTCGTCATGGATACGGCGTGATAACCGGAGGCGGTCCAGGCATCATGGAAGCCGGTAACAAGGGCGCTCATTCGGAAGGTGGCAAATCAGTAGGTTTGAATATAGAACTTCCTTTTGAGCAATTCAATAATATCTACATCGACCGAGACAAGTTGATGACATTCGATTATTTCTTCGTGAGGAAGGTCTTGTTTGTTAAGTATTCGCAGGGATTTATAGTTCTTCCGGGCGGATTTGGAACGATGGATGAGTTATTTGAAGCTTTGACTTTAATCCAAACCAACAAAATCGGGAAATTTCCTATTGTATTGGTTGGGAAGACCTATTGGGAAGGATTAGTAGATTGGATCAAAAAGTCGCTTTTATCTCATAATTACATCAATGAAGTTGATCTTGAACTTTTCTGCGTTGTGGAAGATGCCACCGAAGCGGTGCAAGTCATAGACGAGTTTTATAACAAATACTTGCTCAGTCCTAACTTCTAAATGTCAAGAATACATCTCAGCCTAATTTATTTTTTGGTGATTATTTGTTTGGGGCTTTCCATCTTCAATTTTGCTAAAAGCCAGAAACTAATAGAAACAACTCCCATTATGACAACGGAGCGACTGATGAATACGAGTTTGGACTCACTACTAGATTCTGTCCGAATCTTTGACCTTCCTGAGGTGCTATTCTTTGCAGGCGAGTCAGTACCTATTACTATTCCCGATGTAAGAGAGCGCTTGGAGCGAGAGATTTATGTCAATGCCTACTGGGAATCTAACATGGTACTACTCATGAAGCGATCCACTAAGTTTCTACCTCAGATTGAGCAGTGGCTACAAGAAAATAATATCCCTGATGATTTCAAATATTTGGCAATTGCTGAGTCGGGCCTGATGAATGTGGCCTCACCAGCTGGAGCAAGAGGTTTTTGGCAGTTTATGCCAACTACCGCAAAGGAATTTGGACTGGAAGTAAGTAGGGATGTCGATCAGCGATATCATTTTGAAAAATCGACAAAGGCAGCAATCCGGTATCTTCGAAAAGCCCATGTCAAATTTGGCGATTGGACAGCCGTGGCAGCAAGCTACAATATGGGTCAAACTGGTTTTGCGAAGCGTCAGGAAGAGCAGCTGAATCGAAACTATTATGAATTATACTTAAATGATGAGACCAGTCGATATATGTTTCGAATTCTGGCTTTCAAGGTTATTTTCGAAAACCCTACTGAATTTGGATTCAATCTCAGAACCTCTGATTATTATCAAAATCCATCGCTAAAGTCAATTATTGTGGATTCGGATATAAAAAATCTAGCCCAATGGGCCAAAGCCAATGGCAGCTCTTATAAGAATCTGAAGCAGTATAACCCTTGGCTAAGAGATAAAAATCTGAATATTAAAAGAGGAAGATCCTACGAGATACTGCTTCCGGAATAATCCATTGTAATACCCACTTATCCGATTTGGGGGATAATCATCTTTGACAATAGCGATCAGCATTCAGATAGTAATTATCTCTATTTTAAATCTCCATTCTATTAAGTAAGAAAACTATTCTACCCTCCAAATTACAATTCTATTTATTCCTCTCACACTGTGCCATAAGCCAGCTACTGAATTTGTGAGCTCTGAATCACTATGATTCGCATGTAGATTTAGAAAGTCCTATAAATGGATATGTATTGAATAAATACAACACTGAATATCAGCAAGTCACATTTGAGTCCTGGCACCGTGGATTAAATGCAAGCAATTTTAATGCGACGCAAATTCCCCGATGGCCGATTTTTACCAGTCTTAGTGAAGTGACTATTTGAATTAACTTCTCAAATCGATTTCAAAATCAAAACCAACCGAACTTGGTTTAGTTAGTAGCTGGTATGACCTATAGCCCTTCCTCATCTAATTTAATACCTTTGTCGATTGAAATCGTCCCTCCATTTATGAGTAATTCCATTTCTTCTCAGGAAGAATTCATTGAAATTTTTGGTGCCCGCGAGCACAATCTTAAAAATCTGGATCTTAAAATCCCCCGCAATAAGCTAGTCGTCATAACAGGACTGAGTGGAAGTGGGAAAAGTTCACTTGCCTTCGACACAATTTATGCCGAAGGTCAGCGTCGCTATATGGAAAGTTTTTCAGCTTATGCGAGATCTTTTCTTGGCGGGCTGGAGCGACCTGATGTAGACAAAATCAACGGGCTTTCACCGGTGATTGCCATTGAGCAAAAAACAACTTCAAAAAATCCCAGATCAACTGTAGGTACAGTCACAGAAATTTATGATTTCATGAGATTACTCTATGCTAGAGCTGGTGAAGCATATTCTTATATGACCGGCAAGCGAATGATCCGTCAGACCGAAGATCAGATTATTGAGCAGCTTTTTTCAAATTTTTTGGATAAAAAATTATATATCCTAGCTCCTGTGGTGAAAGGTAGAAAGGGTCACTATCGAGAGCTTTTTGAGCAAATCCGGAAAATGGGTTTTTCCAAAGTTCGAGTGGATGGTGTGGTTTTGGAGATGGAGCCAAAAATGCAGGTGGATCGATATAAGATCCACAACATCGAAATAGTCGTTGACCGAATCATTGCAGAAGAATCAGATCGATTCCGAATCACGCAATCTATCAAATCAGCTTTGCAGCATGGGAAGGGAGTCATGATGGTTAGAGATGAAGCTGGAAACATTCATCATTTTTCCAAATACCTCATGGATCCCGAGACTGGGCTATCGTATGAGGAACCTGCACCAAATTCATTTTCCTTCAATAGCCCATATGGAGCCTGTCCGGTTTGCAATGGACTTGGCATTATCGAAGAAATCACCAGGGAAAGCATAATTCCAGACCCAAAACTCAGTATCACCAGGGGAGGAATAGCGCCACTGGGAGAATACCGTGATATCTGGATCTTCAAAAAAATAGAGGCAATTCTAAAGCATTACAAGTGCACCATGAGTACCCCAATCAAAGATCTACCGGAGCACGTGGTGGAAATTCTCTTGAATGGTGACAAGGTGGAAGTGGCAGTAGATTCGATGAAGTATCCAGGCACAAAATGGAATACGACTTTTGAAGGGATTATCAATTTCCTCCAAAAATACCAAGAGGGGAGCTCTGACAAGATTCAGGATTGGGTAAGTGAATTCACGATGACCAAAACCTGCCCAGAATGTGACGGCTATCGACTGAAAAAAGAATCTCTTCATATCAAACTGGATAATACCCACATCGGACAGTTGGCTATGATGGATATCAGAGCTCTTGGCGAATGGTTCATCAATGTAGAAGAACGACTGACCGATAAACAAAACCTGATCGCTACGGAAGTACTGAAAGAAATCAGAAAACGAATCGGATTCTTGCTGGATATAGGTTTGGATTACCTTTCCCTGAACCGACCTCTTCGTACACTATCTGGAGGCGAGGCTCAGCGGATCCGATTAGCAACTCAGATTGGAACCCAACTTGTAGGTGTACTTTATATTTTGGATGAACCGAGCATAGGCTTGCATCAGCGGGATAACGTAAAACTGATCAATGCACTTCAAAGTCTCCGGGATCTTGGAAACTCAGTATTGGTGGTAGAGCATGACAAGGATATGATGCTAGCATCAGATTACATTCTTGATATGGGACCTGGAGCTGGAAGACATGGCGGGCATATTGTAGCAGCCGGTACGCCTGAAGAGATTCTAAAATCCACCTCAGTCACGGCACAATACCTAAGCGGAGAACTTGGACTACCTGTTCCAAAAATCAGAAGTAAGGGCATAGGAATTACTCTATCGCTCAAAGGCGCCTCAGGAAACAACCTCAAAAATGTAGATCTCAATCTACCTCTCGGCACGTTGATTTGCATTACTGGAGTATCTGGATCAGGTAAGAGTACACTTATTCACGAGACGCTTTACCCAATATTGAACCGGGAGATCTATCACTCCAAAAAAGAACCCATGCCCTACAAAAGTATTGAAGGGCTAAAGGAACTGGATAAAGTAATCGAAGTAGATCAATCACCAATAGGCCGCACGCCAAGATCAAATCCTGCAACTTACACCGGAGTTTTCTCAGATATTCGAGCCCTATTTACAGAACTTCCAGAGTCAAAGATCAGGGGCTACAAGCCGGGTCGGTTTTCATTTAATGTGAAAAGTGGCCGATGCGAGGATTGCGAGGGTGCTGGAATGAAGTTAATAGAGATGGATTTTCTTCCGGATGTGCACGTGCCTTGTGAGACCTGCAAAGGCAAACGCTACAATAGAGAAACTCTTGAGATCCGTTTCAAAGGCAAGTCTATTTCGGATGTCTTGGACATGACAGTGGAATTAGCAGTTGATTTTTTCGAGTTCCTGCCTAAAATCCTGCGTAAGATCAAGACTTTAAATGATGTTGGGTTAGGTTATATCACTTTGGGCCAGCATGCAACCACGCTCTCAGGAGGTGAAGCTCAGCGAGTAAAATTAGCCACCGAATTATCTAAAAAAGATACCGGCAAGACCTTTTATATCCTTGATGAGCCCACGACAGGCCTACATTTTAAAGATATCGAGTTGCTTATGCTTGTAGTAACAGGGTTAATAGAGAAGGGAAATACGGTTTTGATTATTGAGCATAACCTTGACATAATCAAAATGGCTGACTATATAGTAGACTTAGGGCCTGAAGGAGGAAATAAAGGCGGATCAATAGTGGTCCAAGGTACCCCCGAAAAAGTCGCAGCTACCGCAAAAAGCTATACCGGTAAATTCCTAAGAGAAGAATTAAAATCATAATACTGGATTAGATCATAAGGTTTCTTCCATTTATCAAAATATAAATCCCTATGATGAATGGAAGACTAAATTTGGTGACAATGAATAAGGAGCGCCTTTATTGGATTTTGCAGATTTTGGGATGGGGTGGGTTCGCCTTTGTCATCATATTTCTTGCGTCATTATCCAGCGGAATGTCCGCCATCCAGATATGGGCCTTTGTGGTGCTGGCGATTTTCAATCTAATATCAACGCATTTTCTTCGCTATATCGTCAAAACCTATAATTGGTTCAAGCTGAAGATACCTCAGCTATTGTTTCAATCCTTACTTTCATTATTGGCCTTGAGCTGTGTCAATTTGGTGGCTCAGATTCTAATCAATGTGGCGTTCGGCATATTAGATCCAATAGAGGATTTTAGAATTTTGCTGATTTTGGCTAATCTGTTTCAGGCGTTTCTATTCTATGCTGTCTGGTTTCTGCTTTATTTCCTTTTCCACTTTTTAGACAATTATAACACATCTCTTAAATATGAGGCAAAGATTAACGAAATCAGACTTAATCATTTAAAAAGTCAGCTCAACCCCCATTTTATCTTCAATGCGTTGAATAGTGTCCGAGCACTGGTAGACGAAGATCCGGTAAAAGCAAAAACAGCAATCACCCGAATATCAAATATGCTTCGATTTTCACTGATGATGGACAAAAAACAAACGATTGATTTTGCAGAAGAATTAAATACCGTAAAAGATTATCTGGAGCTTGAGTCCATCCGGTTTGAGGAGCGACTTCAGATACGTTATTTAGTTGAGGATGAGGCATACAGCTACAAGATTCCACCCATGATGCTTCAGACTATTGCAGAAAATGCTGTCAAACATGGAATCTCAAATTTGGTCAAAGGCGGCCTGATTGAAATCAAGTGCAGAGAAGGTTTGAACGATGATTTGTATATTCAGGTGAAAAATAGTGGTCATCTTGACCAAGCACCTAGCCTAAAGTCTAAAGGAGATGCAGGGCATGGCTTGAGCAACACGGTGCAGCGATTGAAATTAATCTATGGAACTTATGCAAGCTTCCGGATTTTCAACTCTGGAAACCAATTTGTGATCACTGAAATCAAGATTCCAAAACAAAAAGTTAAATTCGAATAACAAATTAACAGAAAATGAGAGCGATTGTAATCGATGATGAAAGACTAGCACGAAAAGAGCTAATCACCCTTTTGAATCAATTGGAAAGTGTAGAAGTGGTAGGGGAGGCTGTGAATGTAGATGATGCAAAAGAAAAAATAGAAGAACTAAATCCTGATGTGATATTTCTCGATATTCAAATGCCTGAAAAAACAGGTTTCGACTTGCTTGAGGAATTAGAAATTGTACCTCACGTGATATTTACCACGGCCTATGACGAATATGCTTTAAAGGCTTTTCAGGTCAATGCATTGGATTATCTATTAAAACCGATTGAGCCCAAGAGGCTGGAAGAAGCAATCGCAAGATTGCAAACAAAAATCGAGAGTTTTACAAAGTCAGAAGCAGCTGCTTCAAATTCAAATCAGAAAAAACTGACGCTCAACGATCAGGTATTTGTCAAAGATGGCGACCGTTGCTGGTTCGTTAAACTTTCGAGTGTAAGACTTTTTGAATCTGACGGCAATTACATCAAAGTTTACTTCGAAAATTTCAAGCCGATGATTCATAAATCATTGAATGCCTTGGATGAGCGTCTGGACGAAAAGTCGTTTTTCAGAGCAAGTCGTAAACACATCATCAACTTGGGTTGGGTAGAAGGAATCGAGCCTTGGTTCAACGGAGGCTTGGTAGTTACTCTCAAAGGTGGTGACAAAATTGAGGTGAGTAGAAGACAGGCAGCACGATTCAAAGAAATGATGAGCCTCTAATAATTTCATATCCAAAAAAAAGCATTTGAAATCCAAAATAAAATTGTGTTATTACTGGAGCATTTAGGTTGATTTAGCCTAATCAAGAAAACCACTACAAATATTAAAGCCACCTCCAGATGAAAGAAGAGCGGATTCTAATCGTCGAAGACGATATTAGCATCGCAGAAAATATTCAAGAGATTCTTGAACTTTTGGGCTATGTGAACATTGATATTGCAAACTCTGCCAATCAGTGCATTAAGGTCATCAAGAAATTTCGTCCCGATCTGATATTCATGGATATCAAGCTGAAAGGTGACAAAGACGGCATCGAATTGGGTGAGATTGTAAAGCAGATGGTAGATGCACCGCTTGTCTATGTCACCTCCTATTCCGATCCTACGATTATCGAGCGAGCCAAACGGGTCAATCCGGCAGGATTTATTGTAAAACCCTTCAATACCAACGATATCCATGCCATTGTAGAGATTGTACTTTACAATAAAAGGACTAAACCTTCCACCGAAACTACTGCAGTAAAAACTACTACAGACAACCCTTTCCTGGTCGACGATGCGGTATTTATCAAGGCTGATAATGCTTTTGAAAAGGTAAACTATTCGGACCTATATTATGTGGAAGCAAATGGAAATATGGTAACTATTTACACCAAAAACAGAGACTACAGCATACGTAAATCAATGAAGGAAATTGAAGAAATTCTTCCTTCGCAGCTTTTCCTACGAGTTCAGAAATCTTTTATTATTAATCTGGGACAAATTGAAAGTTTCAATACCAAAGAAATTTTCATCAAAGGTGGTGCTGTCGTGCAAGTCGGTAGACAATATTACAACAGCTTCTTAGCCAAATTGAATACCATTACAGAAAGTTAAAAAAGAAAGAGGCAGATAAAATCCACCTCTTTAATTTATTCAAACAATCAACCAAATTAACCCTTACGAGTATTTATATTCCCTTAGATCCCAAGCATCAGAAGAGTCACTGATGCCTGGGATTTTACTTTTTGGAATTCTGTAAATTTCACCATCACACTTGGCGAGGCCTTGCCGATTGGAGCAGTTGGTTTAGATATTTCAAATCGGGCAGCTTGCTTAATGAGATTTGTTTCCTGATTTGCTTTTAGGACAATGGTTAGTGCCATTAATATGCCCAATGCAGCGCAAAAATTTTTCTGAGTAAAGAATGAAGTAGTCATGGCGTAAATAGTTGGTTTAATTTTCTTCTAACTCTTATTCCAAAAAACGACCCAAACTTGAAAAATGGCACTTGTTGATCGTAAAGCACATTTCGCCAAAAATAGATGTACGAAAGCGTACACCTTTCCACCAACTACGGACAAAAATTTATTTGGGCAGCATGAATTTAAAATTAACTTTTAAGTTAAATTATGGGTACTCAGTTTCAATAATGAATATTGTAAAATAGAAATCTATCTGTATCACTTTTCCGATGATTATCTCCTATTTCTTGATCAATTCCTTTGGAGGTGAACAAAAAGAACCTCCTCCCAAAACTATTTCTACTGGATACAAAAAACTTGAAAACATCTTAAATTTTCATACTATCCCCATTTCAGATAGCATTCTTGAATTCCAATTTAATCTCATCAAAACTTATGAATTCAAAAATATTTATTTGATTCAAGGCGAGGATACGTTATCCAACTGAGCTTTCTTTGAATCAGGTATTTTTAGAGAAATGAAGGACAGGGTACGTCTTACTAATTACTTACGATTTTGACACAAAGCAGGAATACTATTTTTTAGTAGAGCCACTTATTATTTGAGTCAAACATGTATTTTACTTACACGCTTCCTTCTTAGCACCACATCTCAGCGAATGATTTTTCATTCCAACCACTCCTAGAAATTGATAGAATGGTTGAATAAGGGTTCAGTCCGTCCAGAGATTTTTATTTATTAGTGACTTTAGTAATAATGAATATCTGTATCCTTATAAGTGCACATATGGAATTAAAACAAAATCTTGATTGGAATCGGATCAAATTCCCCCTTTTTCAAAGGGGGCAAAGAGGATTTATCAAATCAAATCAGTAACAAATTTGACTACGTGCAGCTTTGCAGATATACATTTTATTTCATATGATTATCCGCAATGGCACTAGTAAAGAGATGAAAGCGGTATAAAATTTGGTGAAATTCGATCTTAATTAAGAATGCAAAATCTCGTTTTTAAGTAGCTCTGAAGGAGCCAAACCATTCATACCTGTCCGCCAAGATGGAACCCTGTACGCAGTGCAGGGAAGAGAATAAATTACTGCCATACAGCCCTGAAAGGGAGAAACTGTGAAGTTCCGCCCTCCGCGATAGCAATCGGGACAGGGCTTCTTTCTTGTTTTATGTGCTTTACCCCCTGCCTATATGGCTATCGAGACCGAAAGTTATATATTGTTTCAATCCTTCGGATCTATTCTTGACTGAACTAAAAACATGTGGCTAAAATTCCTAGGAAAATTAGGCTACTGGTGCAATTGCGGATATACATTTTATTACTGCATGTCAATATACACATCCAAGTTGCATGTTATTTGATTCCCAAATATTACATATTTGTCAAAAAAAGATTATTCATGACGTTAAGCTTCAAGAAAAATTTTGCCATGCTATAACTGATGTCCAATACTTTGAATTAGTAGACAGAAAATAGGAAGATTATGAAGTGATCACAAATATAATATTCAAGGACCAAAGTCCGTGATAGACTTAAGTCTTTGAAGATTTCAAACGTTTATCGCTTATAGCAGCTCATTCGCCAGATTTGCCAGTTCTGATCGTTCCCCTTTTTCAAGTTTGATGTGTGCATATAGCGGATGATCCTTGGCTCGATCGATTAGATAGGATAGCCCGTTGGATTGCGAATCCAGATACGGGGTATCAATCTGAAAAACGTCTCCGGTAAATATAATTTTTGTATTGTCTCCGGCTCTGGAGATGATCGTTTTAATCTCATGCGGGGTCAGATTCTGCGCTTCATCCACGATAAAGAAAATATTAGACAGCGATCGACCCCTGATGTAAGCCAGCGGCTGGATCACCAATTTTTCTTGATTGACCAGTTCAGTGATTCTTTGAAATTCCTTATCTGTCTCTTTGTATTGGTTTTGGATAAATTTCAGATTGTCCCAAAGCGGCTCCATGTAGGGATTGAGCTTGGACTTGATGTCACCGGGTAGGTAACCAATATCCTTATTGCTAAGCGGCACGACAGGCCTAGCCAAGAAGATCTGCTTATACTCTCTACGTTGTTCCAAGGCTCCTGCCAAAGCCAGCAAAGTTTTACCAGTGCCAGCGACACCTTGTATGGATACCAGTTTGATATTCGGATCCATGATCGCATGCATTGCAAAAGCCTGCTCGGCATTCTTGGGTTTAATATTATAGGCCAAACGCTTGTCTACCCGTTCCAGTATTTTAGCCTGTGAGTTGTAGAAGGAGAGCACCGAACTCTTATCGGACTTCAAGATATAAAAAGCATTGGCTTTTAGCCTTTCAGCATCGAGTACCTCTTTTGCTTGTATATAACCCTGATCATAGAGTTTAGTGATATGATCAGGATTAATATTTTCCATAACATATTTCCCGGTATTCTCCAGCTCTGAGATATTCTTGATTTTGCCTGTCTCGTAGTCTTCAGCATAGATTTCCAGCGACTTGGCTTTCAATCTTAAGTTGATATCCTTACTGACCAAAATTACTTTTCGATTCTTCTCAAACTGCTTCAGGTGGAGTGCTGCATTCAAGATTTTGTGATCGTTTTTCTCTTCCCCAAAGATCTCATTGGCGTTGAGTTTATTATCCGGATTCATCAATACCCGGAAGTTGCCCTTAGTCTTACCATTAAGAGGAGTCCAGTTGTGAATCATATGATCTTGAGACAACTTATCCAGCAATCGTATGAATTCTCTGGCTTCGAAGTTTTTGGTGTCATTGCCTTTTTTGAACTGATCAAGTTCCTCCAGCACGGTAATAGGAATGACTACATCATGTTCGGCAAAATTCATAATGGAATTATGTGCAAAAAGGATGACTGAAGTATCCAGCACGAAAATTTTCCGATCAGTATCGGGCTTGGCTCTAGGCATGCTCAAGGGGTTTGTATTGCTACTATAAAATTTAATTTAGAAAAATATTGGATGTATTAACCAACTTTCAAAAAGAATTTATGGTTACCAAATTGATCATATCACTTATACATTTGACAACCAATACAATAAAAAAAGGGAAAGATTTTAGCCTTTCCCTTAAATTTTATACCGTTTTATTTTAATCCAGAAGCGCGACAATGTCATCCTGCCCAAGGCTCTTCATAAAGCTTTCTTCTGTGCTGATCAGTTCACCTGCCAGTGCCAACTTACGGCTTTGAAGCGCCATAATCTTCTCTTCCACCGATCCTCGGCTGATAAATTTATATATAATGACTTTGTTCTGTTGACCGATTCGGTGCGCTCGATCAATCGCCTGTGCCTCCACAGCAGGATTCCACCAAGGATCGAGCAAGAATACGTATTCTGCTTTGGTTAGATTCAAACCTACTCCACCAGCTTTTAGAGAGATCAAAAATACTTTGATATCCTCTTGCTCTTGAAACTTTTCAACTTGTGCCTGTCGATCCTTCGTAGATCCATCAAGATAAGCGTAGGATATTCCTTCCTTATCCAAATATTCCTTCACAATAGCCAAATGTCTCACAAACTGACTAAATACTAAAATCTTATGTCCCTCTGAGATCGTGGATTGTAGCATGTAGGTCACATCTTCAAGCTTTCCTGAGTCTCCTGTGTAATTGTCTCTCACCAGCTTGGGGTGGTTTGCTATTTGTCTGAGCTGCGTCAAGCCTCTCAATAATGTAAACTGCTGATTATTTTTACCGGTGGATTTAATATCCGAGATGATTTTCTCACGATAGTAGTTTTTTACTTCTTCGTAAATCTCCTCTTGCTCCGCAGTCATGGCAGAGTACTTTACATTTATGATTTTCTCCGGAAGATCTGTGGCCACCTGAGATTTCAATCTTCGCAGGATAAATGGCTTGATCATCACATTGAGCTTGATTGCTTTTTCTTTATCATCTTGCTTTTCAATCGGGAGGAGAAATTGCTTTTTGAAAGAGGCCTGATTTCCCAGTAATCCAGGATTGATGAAATTCATCTGAGACCAAAGATCCATTGTCCCATTCTCCACCGGCGTACCGGTTAATATAAGTTTTTGCTTACTCTTCAACTGCATGACAGCTGCTGAGATATTACTTGAAGGATTTTTGATCGCCTGAGATTCATCCAAAATAATGTAGTTGAAGAAGAAATCTTTCAACACTTCAATATCCAATCGGGTGATACCGTAAGAAGTAAGAACCAAATCATAATCACCAAATCTCCAGGGATCTTTGATCCGCTGAGTGCCAGAATAAACCAAAATCCTAAGTTCAGGTGTGAACTTTTTTGCTTCTAGCTCCCAATTGTATATTAGGGAGGTTGGCATCACTAAAAGCGAAGTAAAGCCAGGGTTTTTCTCTTTTTCAGACGCCAAAAGCGCCAAAGTCTGGACCGTTTTACCCAGACCCATATCATCTGCTAAGCAGCCTCCAAATTTGAACTCGTTGAGGAATCGAAGCCAATTGTAACCTGCATGCTGATATGGTCTCAGCGTGCCACTAAATGAAGATGGTATCTCATATTCTTCGATTGCCTCAAAATCCCGAAGTTTTTCCAGTTTTTTACTTAGGGTCACCTGAATGAGATTATCAGCTTCCATCTCTTTAGCCAGTGCCAAATGATGCTTTCGCAAAACCATGATATCATCGACTCCTCTATCCTCCATGAAGTTAAAAAGCTCAGCATAATTTACAAACCAAGACGAAGGAATGACCGCTATTTCTCCATTTGGAAGCTCAAATTCCGACTTACCTGTAAGCAATAACTTGCGAAGCTTGGCAAAAGGGACTAAATAAATACCAAATTTGATTAAAGCTTTCACATCAAACCAGTCAATATTTTCATTGACTTGAATAGAGATTTGGGCTCTCCCGATATGATATACTTTGCCTTTTGGACCTACTTTTTGACGAACTTTCACTCGTTCGATGTCCAAAAAATCCTCCTGATCACCAATCCATTCAAAAGCTTCCGTTTTAGGCAAAGACAACTTCCCCATTTTAAAATCCAGCTTTTTATCCCGAAGCAATTTCATAAATGCTTTTTCCTTTTGGGTACTTCGGATGGTCTTATAGAATTTGTAAACGCCGTCTTTCTCTTCCATACGAACTGAATTCCCTAGCTTTTCGCCATCAGGAGTCTGCACCGGAAAATCATTATCTCCATATCTAAACCGCAGTTCGAATACCATCTTATCCTCCACGACTATCTCTCCTTCCTCTCCAAAAAGATTTTTTCCTGAATTTCCCGGTAATTCGCTGATCCATATAAATACCTCTGGCGATCCTCGCTCAATATCTATTTCAAATCCAATTGGTTTGACATCGAACTGTGAAATCAAATTGGTCATAAAGCCCCGATAATAACCAGGCTCAATTCGCTTATCGATCACTATAAATTTCTTGCTTAAGAATGGCTTTAACTTTTTGCCGTCAATGCCTTTTTCAAACTGAAACAATTGCCCATTTACAATCAACCAAGCAGGTTCGTTACAGATCAAATAACCATTTTTATATTGCCAATCGAGTTTTTGGCCTTTGAATTTAATAGCTGGCCAATAGTGTGTATCTTCATCATTTTTGTGGAAATGAAATAATACAGTCGCACGCTCTGCGTTTATGATTATTTCCCTCCCTATGGGGTTGCCATCGCCACCCATCTCAAAAAGCCGCTTTCCAATCAGAAAGGGCATGATTTGACTTCGCTTTTTTTCTAAAACGACTTCCAAAATATCTTGTGTTTTCTTATCCTCAGTCTTTGGATCAAAGATTTTATGCAAGTATTCTTTTGGACGGATATTGCCTCTTTTGATATAAGGCTTTACAAGTTTTTCCGGATTCGTTGAATCCATTATTTTGATTAATTCATAGTCTGTCTTATCTAACCCGGTATCAAACTCCGAAGCGTTGGCAGAACTGATATTTTGGTGCGCAAGCGAGAGTCTTCCTTGCTCGTCTAATTGGACTACAAAGGACTCAATCAGAAGTCCAAGATATTCGTGACTATAAATAGAATAAACGATCTGAAATGGCTTGTCAGAATCTACGATCATAGGTTTTGGGTGTTGATAATCAATGCTTTTGAGGTTTAATTTGGGAAAAGCCTTCAAATTGTATTCTTGAAAGCAAATTTGGAATTAAACCAAACTGAAAATTAAAGAAAATAGCGTTCCCGAACCGCTTTTTTGACTAATTTTTACACTTAAAATGAAAAATTCCTGAGTTTCCTTCAATGTTGGAAAACTCGGGAATTGAAAAAATATTCAGTATTCAAACTTCTAAAGTTGACTCTGAGTCTTCTTTTTTAGATGTTGTTATTACTTTTTCTTCAGGAAAAAACCGACTTTGAAAAGTCAAAATGATCGCAACACCTACAAAAATCGAAGCATCCGCAATATTGAAAATTGGCCAAAGGGCAGTATAACTTCCGCCCCAAAGTGGCAACCAATCCGGGAGATAACCTTCCCAGATATCAAAATAAAACATATCCACTACCTGACCATGAAACCAAGGTGAAACTGCGTCATATGGCGCATTGTCTAACCATACACCATAGAATACCGAATCCACTAGGTTGCCTATTGCACCACCTAAAACAAGAGATATACAAAAAATATATGCCGAATGCTGCTTGGCAACTATAATATGGTAGAGGTAATACCCAATTCCCACCATTGCGACCAATCGAAAGGAAGTCAAAAGCAGTTTGCCATACTCAGAACCCAATTCCATTCCAAAAGCCATCCCGGGATTAGTCGTGTAGTGAAGCTTAAACCAATCTCCGAATATGGGAATCTGACCCGGACTTCCAAAGTCCATCTGGAAATGGACCATCATCTTCACTGCCTGATCGATGAGAATCACCAATAAGGCAATCCCGAAATATTTGATGTATTTATTCATATCTGTATCTATTGCCTCAAGCTTTTTCCACTCGGATAGCTATTTTGAAATCATCCATCTCCAGCAATGAGCCTTCCTCTAATTGAGCTTTCAATTCGAGACTCAAGGCCTGAGTTTCTGACTCGATATATCCTCCAAATCCTGCAACTGCGGCATTTACCGATTCATTATCGTCAGCAAATTGAATTCTGATTTTATCCTGAACTTCCAATCCCATATCTTTTCGAAGGTTTTGAATTCGATTGACTAAATCTCGAGCAATACCTTCCTGCTTCAGTTCTTCGGTCAAAGTAACATCCAGCGCTACCGTCACTCCAGCAATAGAAGCGACCGACCAGCCAGGAATATCCTCAGATGAAATCAATACTTCTTCCAAAAGTAACTCAATCATTTCTCCTTCTATCTCAACAGAGATCTTTCCATTTCCCTCTAGTTCCGCAATCTCCGGCTGACCCCATTTGCTTATAGCCACTACCACTGATCGCATCTTCGGTCCTAGCTTCTTACCCAAAAGAGGCAGATTAGGTTTCACACTTTTTATTAAAATCCCGGAAGCATCATCGATGTATTCAACGGTTTTGATATTCACTTCGGATTTAATAAGCTCTTCCACATGCTGAATCTGCGCTTGAGTTTTGGCACTCAATACTGGAATCAAGATCCGCTGAAGCGGCTGACGCACCTTCATTTTCTCCTTCTTTCGAAGTGAATGAACAAGAGAAGAGATCGTTTGTGCAAGCTCCATACTCTCTTCCAGTTCTTTATTGATCAATCCTGAATCAGACTTTTCCCAATCGGACAGGTGAATCGACTCAATGGTAGAATCTCCGGATTCAGTCAGATTTTGGAACAGCCAATCGGAATAGAACGGCGCAAATGATGACATCAACTGCGAAAGACTAAATAAACATTCATAAAGTGTCTCGTAGGCCGCCTGCTTATCCGGATTCATATCGCCTCTCCAGAATCGTTTTCTTGCCAGACGCACATACCAGTTGGACAGCTGATCCACGGTGAAGTCCATGATCGCCCGAGTCGCCTTGGTCGCATCGTAATTGTCCATCGCAGCCTCGACTTCAGCGATCAAAGTTTGCAACTTGGAAATGATCCACTGGTCGAGTTCTGTTCGCTCTTTAACCGGCACAGCCCTAGCCGAATCATAGACAAAAGCATCCAGATTGGCATAAAGTGCAAAGAAATTATACGTATTCTGTAAGGTTCCAAAGAAGCGTCGCTGCACCTCAGTCACTCCATCCAGATTGAATTTTAGGTTATCCCAAGGATTGGCATTACTCAGCATATACCATCGCACAGCGTCTGGGCCGTATTCCTTGATGGTCTTGAATGGATCCACCGCATTGCCCAATCGCTTAGACATTTTGTTGCCGTTTTTATCCAAGACAAGTCCATTTGCAATCACATTCTTGAAAGCTACACTGTCAAAAAGCATCACTGCAATCGCATGTAAGGTAAAGAACCAACCTCGGGTCTGATCCACTCCTTCTGCAATATAATCCGCCGGATAGTTTGCCTTGAAAATCTCCTCATTTTCAAATGGATAGTGCCACTGGGCATACGGCATCGCTCCCGAGTCAAACCATACGTCGATTAGATCCGGCTCACGAAGCATCTTTTCGCCTTTTGGAGATACCAAGATCACGTCATCCACAAAGGGTCGATGCAGGTCAAGATCCTTGCCTTCGTAGGGAGATTTCTCCATAAAGCCTTTGGCGATTGACTTCTCGATTTCTGCTTGTAAGTCCGCAATAGACCCGATACAAATCTCCTCGCTCCCATCAACTGTCCTCCAGATCGGTAGCGGGGTGCCCCAAAATCGGGATCGAGACAGATTCCAATCCACCAAATTCTCAAGCCAGTTGCCAAATCGCCCTGTTCCAGTTGACTCCGGCATCCAATTGATCGTCTTATTCAGTTCGACCAACCGATCCTTGTATGCGGTCGTTTTGATAAACCAGCTATCCATCGGATAATACAATATTGGCTTATCAGTCCGCCAACAATGCGGATAGGTGTGCTCGTATTTTTCAACCTTAAAGGCCTTATTTTCATTTTTCAGGATGATCGAAAGGATCACATCCGTGTTTTTGTAGTCAGGCAAGCTCTCGTCTTCTTCCAGATAATTTTTCACATAGAAGTCCGAAGCTCCGTATTGCTTATGTGCAGTAATCGAATGCTCCCCCATTTTTGAAACCAAATATTCACCAACTACTGGCAGGAATCTGCCTTGCTTATCCACCACAGGCAGATCTCCTCCTTTTTCATCTTTTACAAAAACCCCCGGCACATTATTCTGTACCAAAGTCCGGAAGTCATCCGCTCCAAAAGCTTTTGCCAAATGCACAATTCCAGTACCATCTTCCGTAGTCACATAGTCTCCGGAGATCACGGTAAAGGCAGGATTTGGAAGTGCCAATTCCTCAATCGGAAACATCTGCTCGTATTCCCAGCCCAGCATGTCTCGGCCCTTCATCGCAGCGATCACTTCAAATGGGATCAGCTTATCTCCGGCATTGTAGTCTTCGAGTTTGAGTTCAGCCGCCTTCGGATTGAGATATGCATTCAACCGAGACTTTGCCAAAATTACCGTACAGGCATCGAACGTGTAGGGATTAAAAGTCTTTACTTTAATATAATCCAGATTCTCGCCGATCGCCAAAGCAGAGTTGGAAGGCAAGGTCCAAGGGGTAGTCGTCCAAGCTAAGATGTAGGTATTTTCCTCACCTTTCAGTTTGAATTGAGCCGTGATCGAAGTATCCTTCACATCTTTGTACGTGCCCGGTTGATTGAGTTCGTGCGAAGATAAACCTGTACCCGCAGCAGGTGAATAAGGCTGGATCGTGTAGCCTTTGTAGATCAGATCCTTGTCATAAAGCTTCTTCAGCAAGCTCCAAACTGACTCGATATACTTGGGCTCAAAAGTGATGTAAGGGTCATCCAGATCGACCCAATAGCCGATTTTCTCGGTCAAATCATCCCATTCATCCTTGAATCGCATCACTGTCTCACGGCACTTTTTATTGTATTCCTCGACAGAGATTTTCTTACCTATATCCTCTTTTGTGATGCCCATCTCCTTTTCTACTTGAAGCTCCACAGGCAGACCATGCGTATCCCAGCCACCTTTTCGCTTCACTTGAAAGCCTTGCAGCGTCTTGTATCGGCAGAAAATATCCTTCAGTGTCCGCGCCATCACGTGGTGAATTCCAGGCGTACCATTTGCCGAGGGCGGTCCTTCAAAAAACGTAAAAGTCTCCGCTCCATTGCGGTTGGAAACCGATTTTTCGAAAATCTTATTTTCTTTCCAATACGCTAAAACTGATTCTCCAATCTGTGGATAATCGACCTGTTTGTACTCTTTGTATGTCTTCACAATATCCTTTCTTGTAGGCAAGTAGGTGATAAATTAGTCTTTTGGGCGTACCCCCGTCCGAAAAAGACGGGGTCGGGCTATCCGCTCGTATCGGCTTCCCCGATAGTTATCGGGGAAGCCGATACCGCTGCGATCCCTCACGCTTTAGAGGAAACATCCCCCTCAAAAGCAGCCACAAAGATAGAATAAAAACCCTTTTGGGGAATGTCAACTGGAAAAAATGGTAGCTAGTGAAAAAGTTGGATCAACTGGTAGGTTTTCCCTACAATTAATCATTATTATTTCTAGTACTATTTGACGTCGGTGACATCTTTTTCTGCCTGTGGACAAGTGTAAAAGTCAGGAATTTCAACAGAATTGTAGGTTACCAAAGAGACCTAGATGCACAATTGCAAAAACTCAATACAATATTATGAGCCGAATGGGGATAATAACTTGTTTATAATTCCGAAAAAATTAAAAAAAGCTCATGTTAGCTCTTCATACATTTACTTTTAGAGGTCTATTCGTAACTTCTGAATATGCTCAGATCCGCAAAATAAAATCAACCCTTTCTCTATTCACATTAGCGACAAGTCTAAGTTTTGCCTGCTCCGCTCCTATAGAAACTAATCAAGGACAGGCTCTAAAACTTTCAGGAAACCCAATTTTTGAAGGTTGGTATGCAGATCCTGAGGGAATCATATTCGGAGACGAATATTGGATTTACCCAACTTTTTAGGCGGCTTTCGAAGCGCAATTGCATTTCGATGCCTTTTCTTCCAAAGAGCTGGTGAGCTGGGAAAAACATGATAAAATTCTGACGAATAAAGAAATCACTTGGGCCCGTCAAGACATGTGGGCTCCAGCAGCCATTGAAAAGGATGGGAAATATTATTTGTTTTACCGCCAATGACCCGCTGACCATCGAGCGCCCAGGCTATGATCCAGACATTCACATCAATCACTTCGGAGGTATCGGTGTGCAGTGTCTGACTCCCCAGGAGGACCATTTCAAGATCACTTGGGCAAACCACTTCTTTCAGACTTTTACAATGGTGCACAGCCCATCGATCAGTTTGTATTCAAAGACAGCGACGGAACTTATTATATGCTCTATGGAGGCTGGAGTCACTGCAACATCGGCAAACTGAATGCAGATTTTTCGGGTTTTGACCCTTGGGAAGACGGTGAGTTATTTCACGAGATTACACCAGAAGGCTATGCAAAGGGACCTTTTGTATTTATCCGAATGGTACATATTACTTCATGTGGTCTGAAAGAGGCTGGGTAAATGACAACTACAAAGTAGCCTACGCAATGTCAGACCAAATCACCGGACCATGGGATCGCATAGGTACGATCCTCGAATCCGACACTACCTTGGCTACAGGAGGTGGGCACAATTCAGCTTTTCAAAAGCCTGCCACAGATGACTGGTACATGATCTCCCACCGCAGGCCAATTCCTAATGAAGGACGGGATCATCGAGTAACAGCAATCGATCGGATGAAATTCAACGAAGACGGGACGATCAAGCCGATCAAAATGACCTTTGAAGGAGTTGCTGCAAATCCAATGGAGTAATGCGAATATTCATTCACCTTGAAAAATCAAAACTATTATATAAAACGACAGCCCAAAAAATACTGATGAGGATTTGAGAATTCGGATTAAAGAGCTTGAGACAGCTCTCGATCTGAAATCTCTGGAGTCAGATTTATACCGCGTTATTGTAGATTTCCCTTCGGGTAAATACAAAGTAGATTTGAAGAAAAAATTTGGTGAGCAAATATTAAAGTCAAAGGGGAAATGACTTTCAACTGTGATTTATTTCTGCTAAAGGTTGTAAAATAAGAACCTTGCGAAGTCGCAAAACTTCAGTAGAGTGACTTGAGCCAAAAACCACTTTTAAAACTGGTAAAATCGCAGATTTTCACATTTCATTCTATCTTCGGATCGAAATTAAAATGTGTTATGACCAGACTTCTCAATTCTCTGTTTCTTCTTCTGCTGATTTTTCCAGCTTGTACACCTGCGCCACAAGTCAATGAAATATCTCAAAGCCCTCAGGATATGTGGGTAACAAACCCATGGCCAGAAATCAGAAAGGAGCGAATTTCAAAATTACTTCCTGAGGCTATGAAAGCCGCTAAGGTAGATTGCTGGGTAAGCATTTGCCGCGAAAACAACAACGATCCAATTGCGAGCCATATCGGTGGAGAAAATGCCAGTGGATCTGCTGTCATCATTTTTTACAGGGACGAAACAGGCTTTCATTCCTTGGCCTTTTCTCCTGATGGCGAGGCTACAGCTCTTGACGAACTAGACATCCACGATACTGTAGTGCGAGTAGAACGAGGTGCCTCTTCGCTTGACCAGGCTGCAGAATTTATCAAAGAAAAGAATTTCGCCACCATTGCAATCAATTCCTCCTCCTCTAACGCTTTGGCGGATGGACTTACTCATTCCCAGCATATCGAGTTGGAGCAGGCACTTGGTACGGAAGCTTCAAAACTGGTATCATCAACCGACCTTGTCTACGAATGGCTTTCCATCAAACTCCCAGCTGAAGTGGAGATAATGAAACAAGCAGCCAAATTAGCATCTGATTTTCAGTATGAAGCATATCAAATGATAGAGCCAGGCAAAACCACAGATGCGGATGTAGCGAGATTTCTAAAAGCAAAAATGGTAGAATATGGCGTAACAGACGCTTGGCATCCTGATCAAAACCCAAATGTAAATTCAGGCCCCGATCGAGGCCATTCACATGCTACAGATAAGGTGATAATTGGGGGCGATGTGATTCAAATTGATTTTGGAGTCAAACTCTATGACATTTGGGTGAGTGATATACAGCGCTTCGGATACGTACTAAAGGAAGGGGAAACCGTAGCTCCGGATGATATTCAAAGCTATTGGAATCATGGAAAAGCTGGAAACAGAGCTGCTATGGCGGCAATGAAACCAGGCGTAAAAGGTGTAGAGGTAGATCGTGCTCAGCGGGTACTTATGGAGGCCGCTGGCTCTGAATATGTCATGTGGAGTACAGGTCACCCAGTTGGGTATGTGGCACACGACGTAGGTCCCAATCTTGGAGGATCTCAAAGCGCAACCCCTCGCCCTGCTGCACAAAAAGAATTGAAAGCAGGAATGACATTCGCTTTTGATGGCTTTCATTCTTGGAAACTACCCGACGGAAATACAAAATCCATCTCTGTAGAAGAAATGGTAGTGATAACTTCAAATGGCGCCACTTATCTCATAGAGCCTCAAGAGGAATTGATTCTGGTCCGAAAAAAGTAGCTTGATGTCATCAAAAGAAAGGGGAATGAAATTCATTCCCCTTTCTTTTGATTATTTTTTTCTCGTATCCTCATGAGTCATGTCACAATCTGAAGCAAAATCTCGATTGGAATCGGATCAAATCAGTAATAAATTTGGATACAGGCAATAAGATGGATACACATATTATTTTTTATGTGTATCCATCTTATTGCACGTCACAATCTAAAAGAAAATCTCGATTGGAATCGGATCAAATTCCCCTCCCGATAAACATCAGGATCAAAGGGGTCTGGGGGAATTTATCATATCAAATCAGCAATAAATTTAGCTACGTGCAACAAAACGGATACACATATTATTTTTTGACAAATGACTGATAAATGATATCGTGAATCTCAGTTCGGATATTTTCTTTTAGCAATCTGGTATTGTTTCCGTCAGGATAAACACGATTGGAAAGGAACACATAAATCAGATCATTCTCTGGATCAGCCCAGACGCAAGTGCCTGTAAAGCCGGTATGACCGAAAGTACTTTTTGGCGCTAAATCTCCAGCAGATCCGCCGCTTCCTTTCTCTGGGTCTGGCTTATCCCAGCCCCAACCTCTTCTGCTTAGCGTCGATTGTCTTTTGGTGAATGCTGACACTGTCCCACCACTCATTAACCTGACATCACCATAGTAGCCCTTATTGAGCATAAGTTGCATCATCACTGCCAAGTCATTTGCAGTGCCAAAAAGCCCTGCATGACCAGCAACACCACCATACATTGCCGCGCCTGGATCATGGACATAGCCTTGAACCTGACGCTTTCGAAATGCTACGTCATTTTCCGTTGGCGCAATATTATCTAATGGCATTTTGGCAAAAGGGTTGAATGTCATCGTATGCAGGCCTAGTGGAGCATAGAAATTTTGCTCCAAGAATACTTCAAGCGGCTGGTTCACTATTCGTTCTACTATAGCCTGCATAAAGTACATCGTCAGATCTGAATAAACGTAATTATGTTTTGGTCTTCCAGAAGGTTTGGAAGTCAGTCTTGATTCAATAGTCCAGTGCCAAATACTATCTCTGAGCGCATCATTTCCAAACATTTCGTTGGATACAGGTCGCGAAAAACCGGGACTTGAAGTAGCGTGGAAATATTCAGGTTTCCAATTCCCACCTTCCACAGTTCTGGCATAATACGGGATAAAGGCCACCAATCCAGCCTCATGTGCCATCACATCTTTAAGTGTCAATTTCTCTTTGTTGGTTCCCTTCAGTTCTGGAAGATAATCTCCTAAGCTTTTAACCATCTTCAATTCACCTCGGCTTTGGAGAAACATGACTGCTTGCGTGGTAGCCAACACCTTGGTGATAGAGGCGAGATCATATACAGTTTCAGAGTTGACTTTTGGACTCTTTTTATATTCCAGTTGGCCATAGGATCGTTCAAAAATTACTTTCCCGTTTTTGACTACCAATACATTTGCCCCGGGAGTAGCCTGAATACGGATGGCTTTTTCAGCCACTTCATCAATCTGATCCAGGATTTTACTATCCAGACCTACACTCTCGGGTGTGCCATAGGAAAGCCTTTTTAAAGATTTCATATACCCACCTACTCCATAAGGATACTGAGAACTTACTGTCACAGGAAGAATTCCTTTCGAGGGCCTTGCTCCAAACAGAACCTGAGGAGCCAGTTCCTGAGTTGTTTCATTGTTTTCGTAAGCAAATACCAGATTACCCAATCCCTCCAAATGCTGGGAAGCATAGGCGTTTCCAAAAAGTACCGTCACTACTTTTTGCCTTTTGGAGAGATTGCGGATGAGTTCTACATCAGCTTCGGCAATTCCAAATTTCCGTTTGGGGCTATTGCTTATACCCATCAATCCCACTACGACCACATCGTAATCTTCGAGTTGCTTTATGGTATTGTAATGCGTAGTCTCATTGGCAGCTTTCGGAATAGTGAAGTGGTCAAATTTGGTGTACTTCCCTAAATATTTCTGAAAGACCGTTCCCTCATCACCGATACTTAGGCTTGCAAAACACCTCATATCCAATTGCTTGAAGGGCAACAAATCATCTTTATTTGAGACCACAGTTATGGAACTGGCATAAAGCTTTTCGAGTAGCTCATCTGTCTTGGGCGTATGAAGTCGCTCCATCAGTTCGTAAGTTTTGATAGGAACAAATCGGTTAAGACCTGCCCAATATTTGGCTCTCAGGATTTTTTTGACTCTTCTGTCTATTTCTGCTTCTGAAATTATGCCGTCTTCGACTGCTTGTTTGATCATCTCCTTTGCCTTAGGTACGTCCATCGAATAGAGCAAGACATCATTACCAGCCAACAGAGCTTTCAAATCCACAGCTCCGGGTGCATTCAATTTGGCTACTCCTCTCATATTTAAGGCATCTGTGAAAATCAACCCTTGAAAATTCATCTTTTTTTGAAGCAGGTCTGTCACTACCTTTTTGGAAAGACTGGTCGTACTGTTTACCTCGGCGTCTAGGCTGGGAATATTGAGATGCGCCACCATGACAGACATCAGATTTTCTTTAAAAAGCTCTTCGTATGGGTATAGATCCACCTCCCATATTCGCTGCTCGGAATGCTTGATCACCGGAAGTGAATAGTGACTATCAGCTTCTGTATCACCATGTCCTGGGAAGTGCTTTGCATTGGCAATCACGCCATTGTCCTGAAGGCCTTTCATGTAAGCCACTGCTCGATTGGCCACCAGTTCCTTATTTTCTCCAAAAGATCGATAGCCAATCACTGGATTATCAGGATTAGAATTCACATCCACCACTGGAGCAAAATTGATATGCATCCGAAGTTCTTTAAACTGCCGTGCTACCTCTTGCCCCATTTCATAAATTAATTCATCATCCTGGATAGCCCCAAGGGTCATTGCTTTTGGGAAATTGGGAACAGAATCAAGACGCATTCCGATTCCCCATTCGGCATCCATTGCGATGAATAGTGGAGTTTTGGATTGGGCTTGATAGAGATTGGTAAGTCGAGCTTGTCGCTCAGGCCCGCCCTGAAAAAAAATCAAACCTCCCAAATTTTCTGTCTTGATCAGATTAGAGATCTTATCGATGTGTGCTTGATCTTGGTTAGAATACGCCGCCACCATGAATAGCTGGCCAAGTCGCTCCTCAAAAGTCAGGCTTTGGAATACCGAGTCAACCCAGTTAAGTTGTGAAATAGGATCTCCGGAAATCAGCGGATCCTCTACCAAAAGCGTTTCATTCAATTTTCCGGAGGAAAAAATAAGTACTACTAAGCAGACGGCAAAAACCCTCTTAAGCATATTGCTCATGTCTGAGTAAATTTTTAATTCGTAATTTTAAAATAAATTTGTGGAAACTTGCCTTCCAACATAATGGCTCTTGCCTGCTAAAAGTGATAAATTAAGGTTAATTGTACGGTAGCTCTTATCCTTTAAAAAATGAATATACTAAACATAAGGTAACATAAAACCTTAAATCGGGTTAAAAAGGGTATAAATTTGATGTTTGGTCAATCTGTTGGAACTTATGAGTTTGTTCAGGTTTTACTTATTAGCCGCTCATATAAATCAATAAAAATGAAATTTCCATCCGTCTTCCGTACTGCCGCTCCTATGCGTTTTGATATCAAGCCAAGGTATTATGATCCTGTAAAGGAGGAGATTGACCAGCGTACTTCCCGTATCAAACGGGAGCTTCGGGACGAAGGTCTAATAAAGGAAGGTGGCGAAGAGCTTCCATCCTATGGTGGAGGGATCAGAGGCTCTTTTGCACAATATCGAGGGATAAAGGAGCGGTCAACACCAAACGTTTTCGCCTCTACGGCAATGATCCGAACATTCATATTTTTGGTCTTATTGGGATCTATTTTCGGATACGTGTACATAGGGCCGGTGATTTTTGAGTATATGCTTTATGTAAGTTTATTGATTGGAAGCATTTATTTTTTCTTTCGGCTAAAATCCAAAAAGAAAAATGAGTGATATCATTCAACTCCTGCCTGATGCGATTGCCAATCAAATTGCAGCTGGAGAAGTAGTCCAGCGACCTGCATCTGCACTCAAAGAACTTTTGGAAAACGGTGTGGATGCCGGAGCTACGCAGATTCATGTAGTAGTCAAAGAAGCCGGAAAGCAGTTGATTCAGGTAATTGATAATGGAAAGGGGATGTCAGCAACTGACGCTCGGATGAGTTTTGAACGGCATGCTACCTCTAAGATCAGAACTTCGGCAGACCTGTTCTCGATCCGAACTTTCGGATTTAGAGGAGAAGCTCTCGCCTCCATCGCCGCAGTCGCTCAAGTGGAGTTGAAAACCAGACAGGCCGATTCAGAACTTGGGACGCTTATCCAGATTGAAGGGTCGGAGGTGAAAAGACAGGAGCCCTTTGCCGGAAATGTAGGAACCTCCGTCTCCATGAAAAATTTGTTTTTCAATGTACCGGCCAGACGAAATTTTCTGAAGTCAAACTCAGTGGAAATGCGCCACATCGTAGATGAATTTCAACGTGTTTCGCTGTCTTATTCTGGGGTTGGTTTTTCGCTGTATCAGCAGGATCTCGAGGTATATAATCTCTCTCCGGGGAAATTGAGCCATCGAATCGTACAACTTTTTGGGAAAAGCTACCAGGGTCAGCTGATCCCATGCGAGGAACTTACACCACATGTGAATGTGAAAGGCTATGTAGGTAAGCCAGAAAATGCGAAGAAAACCAGGGGTGAGCAGTTCTTCTTTGTTAATAACCGATTTATCAAGAGTAGCTACCTGCATCATGCCGTCGGCAATGCCTTCGAGGGTTTGATCCAATCGGATCAGCACCCTTTTTATGTGCTTTTCTTGGAAATAGACCCGTCGCACATTGACATCAACGTCCATCCGACTAAGACCGAAATCAAATTTGACGATGAGCGAACAATCTATGCCGTGATTCGGGCGGCGGTGAAACAGGCTCTGGGCTCCCATCACGTAGTTCCTGCGATCGATTTTTCATACGATGTGAATTTTAATGAAAAATGGGATCAAGACCCCTCGAAGAAAGAGGAGGTTGATCGGGAATACAGTTACAAAACCTTTAACACCCCTGAATTTAAGCAAGCAAGTACTTCTGGTTGGGAAAAATTATTTGAAAGCAATCTTTCTGCTAGACCTGCTCAAGAGTTGCAAAAAATCCAAGAAAGTGAAAATAAAGAGGTGCTTACGTTTGCAAGTAAAGTAAATCCGGATCAAAGCTCAGATAGAATACCACGGCCATCAGAGGCGGATTCGACAGGAACCACCTTTCAGGTGGAGCTGAGCTATGTAGTAGCACAAATGTCAACCGGAATGCTAATTGTAGATCAACAGGCGGCCCACGAGCGAATTCTTTATGAGCGCTACCTTCGTCAGTTGAAATTAGCTCAAGGCCCATCACAGCAATGTCTTTTCCCTCCAGTAATTGAACTCGGACCGGCTGACTTTGCGTTAGTCCAAGATCTTATGCCTGAGCTATATAGCCTGGGTTTTATGGTTTCTGAGTTTGGCAAGGATACCGTTATTATTCAAGGTGTACCTGCAGACATACAAATCAAAAATGAAAAGGAGCTTTTTGAAGGACTTTTGGAGCAATTCAAAAACTTCAAAAGTGAACTTTCCCTGGATAAAAGAGAAAATCTCGCTCGATCACTTGCCCGCAGATCCGCTCTGAAAAAAGGTCAAAAACTTACCACCCAAGAAATGGAAACACTCGTAGGGCAATTATTTGCCTGTCAGAATCCTAACTTTGGCTTGGGAGGAAACAAATCTTTCGTCAAATTAGATTTAAGCAGTATTCATTCATTCTTCGGCAAGACTCATGTTTAAAAATATCACCCCAGTAGTTCAGAATCTTTTGCTTGCAAATATTGCGTTGTTTGTGGTAAGTGCGTATATTTTTCCACAGCTAAACCAGTGGTTTGCACTTTATTACATTCATAGCCGCTATTTTCAACCATTTCAGTTTTTGACCTACATGTTTATGCACGCTGATTTCTGGCACTTGCTTAGTAATATGTTTGGTCTTTTTATCTTTGGACCATTACTTGAGCAATTTTTAGGACCTAAGAAAATACTCATTCTTTGGATGGTTTGCGGGATCGGCTCAGGAGTTCTTTATTCAGGCTACACTGCATATCGAATGAACAGTCTCCAAGATAAAGTGGAGGTATTTGAAAACAATCCTACGCCGGATGCATTCAACAAATTGGTATTACAAAATCGTACTTTCTTCAAAAGCACAGTTTTTGACTTTGTGGATGACTTCAGTAGAAATCCTTCTGACCCGAATAAAATCAGTCAAGCAAAACAAACTTTGAATGCAATTGTAGAAATCCAGGCGAATATACCTATGGTAGGAGCGTCTGGGGCAATGTTTGGCGTGTTGATTGCATTTGGAATGCTATTTCCCAATACGGAACTCTTTTTGCTTTTTCTACCAATGCCTATAAAAGCAAAATACTTTGTGTTGATTTATGGACTTTATACGATTTATAATGTTGTGATAAATAACCCTTCTGATAATGTTGCTCATTTTGCACACTTGAGCGGCTTGGCGATTGGGGCAATTTTGGTTTACCGATGGAAAAAAGACAGAACTAATTTTTACTAACTATGTACTCAGGTTTTTGGGATAATTTAAAAAATGCTTTTAAGCACAGTGACAATAGCCTTTATAAGCTGATTGCCATTAATTTATTGGTGTTTTTAGTAGTGTTGGTTGCGCGAGTTCTAATGACCATCGGTGGAATTGGTGATCTGTATTCGAGCGCTTTAAGCTACTTGATGATGCCAGCGTCTTTGACGCGATTTGTGTTTCAGCCTTGGAGCATTTTAACTTATATGTTTTTGCACGAAGGGATCTTTCATATTCTCTTCAATATGCTTTTTCTATACTCGTTTGGACTTTTGATCAATCAGTATCTTGGCAGCCGCAAGTTGGCAAATCTCTATATTTTGGGTGGTTTGGCTGGGGCGGTTTTTTATGTATTGATTTACAATTTGGCTCCTTACTTCAGTGAGTCTGTTGAATCTTCTCTCATGTTGGGAGCGAGTGCCGGAGTTTTCGCTATAGTTGTTGGAGCGGCTACTTTGACTCCAAACACGACTTTCATGTTGCTATTGATCGGTCCTGTTAAAATCAAATACATTGCGATTTTCTATGTGATTATTTCTTTTGCAAATTCTGCCGGCGCAAATGCCGGAGGAGAGCTTGCCCATCTTGGTGGTGCTTTACTGGGTTACTTTTACATAACTCAACTTCGTAAAGGAGTTGATTGGGGCATTCCGGTTCAGAAAGTCGGTCTCTTTTTTGAAAACTTCTTTGCCAGTAGCAAGGGAGTAAAAGTATCTTACAGAAAAAAGAACCCTTCAAGCGGCGGGTTTGGAACTGCTTTTTCTAAATCAACAAATAGCTCCAGTCCTTCAACTACCAAAGGTGCCGATGCTACTCAGGAAGAAATAGATCGAATCTTGGATAAAATTGCCGAAAAGGGATACGAAGCCTTGAATAAAGAAGAAAAGCGAAAACTATTTGAATTTTCGAAAAAGTAAGGATTTACTCAGGTATGACTGACCGCCCTAATGGGAAAGCAAGACCGATTCTGAATCCCACCTCTTGTCTGTTGGTGCTCTGAAATCTGAATTCTGTACTTAGGCCTATTCGATCTACCAATCTGATATAGGCACCTACACCCACATTTGCTCCTTTGAAATTCCTTGTCACTCCGGCCCCATCAGGCTGAGTATTTTCCCAGTTTTGGCTGTAGCCCACCATAAAATAAAGTTGGGATGGACCTTCTGATATATAGTAGCGAAGATCTGCACTAAAATTACTTTCTGTACCTACCTCTGGAAAAATTTGAGTATAGCTAGGCATAAATGCAAAGTGATCAATGAAGAAAAATTCAATTCCCGCGCCGGCCCCGAAGTCATTCCATCGCAATCCGTATGTCCCAAATGCGTGGATTCTGGCATCCCCTTGATTTTGAGTTTGAGCATTGCCTACAAAGGATGTGATGACCAATACGATAAAAATCGCCAAAGCCTTTTTCATGTTTTCAAATTTAGATTTCATAAAGAAATTAGGAGGCTTTGGCGAAAAAAGCAAATGGTTATTCTAAAATTCGTACGATTCGACCCAATCTTCCTGTTGCATCCATTCCCTCGATGATCACTAGATGTCTTTTAGCAGCATCTGTATTATAGTATTCAATCTTGGCTTTGCCATCTGAATCAATTTCCACCTGCGGGTTCCAATAGATAGTCGCTCTCAAGTCAGTTATGGAATTTGCCGGAGATTTTTCATCGTACTTGGGAGAGTAGAATTCCCGGGGAGAGTTATATCCTCCATATCGAGCGACCAATGTGCCACCGACACTTTGATAGCTCATTCCAGCCCCAGTTTTCGTATAAACCGCGATTACTCCATTTGCTCCCTGAACTCCAAATACCGCTGTGGTGGCGGCATCTTTGAACACTTCGATACTTTCCACGTCCCTAGGATTCACCGTGAAAAGCAATCCTGCATCTACGGGTACATTGTCCAAAAGATAAAGGGGCTCCGTACCAGCCTGAATTGACCCCGCTCCTCTGATTTGTACGCTTACATTAAACCCGTTCAAACTGACCCGAACTCCTGCTACCCTACCTTGGATCAGTTGAAAGATATTATTGAAACCCATACTTCCGGGAATATTATCGGGCTGGATGGTGGCGTCACCATTTCCATAGAGTTTTCTGTTCTCAGTCTGCTCCTCTTGCATTGTTTTGGCTTCGACTGTCACTCCCTGTAGATCTGTGATACCGTCATCAGAATTCAATCTTTGTTGAAGGGTACGCTGCTGGTAAGTAGCCACTAGCGCTTCAGGCCAATTCACTTGCTCTGGGTAGCTTCCTTCAAAGCCTTCAAGAGTTGGTTCTTGAGGTGAGACAGCCAGATTGATGAAATTTTTTGCACGACGATCCTCTGCAGTGATCGTCACATTGAGCGAATCTGAGTAATCCATTTCTGTGAAGACAAAAACTCCGTCAGGGCCAAACTCCGATGAGATCAATTCAACCCCTTCTCCCACTAGGGCAGTGATTGTGCCGCCTTCAAGCCCTTTTCTCGTAGTCGTCTGCTCTGATACTTTACCGGTGATAGTGATTCCCTGCTCTATATATTTTCCCTGATCAGGATAGGTATCGGTGAGCACATCCTCCCAACTAAATCTACTCCAACCATGTGTCAACATCAGTAAGTCAAGGTGCTGCATGGTGCTCGCCTCTTTATCTTTGAAATAATAGCCCGGCTGATAGATTTTTCCTTTCAGATCTGAAGAAAGTAGGAGATAGGAGAAGATGGTTCCATACGCTATCTTCTCATCCTGCACTTGATCTGCATCTGCCACTGCCACAGAAAAACTTCCGCGAGCGAATGTATCCTTAATCTTATTTTCTAAAACAAAAGACATCTTTCCTTTTGTCTTCAATTCAGTCTGCTCGCTTAAGGATAGATCCAGCACGTCATCATTCTGGATGAAAATCAATCGCTCAAGCAGTGGTTTACCATCTTTATCCAATACAGAAATAGAATTTATTCCTGATGGAAGGTTTTGCTTAGGAATTCGAATACCCCAAACGCCATTGTTGAGCTTACCCTTGATCATATAGTTGATCAGGCCTCGGGTATGAGACACGAGCAGCAATTCTGAATCTACCCCATTTCCCTGAATGAAAGCCGAAACAAATGCTGCGCCTGGATTCACTTGCACTTGCATCGATAAGCCGGTCTCTTCTGCTTTCGGAAGTTCGATTTTCCGGACTTCACCCGTGGATGGGGCTGTGATCTGAGCAAAGTAGGCTGTTTTATCGGGAGTTATTTCCAGTTTTCCCAAGCCTGAAAATTCGGTTATGAAGGATGAATTTTCCAAACCCTCAATTTCCCCTGTAATCATCGCAGGACTGCCATCTGGATAGACAGACCTAAATGCAATGGTTGATTTCTTGCCGACAATCCAATGTCCTCCTTCCGGCAAAAATTGAATATCTGCCTGATCCAACGAGTAGGGAAGCTTTATTTTTTCCATTACTGCATAATCCTCGGTTTCTTGATAGGTCAATTCCAGATATTGCTGGGATGCATTGACTGTCGCAATCGAAAAGCTGAAAGATACCTCGCCCTGTGAATTGAGCTGGACTTTTTGTTCGTAAAGTATATTGTCACCCGCAATGGCCAATAGACTTATTTCTTTGTTGGCAAGAGGAGTTCCTTTGGAATTTAAAGCTACCATATCGACTTCATATCGAACATTCTCTCCAATAGTTGAGATTTTGGTAAAGTCTACCTTGGGCAGAAATGAACCGCCTTGAGCATCAGCTACCTGAAAACTTTGTTCGAAAAAGTACTCTTTTCCAAAATTTTCCATCCAAGTGGTATACGCTGCGATTCGATAGATCCCTGTTTTTCCAAACTGAGGAATCTGAAAATCTCCGGCACCTCTACCATTCTCGATTTTCACGACACGATTAGAAAGCAAAAGACCATCTCCGTCAAAGATGTCAACATATAAAGTTTTGCTTAAGGGCGAAGGAACCTGAACGCTTCCCGCAATCAAATAGGCGCTAAACCAAAGGTCTTCCCCTAAGGTGTATGTGTTCTTATCCAGATGCAGATAGGCTTTTTCTACAGGAAATTCAGCCTGATAAGTATCGAAGTAGCTCTGAATTTTTGCAGGCAAATCCTCTTGAGCGTAGGATGATGCGACTGAGGTCCCCGACAGAAGGAAGACCAAAAGTAAATGTTTAATTTTCATACGAGAAAGTTGGCGTAACACTAAAAATGGTACGAATAAAACTAATCGCTTGTTGAGTTACAAGTGAAAAAATCTTAAATTTTATTGAGTGTAGCCACTTCGTTCTTATTTGCCAATTGACCACAGGCGGCGTCGATGTCCTGACCTCGGGATTTACGAACTTTGGCGATGATTCCCTGAGCTTCCAAAATACGCACATACATCTGCACTGATTCCTGCTTTGCCTGACGAAATTCGCCTTCGTCAATGGGATTGTACTGAATAATGTTGACTTTGGATGGGATGATTTTGCAAAATTTTGCAAGTGCTTTTGCATGCCGCTCATCATCATTGATTCCTTCCCAGATTACGTATTCATAGGTGACTTTGCGTTTGGTCTTTTCATACCAATATTTCAATGATTCGCCTAATTCCTCGACTGGATTGCTGTCATTGATCGGCATGAGTCGGGAACGAGTTTCATTGATGGCAGAGTGTAGAGAAACGGCCAGGTTGAATTTCACACCATCGTCAGCAAGTTTGCGAATCATTTTAGTGACGCCCACGGTAGAGAGCGTGATTCGTCGGGGTGCCATCCCCAATCCCTCTGGCGAAGTGATCTTATCAATGGCTTCCAGTACATTTGCATAGTTGAGCAGCGGCTCACCCATTCCCATAAACACGATATTGGTCAAAGGTCGCTGGAAGTAAGTTTCTGCTTCATCCTTGATGGCGACGACCTGATCGTAAATCTCATCCGGATTGAGGTTCCGCATCCGTTTCAGTCGTGCGGTTGCACAAAAATTACAATCCAGACTACAACCGACTTGGGAAGAAACGCAAGCCGTAATCCGCTTCGTCGTAGGTATCATCACAGACTCCACAATCATATTGTCGAAGAGCTTCACCGCATTCTTGATCGTCCCATCAGTCGAATGCTGCATAAGATCCACCAAGATATGGTTGATCTCAAAATACGTTTTCAGCATTTCTCGAGTCGATAGGGAAATGTTGCTCATCTCTTCAAAGTTCTTCAGAGACTTATTCCAGAGCCATTCATACACCTGCTTAGCGCGAAATTTCTTTTCCCCGTGGGTCAAAAAGAATTCTTCCAACTGCGCCAGAGATAGTTTACGGATGTCTTTTTTCTGAATTGCTTCCATAGGACAAAGGTAAGGGATTCTTGGGGATGGAGAAGCTAGATTAGAGGATCAAGATTAAAAGGGGAAATATAGAAATACAATAGAAATATGCCTCTCTTCGGTCGTCAAAATATTAAATATTGAACTCGAATCTTATTTCAGTTTATTTCGCCGAAGGCGTATTTCTACTTTATTTCGCGAAGCCTATTTCGCCGGAGGCTTATTTCAGCGAAGCTGTATTTCTATTTATTTCCCTTTTTCTTTCAACCTAAAACTCTTCCCATCAATCGCCCGCATGGTACAGAGGATTCCATCCAGATGATCATATTCGTGCTGGATCAATTCAGAAAGCGCTCTGGTGACATCCATAGATTGCTTCTTCCAATTTTCATCCAAATAAGTCAAAGTCAGCGACTCGTGTCTTGCCACTTTCACCAGCAAGTTGGGAAAAGACATGCAGTCATCCCAAAGCTGAAATTTTTCTTTGCTTAGATTCTGCAGTTCGGGATTGATGATGATATAGGATCGGTCCAGATTCAGGTAAAAAAGTCGCTTCATGATTCCGAGTTGAGGAGCGGCAATCCCTCTTCCAAAACCATAGACTTTCCTGATATCTTCCATCGCTTCATGCAGCTGCTGCACCCATTCCCTAACTGCAGGAAGTTCTTCTTGTCTTACCGGCTCACAGTTCTCATATAATCTGGGATCGCCAAGGGTAAGGATGTTGTGGATGGTTTTCATGGGAGAAAGATAAGAAAGGCCTCGAAAATAATGGAGATTTGATGTTGCTACAAGTTTAAGAAAACTAAGGCACCTTCTGAAACTAACCAAATAAATAAGCTTTTAACCATTCATCAAATTTACGACTAATGGCACGGCATTAGTTGACCTGTTAATTTGGATAATAATAATAATATTAACAACATGTTAGTGATGTCAACCGTTTGGTTAGATGCTCCTAGTAAGGAGGTCACATTTATTTAATTTACAAGAACATGAGGAAGTTAATTTTAGTTTTTGGGGTATTTGCATTGACTTTTGCAAGTTTGGCTCCTGCAAGTGCAATTTGTACAAACCCAGATGAAACAGTCGAGGATGATGGAAGTGATAAGGTGTCCGCACGAAATAATGGTGATGGTACTTGCTCGGATTGTGATTACACTTATTCGATGCCAATTTTAATACCGGGATGGTAAAAGAAGTGGGTCTGGCATTTATTTATGATAGACCCTTTCTTTCCTAAAAAATACATTTGTATGAAAACACATAAGATAGTTTGGCTATATTTATTACTAATGTTGGTTTCCTGCCAAGGAAGCAGTGATTCTCTTGTAGTAGAAATAGAAAGATATAAAGTTGGTGAGAGTAAGCTGATTTTAGATGATTCCACTTCTATTGATTTCATCAAGGTTGATTATGTATATGAAAATGGTAAGGAATACCTTCTCCATCACAACGAATTTAAAAAATCTATTCAAGTATTTGATCTAGGATCAGGTGAAGTAGATCAAGAAATTTTATACCCATTTAAACCGCCCTTCGGAATTCAAGTTACTCAAGGTTTTACTGCGATTAGCTTAGATTCTATTTTTATTTTCATGCCTTTGTCAATAAGAGGAAGTATTCTTATTAATAGAAAAGGAGAAATACTAGATCGTTACATGCCACGCAAAGAGGAAAGCTTAGAAAAGTCATTAATAAATCATGTTTCGTTTGGTGCTTTTCCTACTCTTCTTGATGGGGAAAATTTGAGATTTATTCAACTCCCATTATTTGAAATCAGTAATCCTGCGAATA
>Ga0209491_10001975_pt1 | contig 37998 bp, 29 predicted proteins | sample BON02_FD_187213 | JGI IMG/M metagenome (GOLD analysis project Ga0209491, IMG submission 187213) | Freshwater microbial communities from Lake Bonney liftoff mats and glacier meltwater in Antarctica - BON-02 (SPAdes) (version 2) | ecosystem: Environmental > Aquatic > Freshwater > Ice > Glacier... | reverse complement strand
CACCTCGATGTCGGCTCGTCACATCCTGGGGCTGGAGAAGGTCCCAAGGGTTGGGCTGTTCGCCCATTAAAGTGGCACGCGAGCTGGGTTCAGAACGTCGTGAGACAGTTCGGTCTCTATCTACTGTGGGCGCAAGAAATTTGAGTGGATCTGATTCTAGTACGAGAGGACCGAATTGGACAAACCGCTGGTGTATCTGTTGTTCCGCCAGGAGCACTGCAGAGTAGCTACGTTTGGAAGGGATAAGCGCTGAAAGCATATAAGCGCGAAACCCACCACAAGATGAGATTTCTTTTAAGGGTCCTAGGAGATGACTAGGTTGATAGGCTATAGGTGTAAAGGCAGTAATGTCATAGCCAAGTAGTACTAATAACCCGTAAGCTTATGTACATTTTCCCCACACTTCGGTGTGGGGGAGAAACTTTCTATAAAAAATAAATTTTCTTATCTCAGTATGTTAAAGATATTACTATAATTATGAATTGATAGTTGTCAATTGTTAATTATGGAAAATTGCTCAAAGCAATTTAACCTCTTAAGGTGGTTATTGCAGCGGGGCTCACCTCTTCCCATTCCGAACAGAGAAGTTAAGCCCGCTTGCGCAGATGGTACTGCAGTAATGTGGGAGAGTATGACACCGCCTTTTTTTTTGAAAACCCTGTTCTAACGAACAGGGTTTTTTGTTTATAATGGGTTTTGAGAAGATTAAACAGAAAAAAAACTCAATTATAGTCTAATCAGTTCCTAAAATATAGGGTAGTCTAGTTGATTTGGTTCAAGAACAAAATATGAATAGGGATTAGGAAAATAATTTAGTTAGCTTTTAAAAAAAAAACTTCTTTTCTCACTCCTCTAAACTGATTTTTGAACCCTTTAACCTTAGTGTTAAAAGATTCTGCTGAAGCAATTATAATTTGTTTATAAATGCAGTTCAGTATAGAATCATAATTGATTTTCATAATGTTCAGGATTGTATGGAAGCTTCAAATCCCTAAATTATCTGCATCGCTATACCAACTTGCAAATTTTGTATTGACAACTGTTTTATCTGTATTGTTATTATAAATGTTTCTTAACTTTTGGCTCAAAAAATAGTCGGTTTTGATTTCTGTATATTCTTAGAATAGTATTGCAGCTCTTTCTTTCTTTCTTTCTTTCTTTCTTTCTTTCTTCACTCCATTTATTTGGACCTTTGTATAATGAGAATCGACTTCTGGTGAGTAATTGTTTTGGGGTATCTTCGTTACTAAATTCTTTAGATACAAATGGCGTTTTATTGTCTTTAGCTTCGGTTATGCTAAGTATTCTTTATCTAAGTTTTCCACTTTAATCTAATTCTGACTTCTTAAACGGTTTCTAAAGCTAGTTTTAGAACTTAAAATCGATCATTCACTTATTTGACTTTTGGTAATGATTTTTTAGCAATTAATTTCATGCTATTAGTCATGTTAAGAGCGATTTCGATAACCTGAGAACGTTTCACCATATCTATTTTCTGCGAAAAATTACTAATAATTTCTGATTTATTTCTAGGAATAATAGTCACAATAGAGTCCTTTTTTCCCTTACCATCTTTATTGCTAACTATCTTGTAAAGTTCTCCCAATGACAGATTAATTCTATCTATAAACTAGAACCCAAGTTTTCAGAAAAAATTATCCACTAACTTGCTTCTTCGTGTTGCTGCGAGGAAGAGAAGTGGCTGCGATGATTTTATATCGTCTTAATCGCTTTTTTCCATTAACACCAAAGAAAACGCAAATAGTATGAGAATCGAATACTTTAGTATCTATTAATCTCTTTTAAAAATTCCTTTAGTGTTCAGTTGTCTACTATTACATTCTTCAGGTGCTGCTCTTTTTTTCTTCAAAGAATAGAAGTATTTTCTTTGCTCAATTTTGGTGTCTACCAAATAATTGTTCAGCAAGTATTTCAGCAAGTGATTCAGCAAGTATAAGTTTGATGAGTTCTATGTAATTCTCCAAAGGGTATTTTTTCTTAGCAAATATCGAAAATATTTAATTCCTCCTCAAGTTTTGAACTTGATGCCAATTTTTGTTCTTGATCTGATTCAGCTAGTCCTGCAATTCTTTTTCGTTATATTTACATTTATAATTTTAAAATCATAATGTTAATTTATAAAATAATTTGGATTAAAATATTTTTTCTGTAGGGCATAGTAGCGTCCTTTTTCATGTAGCTTTTGCGATATAAAAGTTATAGCGATTAGCATGAACGTATATATATGGGGGATTCAGCCAAAAAAAAATTATTATTTTTCTAAGAATTCTTGAATTTTAGAAATAACAACATCATTTCCTAAAATTTTACGATGGCCTAAGTTTTCGGTTAAAAATAACGCGCCATTTTTTAAGTTGTTATGTATGTTTATTGATGCTTTATAAGGTACATCTTCGTCTTGTTTATCATGAATTACCAGCATAGGAACAAGTACTTTTTTTGCAGCTGTAGCTCCAGAATAAGATTCCATAGATTCTTGAAAAGTTTTTTCAAACGATATACGCATCAAATAAGCAATTTCAGGTTTTAAGTGTAGTTTTGAAACAAAATCTAATAGTATATCATTTATACTATCACCACTGCCTATTACGACTGCTTTTTTTAGGTTAAGTCCCTGTTTTGTGGCGTTTAAAATTGACATTCCGCCTAATGAATGGCCAATTGCATGATCAAATTCTCCGTATTTTTTTTCTAATTCTAAAATGCTCTCAATAAAATCTAGCATTAAACTTGTTTTCCCGGGAGATTTTCCGTGTGCAGGCGCATCAAAACTTATTGTTGAATAGCCCATTTCTATTAATTTATCTGCAATTTTAACTAACTGTGTTCCTCTTCCTGACCAACCGTGTACTAATAGCACTTTTTTTGTGCTTGTTCCATAATGATAAACCATTATTTTTCTGTCAATTTTAGGAATATATACGAGTTCTTGTTTTGTGTTAGAATTCATTTCCAATTCCCTTTTTGGTAATTTATATCGAATAGGAGTGGTAAAAATTTTTTTTGCAAATTTTACAGTTAGGTTTTTTGAAACCCACTGTAAAATTTTAGCTGTATAAAGAATAAATTTAGGAACTGAAGCACTAGATATATTTTTTTTTCTTTTAGACATTTATTTTTTTTGTAAATTTAGGACTTAGTTTAATTTACCTTACTAAACTTATCATAAAATATTATTGCAGTGTTTTTTTGTCTTAGTAAAATATAATTAACTTTGTTAAAAATTAAAAAAAATGAATTTTAAAGTAAAATTTTTGTTTAGTCTTTTGTTTTTAGGAGTTTTGTCGTGTGCAAAAAACCCATTTACAGGTAAAAGTACTATGGCTTTTGTTTCAAATAGTGGAATATTTCCGTCTGCTTTTCAGCAATATCGACAGTTTTTGTCTGAAAATAAAGTTTTAACTGGCACTCCTGATTCTAAAAGAATTACTAGTATAGGTATGAAAATTAAAACAGCCGCAGAGAAATGGTTAAATGCAAATAATCATTCTAGTTATTTAGATGGCTATGAATGGGAATATAATTTAGTAGAGAGTAAAGAATTAAATGCTTGGTGTATGCCTGGCGGTAAAATTGTTTTTTATACGGGTATTTTGCCGGTATGTAAAGATGATGCAGGAATTGCAGCTGTAATGGGACATGAAGTAGCACATGCTTTAGCAAATCATGGCCAACAAAGAATGAGCGCGGGTGTATTACAACAAATAGGAGCTGCAGGTGCACAATTTGCAGTAGGTAATAAAAATGCGCAAACACAAGCATTAGTTATGCAAGCTTATGGAGCAGGTTCACAAGTAGTAGGTATGTTGCCTTTTAGTAGAAGTCATGAAAGTGAAGCAGATATGATTGGTTTAACTTTAATGGCTATAGCTGGTTATAATCCTATTAATGCAGTGAATGTATGGGAAAGAATGTCAGAAATTTCTAAAGGACAAGCACCAGCAGAAATTTTAAGTACGCACCCAAGTAATCAAACCAGGATTAATGAATTGACTGCTTTATTGCCTAAAGCTAGGGAAGAAGCTGCAAAATTTGGGGTTACTTTTAAATAATAATACGATTTAATTTTTATATTTGAATCTCGCTAAGGCGGGATTTTTTTATTCAACAATTATGGCAAATTTAGAAAAGGGTAGTTTAAAGTTAGGGAATGCTTGGGCATTTTACGATTGGGCAAATTCAGTATATAGTTTGGTCATATCCTCTGCAATTTTCCCTATATATTATGGTGCTTTATTTAAAATAAAAGGAATCACATTTGTCCATTTTTTAGGTTTTGAAGTAAAAAATACAGCTTTAATTAGTTTTGTTACCGCTTTTGCTTTTTTAATTGTGGCAATTATGTCTCCTTTGCTTTCTGGAATTGCCGATTTTGCAGGAAATAAGAAACGTTTCATGCAATTCTTTTGTTATTTAGGTGCATTGTCATGTATAGGGCTATCTTTTTTTAATTTAGATAATTTATATTTTGGTATTTTATGTTTCTTTTTTGGACTAATAGGTTTTTGGGGAAGTTTAGTTTTTTATAATTCTTATTTGCCTGATATAGCTTTTCCCGAAAATCAAGATAGACTAAGTGCTAAAGGATATTCGTTAGGTTATATAGGTAGCGTTATTTTGTTATTGTCAAATTTAGCGATGGTTATGAAGCCAGAATGGTTTGGTTTTGATTTGTCGATACCCGAAAATTTAATACAATCTGGAACTATATTAGAAATTGAGAAGGCTTTAGAAGCTGCTAAAAATGCCGCTTCATTTCGAGCAATGCAATATTCCTTTATTTCTGTTGGAATTTGGTGGATAGTTTTTAGTCAATATACGTTCTATTATTTACCAAAAAACACAATAAATAATAAGGTAACCAAGAATATTATATTTAATGGTTTTAAAGAATTAAAGAAGGTATGGAAACAATTAGAAAATAATTTAATTTTGAAAAAATATTTACACAGTTTTTTTGTGTATTCTATGGCTGTTCAAACAGTTATGTTAGTTGCTACTTATTTTGGGGAACAAGAAATTTTATGGGAATCAGATAGTCAACGAACATCCGGATTAATCATAAGTATTTTAGTTATTCAATTAGTAGCAGTATTAGGTGCTATTTTAACATCCAAACTTTCAGAAAAAATAGGTAATATTAAAACTTTAATACTCATAAATTCAATTTGGATGATTATTTGCATTATTGCTTTTTTTGTAACAAAACCCGAAGAATTTTATATTACAGCTGGTTTTGTAGGGTTAGTAATGGGTGGAATACAATCTCTTTCTCGTTCTACTTATTCTAAATTACTTCCTGAAACAAAGGATTCTACTTCTTTTTTTAGCTTTTATGATGTTGCAGAAAAAACAGGAATCGTAATTGGAATGGCAATTTTTGCATCTATAGACCAGTTAACCGGTTCTATGCGAATTGCAATTATGTTTTTAGCATTTTTCTTTTTGTTTGGCGTTGTTTTACTATTTCGTGTTCAAAAATTAGTGGTTAAAAAATAAAAAAAGTATATATTTGAAAAAAAATTTACACAAATGAAAAAAATAAGCACACTTTTAACTGTTGTTTTTTCTTTACTATTATTAGCATCTTGTAATGTAGAGCCTTTAGATCCTGAATTATTAACAGATAACGGTGCTATTAGTGGTGGAACTTCATCAGGTGATTATTGGCCAACTCAAATTAATAACGAATGGACTTTTGAGCAAAATGGAGTTGCTCAATCTCCAATGAAAATTATAAGTTCGGCAACAATTGGTGGAGCATTATATTATCAATTTAATACTCAAACGGTCACTGGTTCTGGTGCATCAGCAACTAATGTTACTACAAGATTAAATAAAAGTGGCGGTATTTATAATTTAAAAACAGATGATTTAAATATAAATGCATTAGGATTAACAGGTATGCAGACAGGTTACACAATGATTTTGTTAAAAGACAATATACCAGTTGGTCAAACTTGGACAGGAAATTATTCACAATCTACTACTTATACAGGTATTCTTGCATTAGTAACAAATACTACTTATACAGGTACTATTTTGGCTAAAAATGTTACAGAAACTGTAAATGGAGAAATTTTTAATAATGTAATAAAGATGAATCTACGCCAAGAAAACAATTTTTCAGGAACAATTACAGTAGTAAACACAGAATATTGGTTTGCTAAAAGCGTGGGGCCTATAAAAACTCTTACTACTTCTGGAGGAGCAAATTATGTATCTGCTCTTGCAGACTATACAATTTACTAATTTTTTTTTACTAAATTTAAATCCCTTGGTAACTTGGGATTTTTTTTGTGGCATAAATCTTGACTATTATTTATTTTAAATCACCAGTTTTACAACATTTTACACTCATATACAGTTGTTTATGTATTGTATAATTGTTCGATATATTATGTTTACAGAATTTTTAATGACAAAATGACCATAAATTACTATGTCTAATCAAAAAATAATTACGCTTGACAATTTGTCACTCCAAGAAATTAATACAGATGCCGAATTAATTCCTCTTTTGACGCCAGAGGATGAAGAAGAAATGAACCAGGAAGAACTTCCTGAGGATTTGCCTATTTTATCCTTACGAAATATGGTATTGTTTCCAGGTGTTGTAATCCCTATTACAGCAGGAAGAGATAAATCTATTAAACTTATAAATGATGTAAACGCATCAGGAAAAGTTATTGGTGTTGTTGCACAAATCGACGAAAGTGTGGAAGAACCTACGCCAAATGATGTGCATAAAATAGGAACGGTTGCTCGTATTATTAGGGTTTTGAAAATGCCAGACGGCAACATAACGGTAATTCTTCAAGGTAAAAAAAGATTTGAAATTGAATCTTTTACGCAAGAAGAACCTTATATGCGCGCTAAAGTTAAAGAGGTAAAGGAAGATAGATCTGTAAAAGAGGATAAGGAATTTAATGCCATTGTAGATTCTATTAAAGAATTAGCCATAGAAATAATTAAAGAAAGTCCAAATATTCCAACGGAAGCAACTTTTGCAATTAAAAACATTGAGAGCAACCCTTTTTTAATCAATTTTGTTTCTTCAAACATGAATCTTTCTGTGAATGATAAACAAAAATTATTGTCTATTCATAGCTTGAAAGAAAGAGCATTGGAAACTTTGCGTTACATGAATATAGAGTTGCAAAAATTAGAACTTAAAAATGATATTCAATCTAAAGTTCGTTTTGATTTAGACCAACAACAAAGAGAATATTTCTTGCAACAGCAAATGAAAACTATTCAAGAAGAACTTGGAGGAGTATCACATGATGCGGAAATTGACGACATGCGTGTTAAAGCTAAGACGAAAAAATGGGATGAAAAAACGGCAGATTATTTTAATAAAGAAATTGCAAAATTACAACGAACGAATCCAAATTCTCCAGATTTTGGTATCCAAAGAAATTATATAGAGCTATTTTTAGATTTGCCTTGGAATGAATATTCCAAAGATAAATTCGATTTAAAAAGAGCCCAAAAAATATTGGATAGAGATCACCATGGCTTAGAAGATGTTAAAAAACGTATTATAGAACATTTAGCGGTTTTAAAATTACGAAATGATATGAAATCTCCAATCTTATGTTTGTATGGACCTCCAGGTGTTGGTAAAACTTCCATTGGAAAATCTGTAGCAGAAGCATTAGGTAGAGAATATGTTCGAATTTCATTAGGTGGATTACGTGACGAAGCGGAGATAAGAGGGCATAGAAAAACATATATAGGTGCAATGCCAGGAAGAATAATTCAATCTATAAAAAAAGCAAAAACATCCAATCCAGTATTTGTTTTAGACGAAATTGATAAGTTGTCTTCTAGTCATAATGGCGATCCATCTTCTGCTTTATTAGAGGTTTTAGATCCAGAACAAAATTCAGATTTTCATGACAATTTCCTTGAAATGGGGTATGATTTATCTAAGGTAATGTTTATTGCTACAGCAAATAGTCTTTCTCCTATTCAACCAGCTTTACGCGATAGAATGGAAGTCATAAATATGTCTGGCTATACAATTGAAGAAAAAGTTGAAATTGCTAAAAAGCATTTGTTGCCAAAACAATTAAAAGAACACGGTTTATCTGCAAAAGATCTACAAATTGATAAAAAGCAATTAGAAAAAATTGTAGTTGGTTATACTAGAGAATCTGGAGTACGTGGCTTAGATAAAAAAATAGCACAAGTTGTTAGGCATGCTGCAAAATCCATAGCAATGGAAGAAGAATATAATGTTAAACTTACCAATGAAGACATTCTTGAAGTTCTAAAATCACCTAGGCTTGAAAGAGATAAATATGAAAATAACGATGTTGCTGGTGTAGTAACTGGTTTAGCTTGGACATCTGTAGGAGGAGATATTTTATTTATTGAATCTACTGTTTCAAAAGGAAAAGGAATTATGACAATGACCGGAAATCTTGGTATTGTTATGAAGGAATCCGTAACCATAGCATTAGAATATATTCGTTCTAACGCAGAGCTTTTAGGAATCAACCCATCTTTATTGGAAACAAATAACATACATATTCACGTGCCTGAAGGTGCAACTCCAAAAGATGGACCAAGTGCTGGTATAGCAATGTTAACTTCTATGGTTTCTTCTTTTACACAAAGAAAAATTAAAAAGAATTTAGCTATGACTGGAGAAATTACGCTTCGTGGAAAAGTATTGCCTGTAGGAGGAATTAAAGAAAAAATATTAGCTGCAAAAAGAGCAAATATTAAAGAAATAATTCTTTGTGTTGAAAACCGAAAAGATATTGAAGAAATTAAACAAGACTATTTAAAAGGTATTACTTTTTATTATGTAGACAGAATGAGTGAGGTTATTGATTTAGCCATTACAACTCAAAAAGTTAAAAATGCTAAGAAATTAGTCTAGTTTCCAAATTTAAAAACAAATTCCAACTAGCTAATTTAGTTGGAATTTGTTTTTTATATATTGCTTTATAATTTTATCTTCGCAGTAGCGTTATAGTTTTGACAATTAATTTTTAAAATGCTAAAAAAACTGATTTTTTATATTTTTATCCTTTTTTCTCCAATGGTTATGGGACAAATAGGAGGTAAATATGTTTATCAGTTTTTAAATTTAGTGCAATCTCCACGTCAAGCTGCACTTGGCGGAAAAACACTTACAATTGTAGATTATGATGTAAACCAGGTTTTTTATAATCCGGCAACTTTAAACAGTAAAATGAATAAAAGATTGTCTGTAAATTATGGGAATTATTACGGAGAAGTTTCTTATGGAACTGCTGCTTATGCCTATACATGGGACAGACATTTGCAAACTTTTCATGCGGGTGTAAGTTATGTAAACTATGGAACTTTTGAAGGAAGAGACGAATTAGGAGGTTTAACTTCTAGTTTCACAGGTAGTGAAGCTGCACTTTCCTTAGGTTATGCTTATAATGTGCCTTGGACTGATTTGTTTATAGGTACTAACGTAAAACTTATTTCATCTACTTTAGAAACCTATAATTCATTAGGTGCAGCTGTAGATTTAGGAATGTTGTATGTTGATTATAAAAACGACATTAATTATGCCCTTGTTATTAGAAATTTAGGTTTCCAAATAACACCTTACGAAAACACAAACGAAAAACTTCCTTTGGCAATAGAAGCCGGAATTTCTCAGTTACTAGAAAACGTGCCTATTCGTTGGCATTTAACATTAGAAAATTTACAACAATGGAATATTGCTTTTTCAAATCCAAATAGATCAGAATCTAATTTAGACGGAGAAACAAAAGAAGAAAAAGTTTCTTTTTTTAATAATGCTTTGCGTCATGTAATTATTGGTGCAGAATTATTTCCTGAAAAAGGATTCAATATTAGGCTAGGATATAATTTCAGAAGAGGACAAGAATTAAGCATTGTAGACCAAAGAAATTTTTCAGGACTTTCAGCTGGTTTTGGCTTACGATTTGGAAAAGTTAGACTAAATTATTCTTATTCAAAATATACGGTAGCCGCAAATACAAGTTTGTTTGGTTTAGTTATTGATTTAGAATAAATAATAGGACTATAAACTTAGGACTAAATCAAAACAGGAAATAAGTATAATGCAGGATAAATGGATAATAATAAATTAAGATAATACAACAATATATTTTGGAAAAAATTACAATAGCAATAGATGGTTTTTCGTCTACAGGAAAAAGTACATTAGCAAAAGAATTAGCGCAAACATTAGGTTATGCTTATGTAGATACCGGTGCAATGTATAGAGCAATTACTCTTTTTGCCATGCAAAATAACTGGGTTTCAGATATGCATATAGAAAACATTCAAATAATTAATAACATAAACAAAGTAAAGCTGCATTTTCAATTTAATGAAAAGTTAGGTTTTGCAGAAATGTATTTGAATGATGTTAATGTTGAAAATGAGATAAGAACACTTGAAGTTTCACGATGTGTTAGCAAGGTAGCAGAAATTTCAGAAGTTAGAGCAAAATTAGTAGAACAACAACAGCAAATGGGACAATATAAAGCGGTTGTTATGGACGGTAGAGATATTGGAACCGTTGTTTTTCCAGATGCCGAATTAAAACTATTTATGACCGCGTCTGCAGAAACTAGAGCGCAACGTCGTTTTCAAGAATTAATTGAAAAAGGACAACATGTTACTTTTGAAGAAGTTTTAGAAAACGTACAACAGCGAGATTATATAGACACGCATAGAGAAGATTCGCCTCTAGTTAAAGCAGAAAATGCTATTGAAATAGATAATTCTTCCATGTCTAAAGTAGAACAATTTGAGTTAGTAATGGCAATGATTAAAGAAATGGTTGTTTAGTTTTTTTGCCTTTTTTTTCTAATAAAGGATTGGTAATTAATTAATTTTTAGTAATTTTGCACACCTTTTGGCAGGATTGGGTTTCCACAAGGCAAAACTATATTATTTAACACTTCTGTTGTTATCAAAAACTGTTTTAAAACCCATTGCATAGCACAGAATACAAATTTTTAATCAGCATGTCTGAAATCATTAAAGAACAAGAAGAGTTTTTAGCAAATTTTAACTGGCACAATTACGAAGAAGGAATTGACCAAGTGGATGATAAAAACTTATTAGAATTTGAAGAACTAGTTACAAAAACATTCATCTCTACTGATGATGCAGATGTAGTAGAAGGAGTAGTTGTTAGAATCACAGATAGAGATGCTATCGTTGATATTAATGCTAAATCTGAAGGAGTTATTTCATTAAACGAATTTCGTTACAATCCAAACTTAAAAGTTGGAGATAAAGTAGAAGTACTTATAGATGTTCGTGAAGATAAAACAGGACAATTAGTATTATCACATAGAAAAGCTAGAACAATCAAAGCATGGGATAGAGTTATCGCTGCACATGATACTGGTGAAATAGTTAACGGTTTTGTAAAATGCAGAACTAAAGGTGGTATGATTGTAGATGTTTTCGGAATTGAAGCATTCTTACCAGGATCTCAAATTGATGTTAAGCCAATTAGAGATTACGATCAATATGTAAACAAAACTATGGAATTTAAAGTTGTGAAAATCAACCACGAATTCAAAAATGTAGTAGTTTCTCATAAAGCGCTTATCGAAGCGGATATCGAAATTCAGAAAAAAGAAATCATTGGTCAATTAGAAAAAGGACAAGTATTAGAAGGTGTTGTTAAAAACATTACTTCTTATGGTGTGTTTATTGACTTAGGTGGTGTAGATGGATTAATCCATATTACAGATCTTTCTTGGTCAAGAATTAATCACCCAAGTGAAGTTCTTGAATTAGATCAAAAATTAAACGTTGTAATCCTTGATTTCGATGATGAGAAAACAAGAATTCAATTAGGTTTAAAACAATTAAACGCACACCCTTGGGACGCTTTAAGCGCTGATTTAGCTATTGGTGATAAAGTAAAAGGTAAAGTAGTTGTAATTGCTGATTATGGCGCATTTATCGAAGTTGCAGAAGGTGTTGAGGGTTTAATCCACGTTTCTGAAATGTCTTGGTCTACGCATTTACGTTCAGCTCAAGATTTTATGAAAGTTGGAGATGAAGTTGAAGCAGTTGTTTTAACTTTAGATAGAGATGATAGAAAAATGTCTCTTGGTATCAAGCAATTAACGCAAGATCCATGGACAGATATTACTACTAAATATCCAATAGGTTCAGCTCACAATGGTATTGTAAGAAACTTTACAAACTTTGGTGTATTTGTTGAATTAGAAGAAGGTATTGATGGTTTAGTATATATCTCTGACTTATCTTGGACTAAGAAAATCAAACATCCATCAGAATTTGTTACTGTAGGTGATAAATTAGATGTTATTGTTTTAGAATTAGATGTTGAAGGACGTAAATTATCTTTAGGCCACAAACAAACAACTCCAAACCCATGGGATAAATACGAAGAAGCATTTGCTGAAGGTACTATTCATAATGGTGCAATTTTCGAAATAGTAGACAAAGGTGCTACTGTTGAATTTGGAGAAGATATCGTTGCTTTCATTCCTACGCGTCACCTTGAAAAAGAAGATGGTAAGAAATTGAAAAAAGGAGATGTTGCAGACTTTAAAGTTATTGAATTCAATAAAGAATTCAAAAGAGTAGTTGCATCTCATACTGCTATTTTCCGTGCAGAAGAAGAAAAATCTGTGAAAGAAGCAGTTTCTAATTCTTCTAACAATAATGCAGAGAAATCTACATTAGGAGATTTAGACGTATTAGCAGAATTAAAAGCAAAAATGGAAAAAGGAGAAAAATAATCTCTTAATTTCTTTTTAATATTTAAAAGTCCTGATGAAAATCAGGACTTTTTTTATGCAAAATTTTGCAGTTTAATTATTATATCGTAATATTGCAATATATAAATTTAAGGCAATAAAATAGAATTATTATTCCTTTGAATTAAAAGTCTAATAATCTAAAGATCTAACAATCAAATAATAAAAAATGGGAGCTTCTAAATCAGATTTCTTTACAGAAGAGCAGAATAATATGGCAAATGTTTTTAAAGCATTATCTCATCCTGCCAGAATTGCAATTATACAGTATCTTTTAAAAGTAGATTCTTGTATTTGCGGCGATATTGTAAATGAATTGCCATTGGCACAACCTACAATTTCTCAACACTTAAAAGAATTAAAAAACGCAAACATTATAAAAGGAACCATTGAAGGAACGGCAATTTGTTATTGCTTAAATCCAGAAACTATTTCTATGTTTGAAACTTATTTTAACGGAATTTCGAAACAATTACAAAATAAATGTTGCTAAATAATAGACAAGTTAGACTTCTTAGATTATGGAAGCCTAAAAATCTAAATAGCTAAAAATCTAAATATCTAAAAATGAAATTATCAGAAATAAAATCAGCTTTACAAAAATTAAAAACCATTGCTTTTCAGTTGCCCGATGGGACATTAGTTCCAAATCATTTTCACGTTACCGAAGTAGGTAAAGTAACCAAAAACTTTATTGATTGCGGAGGAACGGTTCGTAATGAAGAAGTTGTAAATTTTCAGCTTTGGGAAGCGAATGATTATGACCATCGTTTGCATCCTGAAAAACTAGTAGATATTATTGAATTATCGGAAGAAAAATTACAAATTCTAGATTTAGATATTGAAGTAGAATACCAATTGAAAGATACTATTGGTAAATTTAATTTAGATTTTGACGGAAGAAATTTTCTTTTAATTTCAAAATTAACCGATTGTTTAGCCAAAGATAATTGCGGAATTCCAACTGAGAAAACGAAAGTTAAAATAGGAGAGTGGAAGCAAAAAGAAAATTCATGTAATCCAAATTCAGGTTGTTGTTAGTCTTTTATTAAAAGATTTCAAAACTTCAAAATTGAAAAGATTTTAAACATATTATATAAAAATGGATTTTACTAAAGAACATTGGGAAAACGTTTTTGCTACAAAAGGAGAAACAGAAGTAAGTTGGTATCAAAATATTCCAGAAACCTCTTTGCAATTAATTAAAGCATGTAGATTACCAAAAAATGCAAAAATTATAGATATTGGAGGTGGCGATAGTTACTTGATAGATAGTTTAATGGAAATAGGATATACCAACTTATATTTATTGGATATTTCTGAAAAAGCAATTGAACGAAGTAAGAAAAGATTAGGAGAAAAGGCAAAATTTGTAACTTTTATTGTTTCAGATGTATTGGATTTTAATCCTACTGAAAAATTTGACGCTTGGCATGATAGAGCATCTTTTCATTTTTTAACAAATGAAGTAGATATTTTAAAATACAAAGCAATTGTTTCAAATGCTTTAAATTCTAACGGTAATTTTCTTTTGGGAACATTCTCTGATGAAGGTCCTTTAAAATGTAGTGGATTAGAAATTACCCAATATTCGGTAGAAAAAATACTAGATTTATTGGAAGATACTTTTGAAATGGAAAACTGTTTTACGGAAGATCATGAAACACCTTTTGAAACTTTTCAAAATTTTATTTTTTGTCATTTTAAAAAACATTAAGAATGTATTCTAACTTAAAAGAAACGATTGCAGAAATTAGTAAAATGGAAGTTTCGCAAGAACGAAAAGAAGTTTTACAACCATTAGTGGATTATATAGTGCAAAAAACGGAAGAGAATGCTTTAGTTCGATTAAATTTCATTTGTACACATAATTCACGCAGAAGTCATTTGACTCAAATTTGGGCGCATACAATGGCTTTTTATTTCCAAATTAAAAATATAGATTGTTATTCTGGTGGAACAGAAGCTACTGCTATGTTTTCTAAAGTAGCAGAAACTTTAAGCAAGCAAGGTTTTCAAATTCAACAATTGAGTGAAGCTTCCAATTCTGTGTATGCAGTGAAATTTACAGCTAATGAATTGCCAATTATATGTTTTTCAAAAGTTTTTGATGCTGCATTTAATCCAAATTCAGAATTTGCTGCAATTATGACTTGCTCTACGGCAGATGAGGGTTGTCCATTTATTTCTGGTGCTGAAAAGCGTTTTCCAATTCGTTACGATGATCCAAAAGCATTTGATGGTACAGAAATGATGGATGCAAAATATGCAGAACGCAGTTTAGAAATTGCTGCTGAGATGCATTATGTGTTTTCTCAAATAAAAAATAAATAATACTAAATAAAAAGAGGTAAGATTGCCTTCGGTTTGTTCGCAAACTCGAGAGCTTAATAACTCGAAAAGACTTATGAAAAAAAGATTAGGATTTTTAGACAGATTTTTAACAGTATGGATATTTTTAGCAATGCTACTTGGAGTTGGAATAGGATATTTTATTCCTAATTCGGCAAATTTCATCAATTCATTTTCTTCAGGAACTACAAATATTCCTTTGGCAATTGGATTAATTTTAATGATGTATCCACCATTAACAAAAATTGATTTTTCAAAAGTGCCGCAAATGTTTGAAAAGCCAAAATTATTAACCGCTTCCTTTTTTATAACTTGGATTTTTGGCCCTTTTTTAATGTTTTTATTGGCTACTTTTTTCTTAAAAGATTATCCAGAATACATGACGGGTTTAATTATTATAGGCATTGCACCTTGTATTGCTATGGTGATTGTTTGGAACGAATTAGCAGAAGGAAATAGGGAACTAACAGCTGGTTTAATTGGAATAAACAGTTTGTTACAGGTATTTTTCTTTAGTTTATATGCTTATTTTTATTTAGAAATCATGCTTCCTTTATTCGGAATTAAAGGTTTAGAATTAAAGATAACTATTGTTGAAATTGCGCAAACTGTTGGTATTTATTTAGGAATTCCGTTTGCTCTAGCGATGATGAGTAGGTTTTTTATAAAAAAATATATAGTCGACAAATGGTTTAATCAAAAATTTATTCCTTTTGTTTCGCCAATAACCTTAATTGCTTTGCTTTTTACAATTGTGGTAATGTTTAGTTTAAAAGGAGAAATGATTGTCGATTTACCTTTAGACGTTGTTAGAATTGCAATTCCACTAATGATTTTCTTTACTATAATGTTTTTCTTAATGTTTTTTGTTGCAAAAAAAATAGGTGCAAATTATAAAGATGCTGTTGCTTTATCTTTTACTGCTTCGGGTAATAATTTTGAGTTAGCAATTGCCGTTTCCATTGGTGTTTTTGGCATTAATAGCGGTCAAGCATTTGCAGGTGTTATTGGACCACTAGTAGAAGTTCCAGCATTAATTATATTAGTTAATGTTGCTTTTTGGTTGAAGAAGAAGTTTTATAAATAACTAAATGTTCTCTTTTGAGAACATTTAGTTATTTATCAATAGCGCCTAAAACACGCTTCATAAAGTCGTTTAGAGCTGTTTTTTTATCAGAGCCTTCTTTCATCATTTTATGTACTTCAAGTGCTCCATACATATTAGAAATGAGTTCTCCTATAACATCTAGTTCTTCCTCTTTTAAAGAGGAGACTTCTGTTAGATTTTCTAAAACTTCAATAGTTTCAATTAAGTAATCGGGGTCATTGTCCTCAATAAATTGCGTTAAATTCTTTATAACTGGTAATTTCATTTTAGATTTTTAGATTTGTTAGAATACTAGACTTCTTAGAAAATTTGGAAAATTAGAAAGTTAGATGTCTTGTTCTAAAGTTCTAAGTCGTATAAGCAGTCTGAAATTAGATTACTTCATTCACTAATTCCGTAAGTACTTCTAGTTTATTAGTTTGTGTTTGGTTCACTAATGCGCCATTTTTAAAAGTAGCGAATGTTGGTAAATTATCTACATTAGCTAATTTTCTAGATAATGGAAATTTTTCTGCATCCACCATTAAAAAAGGGATAGATTCGTTCTCTGTAGCCAATTTTTTAAATTTTGGTTTCATTATTCTGCAATTTCCACACCAAGTAGCAGAAAACTGAACTACTACAGTATCATTTGAAGCAACAACTTGCGCTAAATTATCTTGTTCTATTTCTGTAAACATAATTTTAAATTTTAATTTTAAGAGCAATGTTAATTATCTTTTAATTGATTTTTAGCATTGCCCTTATTTTTATTATGGATTAGTGTGAAGCTAAATAAGCAGCAGTACTTTTTCTGTCAGCACCCATTGCTTCCTTACCTTCTTCCCAATTTGCTGGACAAACTTCTCCTTTTTCTTGAACGTGTGTGTAAGCATCAACTAAACGTAAATATTCATTTACATTTCTACCTAATGGCATATCGTTTACACTTTCGTGGAAAATTTTTCCGTCTTCATCTACTAAATAAGTTGCTCTGTAAGTTACATTTGAGCCTACTAATAATTCATCTTCATAGTCTTCATCAAAATCGAAATCAACATCTAAAATACCTAACGCAGATGATAAGTTACGAGTTGTGTCTGCTAAAATTGGGTAAGTAACACCTTCAATTCCACCATTGTCTTTTGCAGTATTTAACCAAGCAAAATGAACTTCGTTAGTATCACATGAAGCACCAATAACCATTGTGTTTCTTTTTTCAAATTCGCCTAAAGCTGCTTGAAAAGCGTGTAGTTCTGTAGGGCAAACAAAAGTAAAATCTTTTGGGTACCAAAATAAAAGTACTTTTTTCTTGTTTTTAACCGCTTCTTCTAAGATGTTAATTCTTAAGTTGTCTCCCATTTCTGAGATTGCATCTACTGTAATGTTTGGGAACTTTCTTCCTACTAATGACATATTATTATGGTTTTAATTTATTAAAAATCTACAGTACAAAAATACGCTTAATATGATGATTCTAAAATGATATTAATCATATTTAATCATGGAGCAATAGGTTTTATCTATATTAGTTTTTAAATATAAAACGCCTCAACTTGGCGGTTTTTTTGTTACTAATCAGAGAATATTTTGTTTAATCTTTGTTATTCTTATGACTTATTTTAAATTATTTCGCTAAACGGATAGGCCTAAGTAAATATAAGTCGTTAAAATTTTTAATTTAAATCAAAACGATCTGCATTCATAACTTTTGACCAAGTTTTTACAAAATCTTTTACAAATTTTTCTTTGTTGTCATCTTGTGCATATACTTCTGCATAAGCTCTTAAAATTGAATTTGAGCCAAAAACTAAATCCACACGTGAAGCGGTCCATTTTGTTATCCCAGTTTTTGTTTCTACTATATTATATAAATTTTTTTCAGCAGGTTTCCAAGTATAGTTCATGTCTGTTAAATTAACAAAGAAATCGTTTGTTAATACACCTATTTTATCTGTAAAGACGCCATGTTTAGTTTCGTTATAATTAGTTCCTAAAACGCGCATTCCTCCAATTAGAACCGTCATTTCTGGAGCAGTTAACCCCATTAGTTGCGCCCTGTCTAGTAATAATTCTTCGGGTTTTGCAGCAAAATCTCTTTTTAAATAATTTCTAAAAGCATCATGGGTTGGTTCTAAATCTGCAAAGGATTCAGTATCTGTCATTTCTACGGTAGCGTCGCCTCGTCCTGCTAAGAAAGGAACTTCTATATTTACACCTGCTTTTTGTGCTGCTTTTTCTACTGCTGCACTTCCTCCTAATACAATTAAATCGGCTAAACTTACTTTTTTTGGCAAACCAGACTGAATTTCAGTTAGTTTGTTTATTACTTTTTGTAAACGTTTTGGTTCGTTTCCTTCCCAATTTTTTTGTGGCGCTAACCTTATTCTTGCGCCATTTGCACCACCTCTAAAATCAGAACCTCTAAAAGTTCGGGCACTATCCCAAGCTGTATTAATTAATTCAGAATTTGTCAAACCGCTATTTAATAATGTTGATTTTAACACTTCAATTTCAGCACCAGATAAAGTATAAGCAACTGTAGGAATAGGGTCTTGCCAAATTAACTCTTCTTTTGGAGTATCAGCCCCCAAATAACGATTTTTTGGACCTAAATCACGATGTGTTAATTTAAACCAAGCTCTAGTAAAAACATCTGTAAAGTAGTCTGGATTTTTATAAAATTTTTCAGAAATTTTTAGATAAATAGGATCCATTTTCATTGCCATATCGGCATCTGTCATAATAGGATTGTTTCTTTTTGTAGAGTCAAAAGCATCAATAGGTTTATCTTCTTCTTTTATATTTATAGGTTCCCACTGCCATGCTCCAGCCGGACTCTTTTTTAATTCCCATTCATAAGTAAATAATAAATAGAAATATTCGTTGTCCCAACGTGTTGGATTAGTAGTCCAAGAACCTTCAAGACCACTTGTTACAGTGTCTCCAGCATTTCCACTTCCTTTTGGATTATGCCATCCTAGGCCTTGTTCTTCAATATTTGCTGCTTCAGGTTCTCTTCCAAGTTTTGTAGCGTCTCCGTTACCGTGAGCTTTACCCACCGTATGACCTCCAGCTGTTAATGCCACTGTTTCTTCATCATTCATTGCCATACGTTTAAAAGTAGTACGCACATCGATGGCTGTTTTTAAAGGGTTTGGTTTTCCATCAACTCCTTCTGGGTTTACATATATTAATCCCATTTGCACCGCTGCTAGTGGGTTATCTAATGATTCCCTATTTGCATCATCGTTATATCGTTCTTTAGTTTCTGCTAACCATTCTTTTTCAGCTCCCCAATAAACATCTTTTTCAGGATGCCAAATATCTTCGCGTCCGCCAGCAAAACCAAATGTTTTAAGTCCCATAGATTCATAGGCCATATTTCCCGCTAAAATTATTAAATCAGCCCATGAAATTTTGTTGCCATATTTCTTTTTAGTAGGCCATAAAAGTCTTCTGGCTTTGTCTAAACTTACATTATCTGGCCAACTGTTAAGAGGTGCAAAGCGTTGGTTTCCGGTATTGCTTCCACCACGGCCATCGGATATTCTGTATGTTCCGGCAGAATGCCATGCCAGACGAATCATTAAACCTCCATAATGTCCCCAATCAGCAGGCCACCAAGATTGACTATCAGTCATTGCTTTTTTCAAATCGGTTTTTAAAGCCTCCAAGTCTAATTTTTTAAACTCTTCGGCATAATTAAAATTATCCCCTAATGGATTTGTTTTTGTATCGTGCTGGTGGAGTAGATCTAAATTTAAGGCTTCTGGCCACCAATGTTGGTTTACTGTTGGTGATTTTACAGTATCTTCTTTTTGGTGAAAAGGGCATTTGCTAATATCATTAGAATGTTCCATAATTTTTAATATTATTTTTTGTTGGTATGTTGTTGATTTTAAGTTTTATAAATTTACAAATAAAAAAACCATTACTTAATTTAAGTAATGGTTAGTTTTTATATTAAAATAGATTTTTTCTATTGAAATTTATTTTTTGATACCTGAAACTAATAATCTTATTTTAATATTAAATGCAGCAAATATTAATGTCATTATGGGACTTAGCAAATTAAAGAATGCAAACGGTAAATAATCAAATGTATCAACGCCTAATGTTCCAGACTGATAAGCACCACAAGTATTCCATGGAATTAATACAGAGGTTACTGTTCCTGAATCTTCTAAAGTTCTACTTAGGTTTTCTGGAGCTAGACCTTTTTCTTTATATGCTTTTGCAAACATTTTTCCTGGAACAACAATTGCTAAATATTGGTCTGAAGCTGTGATGTTCAAAGTTAAACAACTTCCCACTGTTGCAGCAAACAAACCAAATGTTGTTTTTGCTAACTTCAATAAGGCTTGACTGATTTTTGCTAATGCACCAATTGCGTCCATGACACCACCAAAAACCATTGCACATAAAATTAACCAGATAGTTCCTAACATACCGCTCATACCTTTTGCTTTGAATAGTTTTGCTAAATTTGGGTTTTCTGTAGGAATTATTGTTTCGATAGTAATAGCGTCCATAACACCTTTATATGTTGATTTAAAAGAGATAGTATCTACTCCTGCAATTTGATTAATTATTTGGGGTTGAAAAATTACAGCAAAAATTGCTGCTAATAATACCCCAATAAATAAAGCGATTAAAGGCTCTGTTTTTTTGAAAATTAGCCCAATAACAATTAATGGTACTAAAAACAACCATCCAGTAATTTTAAAGGACTTTTCAATATCTAATAACATCGAGGAAGTATCTGTAACACCTTCAATATCGACGGTAAGTCCAATTATAATGAATAAAATTAAGGATATTACAAAAGTAGGTATAGTTGTTAAAGTCATGTATTTAATATGCGTAAACAAATCGGTTCCAGCCATTGCAGGGGCTAAATTTGTAGTATCTGACATTGGTGATAATTTATCGCCAAAATAAGCTCCAGAAATTACTGCACCAGCTACCATTCCAACAGGAAATCCTAATGCTCCGCCAATTCCTACTAAAGCAATACCAACAGTTGCTGAGGTTGTCCAAGAACTTCCAGTAGCAATAGAAATTACAGCACAAATAATCATAGTAGCAGGCAAAAAGATACTGGGACTTAGTATTTGAAGGCCGTAATATATCATGGATGGAATAATTCCGCTAATTAGCCAAGTTCCTGCAAGCGCACCAACCATTAACAAAATTAAAATAGCGCCTGCGGTTGATTTGATGTTTTCTGCTACTTCATTAATCATTTTTTCAAAAGTAACTTTATTAAATAAACCTACAATGACTGCAACAGCTGCGCCTAAAAGTAATACAAATTGATTACTACCGCCAAGCGGATCGTCCTCTTCGCCACTATAAGCGACTAAAACATTGTATGCTAACATAGCAATTAACGCAAAAATAGGAATTAGAGCTTCCCAAATATTCAGCTCTTTATTAGAATTTATTTCAGTATTCATTTGTTTATTTTGAAAGCGCAATATAGAAAAATGAAATTAGTTGCGCAAGATTTCTTAAAAGTTCAATTTACTATCTTTTTCTAAAAGTTGTACGAATTATGTCTTCGGGAAAAACAACAACACTTTCATGTCCGTCTTTGCCAACAGCAGCCACACCAAAAAAGTAGTTGTCAATTACAATACCTTCCAACTCAAAATTATCTACTTTTCCTACGAAACGACTAAATTCCCATTGTGGAGAAGTTGTTAATCGCCAATAAATCTTATAACCTAAAATGGATTCTGCATCTATTGAGTCCCATTTTAACTTTACATTAGGTTCCACAATACCACCAATTAATACTTTTTCTGGAGCAGGCGGAGCCCAAGCTAACGAAGCAAGAGTTATTGCATTCACAGAAGTTAATTTTTTGGCATAGGCAAAATTTACACCTTCTAATACATCTCCATATTTAATTCCTTTTTCTGTTCGAATATTTTGGTGTTGTCTATTATAATTTTCATGTGCTTCCATAATTCTTACTCCAGCAAAGCCTAAATCGTTAAAAGGTCTGTGGTGACCGCCTCTTCCAAAACGATCTAATCTATAAATCATCATTGGATTCATTTCAGGCAGATATGTTTTTGTAATATGTTCGATATATCTTGCCAGTTGACGAGAATTTCCATCAACTTCGCCACCGTAAAAACGTCTTAAGTTTCTAGTTTTTTCAGTTTCAGCAGCATTTGTGGGTTCAGAAAAAATTCTAAAGGTTCTATTGTCAATAATTCCATCTAAACCTTCAATATTACCAATCATATCGTTGTTTAAAACGCCAATAATTTCCCAACCTTCTTTTTGAACATAGTCTGCTAAACCCTTTCCGCCAAACAAGCCTTGTTCTTCTCCAGAAAGACCAACATAAATTATGCTGTTTTCAAAGGAATATTTTGATAAAACTCTTGCGGTTTCAATAGTTGCAGCCATACCAGAAGCATTATCATTTGCACCAGGCGCATCTCCTTTATAATCCATTGCATCAGAATTGCGACTGTCAATATCGCCACTCATAATTACGTAACGATTTGGATATTTAGTACCTTTTTGAATGGCAATTACATTTACAATCCAAGTATCTTTTGGAACTCGTTCTCCATCATTTGTTGTAACAAAATCTTTTTGGTAAAAAACGTCTAAACAATTTGTGCAATTTTTAGAGATGGTCTCTAATTCACTTTTAATCCATCTTCTAGCAGCCCCAATGCCTCTTGTTTTTGAGATTGTGTCGCTAAATGTATTTCTAGTTCCAAAATTTGCTAAAGTTGTAACATCAGACTTAATTCTTTCGGAAGAAATAGCATTTATAATATCGTAAATTCTAGAATCTGTTTGAGAATAGATTGCATTTGAAAGAAAACAAAACAGTAAAAAAGACTTTTTCATAAATTGGTTTTTTCAAATATATAAAAAATCCGTTTAATTCATTTGTATTATGAATTAAACGGATTGTAATCTTTACTTAAAAAGGTATTATAAAATAGAAAGTTCTTTCATGCACTGGTGCATCATTTGATACGTTCTTTCAATGTCATTATCTAAACCAATTGAGAAACGAATTAATCCTTCTGTTAAGCCCATTTCAACTTGCTCTTCCATAGGTATTTCAGACGAAGTAGAGGTTCCTGGAGCACTAAATAAGGTTTTGTAAAAACCTAAACTTACTGCTAGATATCCTAAGTTACGTTCTTGCATTAATTCCATTAGAGCATTTGCTTTGTCAAGAGAACCAGCGTCAATTGTCAACATTCCTCCATAACCATATTCTGGGTTAATCATTGTAGAATAAATTGCATGACTTGGATGGCTCAATAATCCAGGGTAAACCGTTTTTAAACCGTCTTTTTCAAATTTAGCAGCTAAATAAGCAGCATTATGGCTGTGCTGTTTAATACGTAAGTGTAAAGTTCTTAAATTTTTCATTACAGAAGCAGAACGCATACTATCCATTGTAGGTCCTAAAAGCATACTTGCTCCAGAATTTACATTTTTTAAATCGTCTATGAATTCTTGCGATGCACAAACTACACCACCTACCGTATCACTACTTCCGTTGATGTATTTTGTTAAAGAGTGAATTACAATATCAGCACCTAATTTAATTGGGGAAACAGATAGTGGTGAAAAAGTATTATCAACAACCAATTTAAGGTTGTGTTTTTTTGCAATTTTAGAAAGATTAACTAAGTCTGCCACTTCTAATAACGGGTTACTTACTGTTTCACAGTATAAAACTTTCGTGTTTGTAGTAATTGCAGCTTCAACAAGATCTAATTTAGTAATGTCTACAAAAGTAGTTTGAATACCCATTCTTGGCGCAAAATTCTTTAAAAAAGCATACGTTCCACCATAAATAGTTCTACTAGAAACCACATGGTCTCCGTTTCCACACAATTGCAATAGAGTAGGAGTAATTGCGCCCATTCCAGATGCCGCAACATTTGCAGATTCTGTACCTTCCATTGCAGCAAGCGCTCTATCTAAATATAAATTGCTTGGCGAAGAATGACGAGAATATAAATAACAACCTTCAGCATTTCCTTCAAAAGTATCAAACATTGTTTTTGCAGAAATGAAAGTATATGTAGAAGAATCAGAGATGGAAGGATTAACTCCTCCAAATTCTCCAAAGTATTGCAAATCTTGTATATTGTCCGCTGGATTGAATTTACTCATAGTAGTTGTGTTTTTTATTTTTATTACATCAAATATCTATAATGTTAACATAAAAATCAATCAATTTGTAAAATTATAGTTTTTAAAACCAAATAAAATTATATTTATAGATTTTAATTCTAAAAAATTTAGTAAATTTGAAATTAAGTAAAAAAATTTACATGATGAAATTAGATGCAATTGACAAGAAACTTTTGGAAATGCTTCAAAAGGATACTAAAAAAACCACAAAAGAGCTTTCAGATAAGTTAAATCTTTCTGTTACTGCTGTTTACGAAAGAATAAAAAAATTAGAACGAGAAGGAGTTATAAAAAACTACATTGCCTTGTTAGACAAATCAAAGATAGGTAAAAACTTTGTAGTTTTTTGCCATGTGAAACTTACCCAACATAATATTGATTTAATCAAACATTTTGAGAAACAAATTCTTAAATTAGATGAGGTTTTAGAATGTTTCCATGTAAGTGGCGATTATGATTATATTTTAAAAATATTTGTAGAAGATATGGAAGCGTATCGCGAATTTATGGTAACTAAGTTAACAACAATTAAAGATATTGGTAGTACACACAGTACTTTCATGATTGGGGAAGTAAAAAACGAAACTAATTTCAAATTATAACACAGTGAAAACAAAATTATTTTTAGGAATTCTAGTTTGTACAGTTTTAATTTCATGTAAAACAAATAAGAACGTAACTAACGAAAATATCCATAGAAACTGGTTATTAGTGCAATTTGAAGATTTTCCAAGAGAAAAACTAATGGATAAAAATTGTTATTTAGACTTAAGAGACAAAGAAAATGCTGCAGCAAAAATGGGCTGTAATTCTTTAGGTTTTTCGTATTACTTAAATAATGGCAATGCTATTTCCTTTAAACAAGGAAGTGCTACTCGAATGTTTTGTGACGACAATACAATGGAAACAAAATTTTTAGAAGTTATTACTACTTCGTCTTCTTACAAAATAGAAGGCCAAAAACTATATTTAACTACAAAATCAGATAAGGAATTAATTTTTATAGCAGAAGATTGGGATTAATTAATAATTTTTAAATCCAAAACTAAATTTATTTGTAATTTTGCATTTGCAAATAAACACACAAAACATATATTATGAGTCAATTTGATGTTACTATTATAGGTTCAGGTCCTGGAGGATATGTATCGGCTATTCGTTGTGCACAACTAGGATTAAAAACTGCCATTATTGAAAAATATGAAACTTTAGGTGGAACATGTTTAAATGTGGGATGTATTCCTTCAAAAGCCATGTTAGCATCTTCGCACCATTATGATGAAATGAAACACTTTGCAGACCACGGAATTGAAGTTTCGGGAGATGTAAAAGTAAATCTTGAAAAAATGATTGCGCGCAAGCAAGGAATTGTAGACCAAACTTCAGGTGGAGTAAAATTCTTAATGGATAAAAACAAAATTACCGTTTTTGAAGGTATTGGTTCTTTTGAAAGCGCTACTTCTGTTAAAGTAACAAAAAAAGACGGTTCTTCTGAAATTATTGCATCTAAAAACATCATTATTGCTACAGGTTCAAAACCTTCTAATTTACCATTTATCACTCTAGATAAAGAAAGAGTAATTACTTCTACCGAAGCATTAAAATTACCAGAAGTTCCTAAGCATTTAGTAATTATTGGTGGTGGAGTTATTGGTATAGAACTTGGTCAGGTTTATTTACGTTTAGGAGCGCAAGTTTCTGTAGTAGAATATATGGATAGAATTATTCCAGGAATGGACAGTTCCTTATCTAAAGAATTAACAAAAGTATTAAAGAAACAAGGAATGAAGTTCTATGTTTCGCATAAAGTACAATCTGTTGAAAGAAAAGGGAATATAGTTGCTGTAGAAGCAGAAGATAAAAAAGGTCAAATAATTACTTTAGAAGGAGATTATGCACTAGTTTCTGTAGGTCGTCGTCCTTATACAGCTGGCTTAGATGCAGACAAAGCGGGTGTAAAAATTACCGATAGAGGAATGGTGGATGTAAACGATCATTTACAAACTAATATTCCAAATATTTATGCAATTGGCGATGTTGTTCGTGGAGCAATGTTAGCACATAAAGCAGAAGAAGAAGGAGCAATGGTTGCAGAACTTATAGCTGGACAAAAACCGCATATCGATTATAATTTAATTCCTGGTGTTGTGTACACTTGGCCAGAAGTTGCTGCTGTTGGACAAACAGAAGAGCAATTAAAAGAAGCAGGAGTTGCATATAAAGCAGGAAGTTTTCCTTTCAAAGCATTAGGAAGAGCAAGAGCTGGAGGCGATTTAGACGGATTTGTAAAAATTCTTGCAGACGCTAAAACAGATGAGGTATTGGGAGTACACATGATAGGTGCTCGTTGTGCGGATTTAATTGCAGAAGCTGTAGTGGCTATGGAATTTAGAGCAAGTGCAGAAGATATTTCAAGAATGTCTCATGCGCACCCTACGTTTGCTGAAGCAATCAAAGAAGCAGCATTAGCAGCAACTGATAATAGAGCGTTACACGTATAAAATTTACCTATATAATTTAATAAACCCGTTTTAAAAACGGGTTTTTTTATTGTATTTTTGAGCATAAAACAAGAACACTTGAGAACGTCTATTTTAAAACACATTGCTAATCCTATAGAATTTAAAACCCAATTACTCCATTGGTCTAACCAATTTAGAGAAGTTGCTTTTTTAGATTCAAATAAGTATAAACAAGATTATTCTAGTTATGATTTAATCGTTGCTTTAGAAGCTTTTACAGCTATAAAAACCGATTATAATAACGCTTTTGAAGACTTAAATCAATACCAGTCGCATACAAAAGATTGGTTGTTTGGTTACTTATCCTATGATTTAAAAAACGATGTTGAAGATTTAAAATCCCACAATTTCGACGGTTTAGAGTTTCCAGATGTTTATTTTTTTCAACCTAAAAAGTTGTTTTTTTTAAAAGAAAATGAATTAGAAATTAAATACTTAAACATGTGTGAGGAAGAGGTAGAAGAAGATTTTAACGAAATTATTTGTTACCAATCATCCGTTACCCATTATCCTTTACCTAAAATTCAACAACGTATTTCTAAAGAAAATTATATTTCTAAAGTCTCAAATGTTTTAGATTATATACATAAAGGCGACCTTTATGAGGCTAATTTTTGCATGGAATTTTTTGCAGAAAATGCTTCAATAAACCCATTAGAGACATATGAAAAATTAAATAAAATTTCAGAACCGCCGTTTGCAGTTTACTTTAAAAACGACAAACAATATTTGCTTTCGGCATCGCCAGAGCGCTATTTGCGTAAAGAAAATACAAAAATAATTTCCCAACCAATTAAAGGAACAATTAAAAGAAGTTTAGATCTAACGGAAGATGCGCAACTAAAAGCAGCACTTGGAGTGAATGAAAAAGAACGCTCTGAAAACATCATGATTGTAGATTTAGTTAGGAATGATTTATCGCAAACCGCAACAAAAGGAAGCGTAAAAGTAGAAGAACTTTGTGGTTTATATACTTTTAAACAAGTACATCAAATGATTTCTACAATAGTTTCAGAAGTAGATTTTACAACTTCACCAATAAAAATTATTAAAACGACCTTTCCAATGGGAAGCATGACGGGAGCTCCAAAAATTTCGGCAATGAAAATTATCGAAGAATTAGAAGAAACAAAACGTGGCTTATACAGCGGAGCTATTGGTTATTTTACACCAGAAGGTAATTTTGATTTCAATGTCGTTATTCGAAGTATTTTATATAATTCAACCAACAATTATTTATCATTTTCAGTCGGAAGCGCAATAACTTCTTTATCAGATCCAGAAATGGAATATGAAGAATGTTTATTAAAGGCAAATGCAATGTTTGAAGTGCTTCAATCCAAATAAATCTGTATTTTTGAAAATGCTTACAAAATTCAAAAACCATATTCAGGCTAATTTCCCAAATCTAAAAAATCAAAAACTTCTTTTGGCTACAAGTGGCGGAATAGATAGTATGGTTTTAGTACAGTTATTACAGCAATTAAATTACCAAATTGCAGTAGCGCATTGCAACTTTAATTTACGGGCAAAGGAAAGTGATGAAGATGAAAAATTTGTAAAACAATATGCCCAAGAAAATAAAATTCCTATCCATTCCATTTCATTTCTAACAGAAGAATATGCAATTGAAAATAAATGTTCTATTCAAATAGCAGCAAGAGAATTACGTTATAATTGGTTCCATAAAGTTTTATCGGATGAAGGCTATGATTATATTACTACTGCACATCATTTAGACGATCAAGTAGAAACCTTTTTAATCCATTTTGCCAGAGGAACAGGTTTAGAAGGATTAACGGGAATCCCTGCTCAAAATGGTGCTGTAATTCGTCCGTTATTGCCCTTCTCAAGAGAAGAAATTGAAAACTACGCAAAAGAAAACAACATTAATTGGCGCGAAGATTCTAGCAACGCTTCCATAAAATATTTACGCAATAAACTACGCCATAGTGTAGTACCTGTTTTTAAAGATATAAACGAGGGCTTTTTAGAAGCATTTCAAAATACTTTAGCACATTTGCAACAAGCAGAAGCCTTGGTTAACGATGCAACAAAGTTAGTTTACGAAAAAGTTGTTGTTGAAATTAAGCAGGAAATTATTATGGATCTACCCAAGTTATTACAACATAAAAACTATAAAAGTTATTTATACCAATGGCTAAAAAAATACGAATTTAGTGCTTGGGAAGATATTTACAACTTAGTAAACGCACAATCTGGGAAGCAAGTTTTTTCAGAAACACACATTATTGTAAAAGATAGAGAGCGTCTTATTGTTTTTCCAAAAACCAAAAAAGAAGAAATTCAAGAATATTTCTTAACTAAAAACCAAGAAAAACTTAAAATTCCCTTAAATGTTTCCCTATGTAAGGTAGATAACATTTCAGTTACCGCTAACAATGTTATATTTGTAGACGAAGATAAAATACAATTTCCTTTAATGCTTCGAAAGAAACAAGAAGGAGACTTTTTTTATCCTTCAGGAATGAACGGTAAAAAGAAACTAAGCAAGTATTTTAAAGACGAAAAATATTCGTTACTTGACAAAGAAAAACAGTGGTTACTTACTTCAGAAAACGAAATTGTTTGGGTAATATGTAAACGTACTGATAAACGGTTTTTAGCAACTGAAACAACACAAAATATCATAAAATTAGAAATTACAGAATGAAAAAATTAATCGCCCTTTTTGTCTTTTTATTTTCCTTTGCAGGAAATGCTCAAATCTTAGATCCAGTTCAATGGACTATCGAAATTGTACAAAAATCAAATACAGAGTTTGAACTGGTAATAGACGCAATTATAGAGCCAGAGTGGCACATGTATTCGCAGTTTACGCCAGACGGTGGTGCTTTGCCAATGGTTTTTGAATATAAAAACCAAAAAGGCAATTATGCGGTTATTGGTAAAACTTCCGAAAGTAAATACATCAAACAATACAACGATATTTTTGAAGTAGACGAATATTACTTTGCTAGAAAAGCAAGATTTAAACAAGTAATAAAAGTTACCAATACAAAACTAAAAGAAGTAAAAGTATATCTAGAATACCAAGTTTGTAAAGAACAATGCATACAACAAGATAGAATGTTTACTTTTAAATTGCCAGAAATCAAAGCAGAAATTGCTGCCCCAATAGCAATAGAAGAAAACACAACAAATACAAAAAAGGAAACTTCAGTAGAAGATTCTGTAGCAGTTGTATCTAAAAAAGCAGCCGTTATTGCAACCCAAAAAGAGAAAGAAGCAGTAAATACAGAAGAACCAGAAGACGAAAAAAAAGGTTTATGGACCATTTTCTTTTTAGCGTTTCTTGGCGGATTTGCAGCTTTATTAACACCTTGTGTGTTTCCAATGATTCCTATGACGGTAAGTTTTTTTACCAAGCAAAGTAAAACAAAAGCAGAAGGAAAGAGAAACGCAATTTTATACGGAATTTCCATCATATTAATCTACGTTTTATTAGGAACTTTAGTAACCGGAATTTTTGGCGCAGATGCCTTAAATGCTCTTTCTACAAACGTTTGGTTTAATATAATTTTCTTTGGATTATTAGTTTTCTTTGCCACTTCTTTTTTGGGAGCTTTTGAAATTGTTTTACCAAATTCATGGGCAAATAAAGTAGACAAACAAGCAGATAGAGGCGGCTTTATTGGAATTTTATTCATGGCCTTAGCACTTGCTATTGTTTCCTTTTCTTGTACTGGTCCTATTGTTGGAACCTTATTAGTAGAAGCAGCATCAAAAGGTGGTTTAGCACCAATTGTTGGAATGGTTGGATTTTCATTGGCTTTAGCTTTACCATTTATGTTATTTGCAATGTTTCCAGGTTGGATGAATTCCTTACCAAAATCTGGTGGATGGTTAAATACCGTTAAAGTTTCTTTAGGATTTTTAGAATTGGCTTTAGCTTTTAAATTTTTATCCAATGCAGATTTAGTTGTACAAGGACATTATTTAGAAAGAGAAGTATTCTTAATTATATGGATTGTAATTTTTGGAACTTGGGCAATGTATTTATTTGGAAAATTAATGCTGCCACACGATAGTCCCATTACAAATTTATCGGTAGGTAGAGTATATATGGCTATTTTAGTTTCCATGTTTACTTTATATTTAATTCCAGGATTATGGGGCGCGCCTTTAAAATTAATTTCAGGTTTCCCACCACCTATGACGTATAGCGAAAGTCCAAATGGAGTAGGCTATAAAAACGAAGGAAATAGTGGAACGGCATCTATATTACCGCAACACGCACACAAAGGCCCGCATGGAATTATCGCTTTTCACGATTATGAACAAGGTTTAGCTTATGCAAAAAAAGTTGGGAAGCCTATTTTATTAGACTTCACAGGTTATGCATGTGTAAACTGCAGAAAAATGGAAGACTTTGTTTGGGCAACACCTGCAATTTTAAAAATGCTAAAAGAAGATTTTGTTTTAATTTCTTTATATGTAGATTCTAAGGAAGAGTTGCCAATAGCACAACAATACATTTCTCCTGCAACAGGAAAAGAAATTATTACAGTGGGAAATAAATGGAGCGATTACCAAATTACTAGATATAAAAATAACGCACAACCTTATTATATTATCTTAGACGACCAAGGAAAAGATTTAACCAAACAAGTTGGTTACACGCCAGATATTGCAGAATACAAAACATGGTTAGAAGAAGGAATAGCTAACTTTAAGAAATAAAAATAAGAATAAAAAAGCCTGTAAAATCCAAGCTAAAAATAGAGTCTATAATAAGGTATAGTTTTGTTTTATAAAAAAAAACAAGTTCAGTTAGGTTTTCTGCTACTTAATATAGAATACAACGCAAATCTCCACATAGCTTTTACTAAACTAAAAAAAGACGCACCGTTAATACAAATTAAAAGGATAAGTAAGAACTACATCAATTGCAACAAACAATAATTTGCTAAAAGTGGCTTAATCGGTTTGCTAATTATTGTATTGGTATAAAAAACGAATAGTCTTTAAATATAATTGTATTTATTTTTCTCGCAAAGTTTTAGAAGCACAAACAATGTAGTTTCCAAAGCTTCTTTGCGAGAAAAACTTTAAGTAGTTGCAAGTATTTTATACCTTAATATTATACAGCATTTTGAAAAATAAAATAATCTAAAATTCTATCCGAAACTTCTTCTGAATAATTTTCTTGTAAACTTATTTTTTCTTGCAATTTATTAAACTCATTTTTACTATTTGTAGAAAGCGGATTTTGCGCAATACAAAAAATAACATTTAATAAATGCTTCTCTATATAACTAAGTTTATACAGTTTTTTGTACTTTTTATTAAAGCTATCAAAACAGTATAAAACAAGTTTGTAATTTTTTAATTTAAAATGAATAATAATATTTAGAATCTCTGATTTAATATACGTATTAGGTCTTTCATTTATTTTAAACTCGTTCAAGTTTTTGTTAATGTATTTTAAACTTTGCGAATATTCCATTTGCAATAAGTTAATTGCCGAAAACTGATAGTTAATAGCTATATGGTGGTATGGCTCTATATTAAATTTATTGTGCTCCAGTTTTTCAATTAAACGATGCATTTTATCTTTTGCCTCTTTAATTTCATTATTATAAATTAAAAAATCTAATTCCGCTTGGTGCGAATGAATAAAAATTCTTTCTTTAGAAACTTCTTTTTGAAAATCTAGTATATTTTCAAATTGCCTAAATTCCTCAATTTTATCGTAAAAAACAGTATTGTCACTTTTTTTATAAATATCAATAATTCTAACAAAAATAGAAATAAAATCCAGCGGATTTTCTTTCTTATAATATGCATTAGAATCTACAATAGCTGCTGCTTGTTCTAAGAAGATAAGTTCTTCGTTATAATTTTCAAGTACATGGTAATAATTTGCATAAATAAGTTTGTAAAAAATTTGAGTTTGAATAGAGCTATTTTTGGAATAGAAGTTTTTTACCGCCTCGTTATCAATTATCTCTTCAATTTGAGAAATAATTTTTTTAGCAGACATTTTACCAACAGCGTTTTTTATAATATAACTTTTATAGTATAAATCTGCTACTACACGATTTCCCATTAAACGATCAATATAAACATCTACATTCTCATTAACTGTTTTTGCGGCTTGCAACCCAAAAGAATATCCAGCACATTTCTTCTCCCAATTTAAAAGTTCTAGCATTAAAGAAATATTCTCGTTCTTACTGCCTATTTTCTTGGTTTTATTAATTAGCTTGAAACATTCATCATACAAACCCTTGTAAAATAAAATTTCAATAGACTTTAGATTTTCTTTTACTTTTAAACTAATAGTCTTATCGGTATGGAAATCGTTTAAAGCTCTTAGAATAAGCTTGTTCAAATAATTAATATCATAAGAGATGTTTTTGATAGAATATTCATAGTCATTTAGATGTTCTGCAATTAATTTCTCATCAATTTTTCCATATTTATTTATTAAATCAAAAATCAGGACATATTTATTCTGACTTCCAAAATTAATCTTTTGAAAAAAGATTTTAAAATGTCTTTTTTCATTCATTTTCATAGACAATATAAGGTTAAGTGTACTTTTCTGAATCTCCATAAGTTTAATCTAAAATCCAAAAATAGTATTTTTTTATCAAAGTTTAACAAAAGTTTATCAATATTTTTGTAATATGGTTTGGTGCAAATAGTTGTAACCTATTATTAATACTGCTAAAAATATATACATGAATGTAAAATTACTTTTTAAGTCCGCCTTGGTTCTTTGGTTTGCCATGAGCAGTAATGTATTTGCAACAGATATTTATGTAAACGACGGTTCTTTAGTAGGAGACGTTATTTGTACAGCAATAGGGAATAATGCAAATAATGGGTTAACGCCTGCAACGCCAAAACTTACTTTAGCAGCAGCTATTGGTATTGCAGCTGCTACAGGAGATAGAATATATATTGATACAGGAACTTCTGGAGAAGATAGTATTAACATTAATAAAAGTGTTGAAATTATTGGCGCTGGCGAAGATAAAACTATTTTCAAAAGAGCTTCTGGAGTAGATAGATGGGGTGTAGTTTCTGTTAGTAATGTTAAAGTTTCTAAATTAACCATTACAGAATATAATCTTGAAAGTGATGGTATAGCAGTTTGGATAAGTGGTGGTACAGGTATAGTTTTTGATAGAGTTACTATATATGCCAATGTAGGTGGTGGAGGGCAAGGAGCTGTTTGGGTTTCTGGCGCTGCAACAAGTGCTACCTTTAAAAATTCGGGTAGTCCTTGTAATAGAGTAGGTGCAGCCAATTATGGAGGAGCATTTAAAGTAGTAGGTGCTACATTAGTAATCGATAATTGTAGTATCAATAATAATGTAATTTCTGCTTTATATGGTGGAGGAGTTTTAGTAGCGGGTGATAATGCAAACGTAACTATTATAAATACCACTTTTGACGATAATGAAGCAAATAGTGGAGGAGCTATAGCTGTTACGGGATCTAATTGTACCGTTAATGTTTCTGGTTCTTGTTTTAATAATAATAGAGCAACAGCTGCAGTTTCGAACGAAGGTGGAGGTGCAGTTTTTTTAAGACCTTCAGGGAATAGTACTACTTCCAACATTAATTTTACGAATTGTAGTTTTACAGGCAATACTTCTACAGGAGGAAGTTCTGATGGAGGTGCTATCTTAATTACAAATTCAAGTAGTCCAACTATAAATATAAACATAACTTCTTGTTCATTTGAAAATAATAGCACCGCTGACAGAGGTGAAGATATTTATTTTGATAGAACTTATACCCCTACTTTTAACGTAACTTTTAAAAACAACACTTTTTTTACCGTTTATAGTGGTACTCAAGTAAATTTACACAATGTAGATTTACCAGCTGCTCAAATTAAATTTGAAGATTTAGGTGGCGGTATAGGAGGAAATGGAGACATTGTAGCTACTCCAAATGGTGTTTCTATAGATAAACCTGAAATGGCTGGTAATTATACAGAAACTTCTACTGCTTTACCAAGTACTTTACCTAGCACAACTTGTATAGATCGTTTTGATGGAGTTTGTGGTACGGCCTCTGCAACTATTTCTTGTGTAACAGAAAATATTTGGAATGGTACAACTTGGTCTAAGGGCATAGCACCAACTATTTTTGAACACGTTATTTTAAATGCAAATTATAATACGTTAACACACGGTAATATTAATGCTTGTCAAATGACGGTAAAAACAGGCGTTACGCTAGATATTGTAGATGGTACAGATGGTACTTATGTATATGTAGTAAACTCTATATTTAATAATGGAACAATAAATGTTACGTCAAAAGCAAATTTAGTACAAGTAAACCATCCATTAGATTTAAACGGAGATGCAATTAGCACACCAAGCATAAGCTTTACAAAAAATACAGGAAATAAAAGAAGATGGGATTATGTATATTGGGGTAAACCAGTAAGCAGTGCCATTTTATCTACTTACAATACAAATTTTGACCTAAAATATTCTTGGGATCCAAGTTTTTCAATAACTATAGACAGAAGTTATCTAGGTTGGCGCTCATTATCTATTGAGCCACTTGTTGGTACAGGTTTTATAACAAGAGTTAGAACTTCCGCAGGATTAACGCCTACAAATATTACTTTAAATTATACAGGAACTTCAAATAATGGTAATTATACTGCTGGAGTTAAATATTTTGATGGTAACGATAATGCATTTAGAAATTATACATTATTAGGAAACCCATATCCAGGAGCAATTAGTTTCGAAGAATTTTATAAAGAAAATAGTAATGAAATTTATGGAACGGTTTATTTATGGACTTCTTCAACGCTATATCCAGGAAGTGGAGAATATGTAGATCCAGATTATGCTACCTATAACTTATCGGGTGGTGTTGGTGTTTCAGGCGCCACTACTCAATCTCCAACTGCCGTAGTACCAAATGGTTATATTGCATCAGCGCAAGGTTTTATGGTAAGACCTAAAACAAATAACACCGTAACTTTTAACAACAAACAAAGAACAAAGGCTATTCCAAGTAATAATCAATTTTTTAGAGGTGCGCAAAATAGCAGTACTAAAGATAGATATTGGTTGCGTTTAGCAAACGAAACAGGAAAATATAACGAGCAATTAATTGGTTATTTCCCTAATGCTACCAATGATTTTGATGAAGCTTATGATGGACCAATAAATTCTACGTCGTCCATTAAGTTTTATTCAGTATTAGAGAACGAAAAATTAATCATCCAAGGAAAAGCGCCTTTCTCAGTAGAAGATAAAGTTGCTATTGCTTATGATTTAGCAAATCCATCAAATACATTGACCATAAGTCTTTCTAAAAAAGAGGGAGTTTTTGCAACGCAAGACATTTACATTCACGATAAAATGCTTGGTTTTTACCAAAATTTATCGGTTGCTAATTATATGTTTATTTCTGCAGATTTTCCAAATCGATTTGAAATTGTGTACAAAAAACAAAGTAAAATACAAGAGGTAGATAGTGCAACTACTATTGCAGCTTCTTTTGTAAATAATGAATTACAGGTTACTACAACAAATTTTATCCAACAAATTGAATTATACGACTTAAACGGAAGATTATTATTAGAAGTTTCTAATAGTAGTACTACTATAAATAGCTATTTAAAACAAATTACTTTACCAAATAGTATCTACATACTAAATGTTAAATGCGTAAACGGAATTTCAAAATCAATCAAATTAATAAATAATTAAAAAATGAAATTAAAGCAATTACTTTTAATTTTAGTAATTTCATTAAGTTGTTTACAACTTAATGCTCAAATTACAATTAACAACACAGGATATACCCCTACACAATTAGTAGATGGAGTTTTAGTTCCTACTGGGAGCGGAACAGTCATTTCAAATGTTGTCTTTAGAGGGGTTTATAATAGCTCAAGTCGTTACCAAGTAGGCTATTTTTCTACTGCAACTACCACCCGCACACAAATGGGCTTTACAAATGGTATTGTTTTAACTACAGGAAATACTTCTGCGATTCCTTTAACACTTGGGGTTCATCCAGGTTCTGTAGCGCAATTGTCTTTGGGTTATGTTTCTAGTACTCCGGGAGAGATACGACAAGGTGGTACATTAGCCACCTATATTAATGATTTAGATGTGTTGGCAGGCGCTAGCAATTATGGTAATTCGGCTATTTTAGAATTTGATTTTGTACCTGTAGAAAATACAGTTACTTTTAGATATATTTTCGGTTCAGAAGAATATAGTGATGATACAGGAGGAATCAATTACCAGTGTTCGTCTTATAATGATAAATTTGGTTTCTTAATTAGTGGACCAGGTATTGCAGGCGGTCAAGGTTTTACAAATAATGCCAGAAATATTGCCCGTTTAGGAAATGGTTCTGAAGTTTCTATAAACTCCGTAAATTCTGGAATCGTTGGCTCTAGTGGAGGTGGGCCAAGTGCTGCAAATTGTACAGCAGCAAATGGTGCATGGGTGCAAAATACTCCAACACCAGAATACTTGGGATTAATTGACGGTACCCAGTTAAATGGTAATACCAGAATTTTATCTGCTACGCAAACAGGTTTAACGCCAGGTCAAACGTATCGTATTAAATTAATTGTAACAGATGTAAATGACTTTGCTTATGATAGTGTTGTTTATTTAGAAGCAGGTAGTTTTTCTACTGTAGCCTCTTGCAACGCTGGACCAGATCAAGCTTTATGTGCTACAACTTCTGCTACTTTAGCGGCAAGTTCACCAGCAACAGGTACTTGGAGTGTAATTTCCGGAACGGGAATATTTGCTTTAAATACAAATCCAAACACTACCGTTACAGGTCTTTCTACTGGAGCAAATGTTTTCAGATGGACAGCTACTGATTTATCTTGTTTTGAGGAGGTTACAATTACTGTAACTGCTGCGCCACCAGCTCCAACAACTGCATGTTATGAAACGGCAACATTCAACAATACAACATGTACTTGGGATGTAACAGGAACACAACCAGCTGCACCAACAACTGCATGTTATGAAACGGCAACATTCAACAATACAAC
>Ga0209491_10001974_pt1 | contig 38024 bp, 12 predicted proteins | sample BON02_FD_187213 | JGI IMG/M metagenome (GOLD analysis project Ga0209491, IMG submission 187213) | Freshwater microbial communities from Lake Bonney liftoff mats and glacier meltwater in Antarctica - BON-02 (SPAdes) (version 2) | ecosystem: Environmental > Aquatic > Freshwater > Ice > Glacier... | reverse complement strand
GCGGTGGCGGGGGCGGCGCGGGAGGCCGAGGTGGCGGCGGGGCCAGTGGCGGCGGCGGGGCCAGTGGCGGTGGCGGGGGTGGCGGCGGCTCACCGGCGACCCGTCAAAACGCCTGGCCCACCGCGAGGCAGCTGTACGTAGGCGCTGACGCAGGGTTTGCCGCCCTGAAAAGCGCCGCGTCGACCGGCCGCCCCGAGGAGGACGCGGTGCACGCAAAAGCCGCGGCGGACGCACTGCTCGAGCCGGCGAGGGGGTTCCGGGCCGAGGTGGTGGCAGCGCGAGCGGCCGCACGCTCGCGCCTTGTCAAGGCCCGCTTCAACGCGGCGGCGGCGGCGGCCGAGGCCGAGGAGGAGCGGCGAGAGACGAGCGGCGACGGCGGCGGCGGCGCTGCAGTCGGCTCCGCGGAGGGGGCGCCTCCGTCGGCGGGGCTGCAGACGGGCGCCAGGCGACGCCAGACGCTCATCCTCGCCGACTACGCCCACGAGATGGGGCAGGGGGTGTCCTCCGACTCGGTCGCCAATGGCCGCGCGGGGCCCGGCGTGGGCCGGGGCACGGTGTTTGCGCAAGCCGAGGCGGCCCTCTACGTTGGCCAACTCGAGCGGCGGGGGAGCGGCACCTTTGCCCGGATTCGGTACGAGGCGCGGGTCGGTGGCTGGGACCGCTGGACACTGCGCGTCACGAACCCGGTCGTCGTAAACTCGCTGCCGGTGGGCGACGCGCGCACCTGCATCTGGGCGCATTGCTGCTGCGAGTGGCCGCTGGCGCTGCTGAGGGACGTGCTATGGGTGGCGCACCTGGGCGACCACGCCGCCGCCATCCCGGATAGCAAGTGGAGTAGCGGGTCGCTGCGCAACGCGCGGCTCCTCGCCTACAAGGGGTCGTCCCTCGTGGCCCGCGGCGCGCCGCCGCCCGACCTCCTGCACGTGCTGGCGACGACGCCACTGTTCACTGAGGACCTGTCCGTCACGGCCCAGGCCTCGCGGCAGAATGCCGCCGACTGCACGAGCCGGGCAGCGAGGTCCGCGGCGGCGGCCGTGGCGCGGCTGCAGGCGGCAGAGGCGGCGCCGGCAGAGGCGGCAGCGGCGGCGTCGGCGCCGACGGAGGCGGCGGCGGGGCGGCAGGAGCAGGGGGTGGCCGCCGAGCAGGGAGCGGACCCGGGCGGCACGCCCCATATGACGCACGACCTGCCTGCGGCCGAGCGCGTCGAGGCGCTTCGCGCGGCACAGGGGGTGGGATGCGCGGGGGCGCAGGCGGCGCCAGTGGCGGTGGCAGAGACGATGTCGGCGGCGGCCGAGGAGCCCGCGGAGGAGGCCGCCCGCCGCGAGGCGGCGGCCGAGGCGCGCGCCGAGGAGGCCGCCCGCCGCGAGGCGGCGGCCGAGGAGCCCGCGGAGGAGGCCGCCCGCCGCGAGGCGGCGGCCGAGGAGCCCGCGGAGGAGGCCGCCCGCCGCGAGGCGGCGGCCGAGGCGCGCGCCGAGGAGGCCGACCGCCGCGAGGCGGCGGCCGAGGCGCGCGCCGAGGAGGCCGCCCGCCGCGAGGCGGCGGCCGAGGCGCGCGCGGAGGAGGCCGCCCGCCGCGCGGCGGCGGCCGAGGCGCTCGTGGAGGAGGCCGCCCGCCGCGAGGCGGCGGCCGAGGAGCCCGCGGAGGAGGCCGCCCGCCGCGCGGCGGCGGCCGAGGCGCTCGTGGAGGAGGCCGCCCGCTGCGAGGCGGCGGCCGAGGCGCGCGCCGAGGAGGCCGCCCGCCGCGAGGCGGCGGCCGAGGCGCTCGTGGAGGAGGCCGCCCGCCGCGACGCGGCGGCCGAGGCGCGCGCTGAGGAGGCCGCCCGCCGCGAGGCGGCGGCCGAGGCGCTCGTGGAGGAGGCCGCCCGCCGCGAGGCGGCGGCAAAGGCCGAGAAGAAGGAGGCCGCCCGCCGCGCGGCGGCGGCCGAGGCGCTCGTGGAGGAGGCCGCCCGCCGCGAGGCGGTGGCCGAGGCGCGCGCGGAGGAGGCCGCCCGCCGCGAGGCGGCGGCCGAGGCGCTCGTGGAGGAGGCCGCCCGACGCGACGCGGCGGCCGAGGCGCGCGCCGAGGAGGCCGCCCGCCGCGCGGCGGCGGCCGAGGCGCTCGTGGAGGAGGCCGCCCGCTGCGAGGCGGTGGCCGAGGCGCGCGCGGAGGAGGCCGCCCGCCGCGAGGCGGTGGCCGAGGCGCGCGCGGAGGAGGCCGCCCGCCGCGCGGCGGCGGCCGAGGCGCGCGCGGAGGAGGCCGACCGCCGCGAGGCGGCGGCCGAGGCGCTCGTGGAGGAGGCCGCCAGCCGCGAGGCGGTGGCCGAGGCGCGCGCGGAGGAGGCCGCCAGCCGCGAGGCGGCGGCAAAGGCCGAGAAGAAGGAGGCCGCCCGCCGCGCGGCGGCGGCCGAGGCGCGCGCGGAGGAGGCCGCCCGCCGCGAGGCGGCGGCCGAGGCGCGCGCCGAGGAGGCCGACCGCCGCGAGGCGGCGGCCGAGGCGCACGCGGAGGGGGCCGACCTGCGCACGGCGGCGGCCGAGGCGTGCGCGGAGGGGGCCGACCGCCGCACGGCGGTGGCAAAGGCCGAGAAGAAGGAGGCCGCCCGCCGCGCGGCGGCGGCCGAGGCGCTCGTGGAGGAGGCCGCCCGCCGCGAGGCGGCGGCCGAGGCGCGCGCCGAGGAGGCCGACCGCCGCGAGGCGGCGGCAATGGCCGAGAAGACGGATGCGCTCGCGGCCGCCGACAGGCGCGCGGCCGGGAAGCGCGCGTGGCGCGAAGAAGCCTTCTCGCGCCTGAAGAAGCTCAAGGACGCGCACGACAAGCAGCTCCGCCGCGGCACCGAGCTGGCGGGGCGGTGCGCCGAGCTCGAGCGCCTCGGCGAGGACGCGGCGCGAGCGCTCGAGGCGTCGCGGGCCGAGTGCGCGCGCCTGCGCGAGGGGCTCGCGGCCGTGCAGCAGGAGCAGCACGCTACGGTCGCGGCCCTGGCGCCGCCTTTGCTCGCACCGCCGCCTGTCCCTGCGCCGCCGCCGCCGGCCGCCGCCGCCGCCGCGGGCGCCTCCGACGCCGCCGCGGCCGCCTCCGCCGCCGCCGCGCCCCCGCCGCCGCCCTCGCGCGCGCCCGAGGCCAGCGGGGGCGGCGGCCGCGCGCGCGCCCCCGGGGCCGCGGCGGCCGCGGCCGCCCCGCCCGCCCCTCCCCGCGCGTCGCGCGCGCAGCCCCTGCCGCCGGCGCCGTCGGCGCCGCCTGTCCCTGCGCCGCCGCCGCCGGCCGCCGCCGCCGCCGCGGGCGCCACCGACGCCGCCGCGGCCGCCTCCGCCGCCGCCGCGCCCCCGCCGCCGCCCTCGCGCGCGCCCGAGGCCAGCGGGGGCGGCGGCCGCGCGCGCGCCCCCGGGGCCGCGGCGGCCGCGGCCGCCCCGCCCGCCCCTCCCCGCGCGTCGCGCGCGCAGCCCCTGCCGCCGGCGCCGTCGGCGCCGCCTGTCCCTGCGCCGCTGCCGCCGGCCGTGGACGAGCTTGCGCAGGCGGCCTCCCCGGCGCAGGCGCGCGCGTCGCCCGCCAGCCCCGCACCGCGCCAGCCGGCCGGAGATGGCCGCGTCAGCAACAAGCGCCCGGCGAAGCTGTGCCGCCGCGGGGATGCCAAGCGGTTTCAGTCGACGATCGCGCGCGCGCAGGAAGGGGGCGATCCCCCTACGGCGGTGGCAGTGGCGGCGCTCGGCGAAGCGCCCGCGGCCCCGCCCGCCGCCGCCGGCGCCGCCGCGCCGGCCGCCGGGATCGCCGAGGCGCCGCGGCCGGCCGCGGGCGGGGAGGTGCGCGTGCCCGCGGCCCCGCCCGCCCTCGGGGGCCGCCTCGCCGCCCCAGTCCGGCACCAGGACCATGTTGCGCTCCTCGCCGCGCACGGCCTTGCGCAGGTCGTTGTCGACGAGGACGACGCGCCGCGGGTCGAGGCCGTGCGCGGCGAGCGGCTTGACCGTGTCCCAGGCCTTGCCGTCCGGGCGGGAGGCGTGGTGGGGGTCGGGGCGGCAGTGCGCGCGGTGGAGGACGGGCTCGAGGGCAGGCGGCAAAAGGCGCGGCGGCGGGGGAGCGGACGGCGGCGCGGGCGGCGCTCGGGCGGTGGCGGCGGAGGCGACGCCGTTGGAGGCGGCAATTCTGCCTCCGCCGCCAATGCCGTTGACCCCGAGAACCAGCGCCTCGAGCGCGGCGGCGTCCCGCATGCCGTCGCGCAGCGCCGCCACGACGCGGACGACGTTCCGCTCCATGGCGCTCGAATAAACGCCGACGTCGAACGACGCCGACAGGCGCAGGAGGGCGCGCCCGGCGCCCGGGCGGATGGGGCGCGCGCCACCAGGCGTCTTGTCGGTGAGGACGCCGTTGAGGTCAAAGAGGACAAGGATTTCTTCAAGAACCCGCTCGCCTTTCGGCCGTCCTGCGGCTCGCCGACAAAACAGAAAGAGCCGCCTCTCGCCCTTGGTCTCCTGCTCTCTCAAACAGTCAATCGGTACTACAGCACCTCACTCATAGACGACAGCGGCCCTCCGCCGCTCCCTTGCTCTTGCCGCTTGCTGCTGCAACTGTCTCGGCGCTCGTCAACCAAGAGGTGGTTCAACAACAGGGCAAATCCCGTGGCACAACAACCCTCTTGTCCGCCTAGTTACGTTCGAGGTCCCCGTAGCCCGGGGCCGCGCGCGCACCGTCTGGGGCCGTTTGTTCTACTCGCGGGGCGCGCGCGTTGATTGTCGTTTGTCGGGCGGCGGAGACGACAAACGTTTCCGCCGCCCTTTTTCGTATCAAGGGTAGGGGGCCAAGTCGATTGCAGATTTGGAGGCAGCTCTATTCCAAGCGTCAATACGTGATCCGTACACAGGCCGTGGAGTTGCGCGTGCGCGCGACGACGAAGGCTCCACGTGCCGTCGGAAGAAGCAAACAAAAGCAGGCGTTGATACGTTTCGCGGTTCGTTTCTTTTTTGCGGCGCGGCGCGGCCACAAGGAGGGGGAGCGGGCAAACACGCGCCGCGTGCGTTCGCCCTCTCCCCAGCGCGAGCGCGCCCCTCACTTAACCAGAGCCGCCGCCTCGGCCGCCTCCGCCGCCCGCGCCCGCTCCTCCAGCACGCCCGCGTCGCGAGCAAGCAGCGCCCGCGTGAACGGGTCCAAGGCGCCCGGCCTCGGCTTGCCCCAGTAGACGTGCGCGACGCCCTCGCGGATGAAGCCGCCGGCCGTCAGGCAGATGACGACGGCGGCGAGGCCCGGGATCGTCTGCCAGGCCTGCGGGTCGTGCACATTTTGTTTTCGGGCGTGTGGGTTTTTTCGGGGGGGGGGAGGGGGGCGTGAGCAAAAGCTCGAGCGGCGGGCGGCGCGCGGCGGCGCGTGCGCGCGCGCCAACGCACAAAGGTCTGCTCCTTCGCGAGGTCGCGGGTGCGCCATGAACCGCTCATGCGGAGCGCGTCGTGGGTACCATGATCGTCTCGACCACGACTCGGCGCCGTGTCGGGCAGGAGGGAACACCATGCACGGCGGGCGCAAAAACCACTGCCCCTGCCCCTCTCCTCCTCTCTCTCCAGTTTGCAGCAACACACGCGCGCGGACAAGACCAGAGAAACGCACCATGCTGCCGCTGCTGCTGCTGCTGCCGCTGCTGTTGGCGCCTCAGGTGGTCGTAGAGCTGTGCACCGCGTTTGGAGGACAAAAAGGGGAGGGCTTGTCTCTCCGCCCTCTTGCCAAGGGAGTGTGTGTGAGTGATTTGGTCGATGAAGTTGCGAGGACTATGCTTGAAGGATGAACTGGCCTATGATGTTGATCGTGGCGGTGGAGCGAGAGCGGCAACATTGAAGGCTGCTCGGCGGCGACGGACGCGCGCTACCCGCCACCGCCGCCAACGCTCGTGCCTCGTCGACGCGGCGCGCCTTTGTTCCCCCCCCGCTCGAGGACGCACATGGCCCCAGACCCCCGAGGTCCCATGCACGATCTTCGACCGACACAATGCGGTGCGCGGGCACTCTTCACTGAGCCAACCCCCCCCAAAAAGAGACAGCCATTTCAGCCGAGACCAAACGATGGACGACGTGCCGCTGCTGGTGCACGGCCTGCGCGACGCCAAAAGGCGCGATGACCAGACGCGACCCCGGACGCAGGAGCCCGATCGCGGGGGGCTGGCCCAAATGACCGGCGGCAATGGTGGCAATGGCGGCGCGCCGGCGCCTCGCTCGTCGTCGCGGAAGGACGGCGGCGGCGCTGGCGCCTCGGCCGCGCCGCCGCATTCTACGCCGCCGCCGCCCGCCTCGTCCCCGCCGTACGGCTGCGTGCCCACCCTCATGTTCGGCGACCTGTTCATGGCCGCCAACGCCCTCTCCGGCCTGCGCTCGTCCGTGGCCGAGATGGCCCTGCTCCCCGCGTCCGCGTCCGCGTCCGCGTCCGCGTCCGGGCTTGCGGCCGGCGGCGGCTCAGCCCCGCGCCGGCGGCCGGCGCACCCTCTCGCTTCAGCGATGATACCCGCGGCCCCTTTTAGCGGCGCGGGCGGCGCCGCCGGCGCCGCCGGCGCCGCCCCGCGCCTCCTGCCGTTCTTCACGTCGCGGGAGGCGGCCGAGCTGCACCGGCACGCGTACGTGGTCGCGCGGTGCGCCGACATTGTCGACCGGCGGCGAGCGGCGGGGGCAGAGCAAGGCGGCGGCGCGGGCAATGGGGGCAAAGGGAGCCGAGGGCCGCGCACGGGCGGCGGCGGCGGCGGCGGCAAGCAGGCGTCTGTGGGGACGCCGGGGGCGGTGGCTGCAGCGGTATCGGCGGCGGCGGCAGCCAACGCGGGGAATGGGGAGGCGATGGACAAGGCGGCCGGCGGCGGCGAGGCGGCGCGCGCCGACGCAGAGGCGGAGGCAGCGACAGCGACAGAGGCAGCTGCAGCGGCGTCCGCGTCGCTCGCGGCGCAGCGTCGGCGCCCCCACGCCGCCGCCCCCTCGCGCGCCTCCCTCTCCTCCGAGCCGACGCTCCCACAACCCCGCGACCGCCGCGACGCGCGCCGCGCGGGCGAGGAGCCCTGGGACGCGCTCGACGCGGCGCTTTCGCGCCTCCGCAGCGCCGCGGCCGCCGCGATGGAGAGCGTGCGGCGGGCGGGCGAGGCGCCCCTCGAGCCGGCCCCTCCTCCCCCTCGCGCGGCGCGGGCGGCGGCGGCGGCGGCGCTGCCCCGTCTTCCTGCTCCGGCGATGGCCGAACAGTCGTCGCCGACGCCGACGCCGACGCCGACGCCGTTGCTGCCTCCTCCCTCCCCGCCCGCCCCTTTACCAGCGCCGCCCGGGCCGGCCCGCCGCCTGCCGCCGCCGCCGCAGCAGCAGCAGCAGCCACAACAGCCCGAGGAGGCACAAGGGGAACTCGCCCGCGCGCTCGCCGAAATGGAGGAGCAGGTGCTGCTGGCCGACGGCGAGCGCATCATGCGCAGCGTGGCGCATTACGGCGGCGGCGGCGGCAATGGCGGCGGCGGCGGCGGCGGCGGTGGCGGCCACCGCCGCAGCCGCCGCTCAAAGAGGCAACCTTCCTTCTTTGGCCGCTTGTTTGGCGGCGGCGGCGGCGGAGACGGCTCGTCCTCCGGCGGCAGCGACACCGACGACGACGACGACCTGTGCTCGGACTCGCCCGAGGCCGCGCTGCGCCTGGCGCGCTCCGTGACGCCCGAGGGCCTGGCTGCCTCGATCGCGGCGTCCGGGCGCGAGCGGCGGCGGCGGCGGCGGCGCGCGGCGGGCGGCGGCGGCGGCGGCGGCCCCGAGCTCCCGGACGCCGCCGACGGCGCCGGGTTTTCGACGCACGTGGCGCGCGTGCCCTTGTCCTGGGCCGTCTCCCTGATGCAGACGGATGCGGGCTTTGGCCTGCTGCCGGCGAGCGTCGACGAGCGCGTCGCCCGCTTGCTGGCGCGTTCGGCGCCGACGACGGCACTTCTGGCAAACGAGAGAGGAGAGGCTTTCGAGGCCGCCGCCGCCGCCGCTGGGCCTTCTTCTGCGACTCTTGACAAGGGCCCTGCCGTTCTTTTGTTTCCCTCGCTCAACCTGCGCATGTCGTCGCCCAACGACTGGACGCTCGACGTGGAGGGGGCGGCGGCGCCGCCGCTGGCGGGGAGGGCGGCAGGGGCGGCAGGGGCGGCGGCCGGAGAGGCGGCGCCCGGACCCGAGGGCGGGCGGCGACGGGAGGACGCGCCCGACGCGGTCGCCGCCGCCGGCCCCGACCCCGCCGACCACGGCGCCCGCGCCGTCGCGGCCTTGCGCGACGGCAAGGTCCTGCGCATGCGCATGCGCCAGCCCCTCCCGACGTCGAGCGCGCGCGACGCGCGGCGCGGGCCGCAGCAGCAGCCGCAGCCGCAGCAGCCGCAGCCGCAGTCGGGCCCTTCTTCTTCCTCGGCCGAGCCGCCCCTGCCCGACGGTGCCCTCCGCGGCCCCGGCGTCCCCGTCTACGTGCTGCCCGGCGTGCACGTGCTGCTGCGCACCGAGGCGCACGGCGAGGTCGCGCTGGCGCCCGCGTTTGCGTCGCTGGACGGGGCGCACCGCGCGCTCTCCGCCCTCCACCGCGCGATGCGCGCGGGGTGGCTGCAGCGGCGGCGCGCGGGGCGCGAGCGCTGGCGCCGGTCGGTCGAGGACGCGGCCACGGGCGCCGCCACGGGCCACCTCGGCGGCGCGGCGGAGGCGGCGGCAGCGGCTGCCGCGACCGCCGCACACGCGTCGGCTGTCGCCTCTGCCGCCGCGGCCGCCGCCGCCGCCGCTGCGGGCGGGCGCGGCGGCGGCAAAAGGGGGGGAGGCGCCTCGGACGGCGCCTCAGACGCGGGGGCCGACGGAGGGGACGACGACGAGGACGGGTTCGGCGACCCGCCAGAGGCCAAGGACCTGCTCGAGGAGCTCGGGGAAGGGGCAGCGGGCGGCGGGGGCCGGACGCCGGCCGCGGCCGCCGCCGCCGTCGCGGCCGCCGCTGCCGCCAACGCCAACGCCGCCAACGCGCGCGCCGCCGCCCTGGCCGGGGCCGCCTCCGCCGGGGCAGCACCTCCCCCGGGCCTGCTGGGCGCCGTGACCACCGCGGCCGTCGGGGCCGTGAGCGCCGCCGCGTCCGCCGCCGTCGCCGCGCTCGACGCCACAGACCGCGCCGCGCTCCGGCTGCTGCCGCCGTCGGCGCAGGCGTCCTTCCTCGGCGTGCCGGCGGCCGCCAGCTCGCCGCTCGTCAACCTGCGGCCGGCCTACCTCGAGGACGTAGCGGCACGGATGGCGCGCGACAACGCGGGCGTCGCGGCGCTGGGGCCCCTGGCGGCCATGGTCGAGCGGTCGGCGCGGGCAAACGCAGAAGAAGCGGCGGCGGCGGTCGAGGCGGCGGCGGCGGCGGCAGGGGGGGCGGCGGCGGCAGGGGGGGCGCCTCGAGCCGCGACGTCTGCTGCCGCCGACAACAAAGCGACGAAAGCGGAGGCCCACCACCCGCCAGCCCCGCCGATGCGCCTCGAGTCGATCGAGGGCGTGCGCATCGCCCTGGCCATGGGCCTCTACCTGCTTTGGGACGGGCTGGGGCGACCCACTTCCGACCGCCCTGGCGAGGCGACGGAGGGCGGCGGCGGCGGCGGCGGCGGCGGCGCCTCTGCTTCCTTCTCGCGGCCGCCGTCCCGCCCCCCTGCCGACTCCTCCCCCTTTGCCGGCGCGCGGCAACAGCAGCAGCGGCAGCAACGTGCCCCCGGCTCCGTCGCCGCCTCCCTGCTCGAGCAGATGGACGCGCTGGCGGCCGCGGGCGCGATCGCCGCAGCGGCCAACGCTATGCTAGCCGCCTCGTCTTTGGGCAGCGGCGGCGGCGGCGGCGGCGGCGGCGGCGGCGGCGGCGGCGGCGGCGGCGGCGGCGGCGGCGGCGGCGGCGGCGGCGGCGGCGGCGGGACGCCGGCCGCATCCGCCGCCGCCGTCGCGCCTCTGCGCCTCGGCATGGGCGCCACCGACGACGGCGAGTTTGCCGTGCGCCTCAAGCTGGACGTGCGGACGCTCGCGCCCGTCGCCGACACCGAGGCGCCGCCGCCGCAGCCCCCCGCTCCTTCGCCGCGCGGCGGCAGCGTCGGCGGGGGCAAGCCGAGCGGGGGCGCCGGCGGCGGCCGCCGGCCGTGGCTGCCGTTTGGCGGCGGCGGCCGCAAGCCGTCGCCGCAGCAACCCTCGGCCGCCGAGCTCCAGCAGCAGGAGCGGCGCCGCCACGAGTTCACGATCGGGCTCCACGTCAACTGCCGCAAGCTGTACGGCGACGCCGAGGAGCAGCTGCGGCCGGACACTCTGTCGCTGGCCGCGGGCGCGCCGGCGTCGTCGCCCTCCTCCTCGTCTGCCTCCGCCCTCGCCGCGGCCGCGCCTGCGCGCGGTCTTTTGCTCCTCGGCGACCTCGGCCTGCCCCCCGGAGAGGCGCCGGCGGCGGACGCCGCTGCCCTCTGGAGCGTTCCGAGCGGCGGCTTCGGCCTGCTGGGCACGCCCCTGTGGCTCGCGGCCGGCGCGGTCGGCGGCCCCGGCAGCGCCAATCGGACGTGGCCGCCGCCAAAGCCCGCCGCCCCAGAGGCGCGCGGCGGCGACGGAGGCCCGGGCGCCGCCATCGCCGCCGCGGCCGCCGCCGCCGGCGGGCGGAGCGGCGGGGCCGGGCCGTCGTCCTCGTCCTCGTCCGCGAACGATGCGGCAGAGTCCGTGCGCGTGTGGAGCCGGCAGCGGCGCGTGCCGAGGCCGCCGAAGCTGCCGCCGCCGCCGCAACAAGCAGGGGGCGAAGACGGTGGCGGCGGGAGCGGCGGCGGCGGCGGCCGCGGCGGCGCAGCGGCGGCTTGAAAGATGGGGACACAAAAACCATCGCGCTTTCGTGTTGTTTGACAAACTCGTGTTAGAGAGAGAGACAAAACCCTCATCTCCTCGCGCTCCCGAATCGCTCCGCGTCGTCCGCCCACGCCGACGCCCCCCAGCTCGCCTCCTCCCCGCCGGGCTGCTGCAGCTGCCGCTCCCGCTCCCGCTCCCGCTGCTGCTGCTGCTGGTGGGGCAGCAGCGGGCTGAGTCGCCCGCCCGGCGGCCCACGATCGCCACTCCCACCAACACCACCAGACGACGTCGCCGCCGCCGCCGTCGCCGCCGCCCCCGCCCCGATCGTCGCCGCCTCCGCCTGAGCCTTGCGCCCCTGCTCAATCGCCCCCTTGAGTGCGCCCTTGCCCCCCTTTGCCCGCCGCTGCCGCTCCGCCGCCATCGCCTCCACCCCCGGCCGCGCGGCCTCGCGCAGCGCGTCGATCTCCGACATCCGCAGCCTGCCCAGCCCGCCGCGGGCGGACCAGCACTCGCGAAGCAGCGCGTCCCGGTCGTGCGCGCGCGCGGCGCCGGCGCGGAACGCGGCGAGCGCCTCCCCCGGGTGCTGCGCGGCGAGCAGGGCCGCCTCCTCGCGCCGCAGGAGCGCCAGGGCCGCGCGGTACAGGACTTTGGGGTGCCCGTCCGCGAAGAGGGCGTCCCACACGCGCGCGCCCGTCTCGGAGGGCAGGCACGTGCACAGGAGGCAGAGGAACCAGTCGGTAGCCATTAGCGAGACGTCGCAGCCCAGGGCCGCCAGGTGGGCGGCGAGCCGCGGCTGCCTGCGCGCCAACAGCGCGCCGAAGGCGCGCATCTCGACGTGACACCCCTCGAGGGCCGGGGCGTAGGTCCCCGGGTACAGGATGCCGGGCGGGGGGCCGAGGAGGGCGCCGCCGCCGCCGCCACCGCCGCCGCCGCCGCCGCCGCCGCCGCCGCCGCCGCCGCCGAGCGGCGGGCCGCCGCCCACGAGCGCGTCGAGGAGCCAGAACGCGCGCTCGGCGCTGGCCTCGGCCGACCCGGCCGTCTCTCGGTCGCCGGTCGACCCCTCGACGACCAGCAGGAGCATCGCCGCCACGAAGTTGAGGCCCTGGCAGTAGCCCTGGGCGGGGCGGCGCGCGGCCGACGCCAGCAGCACGCGCCGGAGGGCGGCCAGGCCCGCGGGCGACGAGGCCGAGGCGTTGCGCGGAAACGTCCGCGGCAGGTCCAGATCGATCTGGCGCGCGACGTCCGGCCGCGTCTCCCCCGCGAGCGCGGCCAGGCGCGCGAAGGCGCCGGGGCCCGCGACCTCGGCGCGGCGGCGGGCGCCCGAGGCCCCGAACCACGCCCAGCCGCGGAGCTCCGGAGGCACGCCCTTGCGGCAAAAGCGCCGGAGCGCCGCCGGCGCCGGCGGCAGCCGCGACGCGAGCGCGTGCGGCGCCCAGCGCTCGGCGCGGCGCGCGGCGCGGACGGCGGCGGCGTCCCGGTCCTCGCGCTGCTGCGGGGTCAGGTCGTGCAGCTCGAAGCCGTAGTAGTCGACGACGACGGTGCCCGGGGAGATGGGGCGGGAGGGGCCGGGGTCGGGCAACTTGCTTTTGCTCGCGCCGCCGCCGCGGGGGGTGGCGGCGGCGGCGGTCGCCGTTGCACCGCCGTTGCCGTTGCCGTTGCCGCCCGTCGCCGCAGCGCGCGTCGCCTCGCTTGGCGGGCGCACGGGCAGCAGGCGGCGCATGCTGTCCGTCGGTGATAGTCGATAAGGGCCGCCACTTGATTTGGCTCGAATGGAAGCGGCGATTTGATGAGACCAATTGACAATTGGTCCGTGTGTTCGCGAGACGCCGAATGGGTTTACAAGAGCGAAAGTTCCGAGGTATGCGTGTTTCTCCTGGCCTAGGTGGAGGGTCCGCGGCTGTGTTTTGTTAAGCGAGCAGCGCGGAGCGGAGGGTGGCGCCCAAAGCGGCGGCGGCGGTAGGCCCTTCGCGTCGTCGAACGCGCACAACCGCCGCCGCGACTTTCAAGCGGGGTTTTCCTCGCCTTTCGTTCGCAAAGTGTCTCCCGCTCACCAACACACGACATCATCCCGGACACTATCCCTTGCCTTGGTCGACCCATTTATCCACGCGAACACGCGCCCCGTGACCCGTTGCGACAAAAAGCACGTCTTCTAATCTCTACGCCAAAAGCGAACGGCGGCAACACACAGCATCGCCGTCCCTCGAGCCCTTGGCCGCCTCCTGATGGGACCCGCCGCGCCGGCAGCAGGCGCGGCGCGAGGGCAGCTAGCGGCGGCGGCCCGCGACAGGAGCAAAGGAAGGGGCAGGAGGAGGAGGAGGAGCAGGCCGACACCCGCGTGCGCCTCGGTCGCGATCCTCGCGGCCGTGCTGCCGCTGCTCGCCGCAAGAGGCGCGCGGACGGCGTTGTCCGTGTCGTCGTCGGCAGCCGGCGCGCGATCGCTCGTGACAGGTGAGTCCGCGTCACTTTGATCGCCGAGCGCAGCGCGCAACTGTCGCCCTCGCGTCGCCGTCCTCGTCGCACCTGTCGCCGCCGCCGCCGCCATTCGTCTTGCCTTCCTTTTCACTTACCGCGCTCGCCCCTCCCCGGCGACCTCGCAAACGACCACACCAAGCAGCCACGAACCCGCACGCCGAGGACGTCCTGATCGGCTGGAAGGGAGAGACGTGGCAGCCGGGCCCCGTCGCCGACGCCGACGCCGACGCCTACGGCGACAACAGCGGCACCCGGGCGGCCGAGGGCGGCGGCGGCGACGCTAGCAGCCCCGCCGACGGACGAGGCGGCGGCGCCGCCGGCGAAAAGTGGGTCGAGCTCCTCTCTTGGCGGCCGCGCGCCTTTCTGTACCACGGCTTCCTCTCGCCCGCCGAGGCCGACCACATCGTCCGCCTGGCCGAGGGCAGGGTCAAGCGCAGCGGCGTCGTCGACGCAAAGACGGGCAAGACGAAACTAGACCCGATTCGCACCTCGACGGGCGCGGCCTTGACGCGCGGGCACGACGCCACCGTCGCCGAGATCGAGCGGCGGGTGGCCGAGTGGACGCGGCTGCCGGCCAGCCACGCGGAGGCGATCCAGATCCTGCGGTACGAGAACGGGCAGACGTACAAGGCGCACTGGGTGAGTCAGAGTGAGGCGCGCGGGTTTGCTTTTGGTTGTTTCGAGTGTCGCGCCCCTGTCCGACGACGGGAAAAACACTCTCACTCTCACTCTCACTCCCTCTGGACAATTAATTCTATGAGGAAAAAAAAAAAAAAAAAAGGACTGGTTCGACGACCCCGTGCACAACAAGGAGGCCGAGGCCGTCGGCAACCGCGTCGCCACCATCCTGCTCTACCTGTCCGAGGTGGAGGCCGGCGGCGCCACCACCCTCCCGCTCGCCTCGCCCGCCAACGCCACGCGCGCACGCGAGGCCTATCCCCCGCCGGATCCCGCGACCGACCCCTCCGCCGACGCGCAGTGCGCGGGCGCTGAGCGCACGGGCGGCGGCATGGGCGTCGCCGTGCGCCCGAAGAAGGGCGACGCGTTGCTATTTTGGGACATGCTCCCCGACGGCAAGACGGTCGACCGACGCGCGCTGCACGCCTCCTGCCCGACGCTGAAGGGCGTGAAATACACGGCGACGGTGTGGGTCCACAGCAAGCGGTACGGCGGCGCCTACGAGCCCTTGGCTCGGGCCGGCAGGTGCGAGGACGGCGACGCGCGCTGCGGCGCGTGGGCGCGCGAGGCGCCGGCGAGCCGGTGCGATTCGCAGCCGGAGAAGATGCTGGGGCTGGCGGGCCTGTGCCGGCGGGCGTGTCGCGACTGCGAGGCCTGTGCGGCGGACGACCTGCTCTGTCTGCGGGCCAACGGGCGGTCGAGGCGGGCGGAGCTGCTGGCGCGGGACGCGGCGCAGGGGCGGAGGGAGGACCTCCGCGAGGCGGCGGCGGCGGCGTGAGCCTCTCTCTCGCTTTTCTTTTTGTGATACTCCCTAGTGCGGATCGAGTAGATATAACTAGCCACTAGTTTGCGCGAAACCAAAAAACACGCGACCGCGAAATCCTCCTCTCTCGCCATTTCTTCTCTCAGCGCCTCGAGCGCTTGGCGCCGCCGCCGTAGCCGCTGCCTCCGCCGCCTCCTCCTACGCCCGCCGCCTCGGCCCGGCCGCGCTTGGCCGCCGACGCGGGCGGGCGCGGGCGCCGCCCGCCCTTCGCCGAGAAGGCGCCGTTGCTGATCGCGCCGCGCTGCCGCCGCCGCTCCTCGACCTTGCGCGCGCGCTGCTTGTGCTTCTTCTTGCCGGCCCGGATGCGCGCCGCCGCCGCCGCCGCCGGGTCGAGCGCCGCGCGCAGCACGGCCGCGCGCTTGCGCTGCGCGCGGCGCGCGCGCACCTCCTCGCGCGCGGCGTTGTACGCGCGCAGCAGCGCGTCGGGGCCGAAGACCGCGCGCAGGTGCGACAGCACCTCCTCGGCCAGCGGCCGCGACTCGGGCTGCTCGCCGCCCTCGGTCAGGCGGTAGAGCGGGCGCGCCAGCGTCGGCAGGTGAGGCAGCAGGCTGGCGGCGCCGCAGGCCGAGGCGGCGGCGGCCACCCAGCGCAGCGCGGCGTCGCGCTGCAGGGCGCGGCCGCGGCGGCCGTCCTCGGCGAGGCGAGCGACGCGGCGCGCGAGGCCGGCGAGGGTGAGCGCGGTCGTGCGGCGCGGTCGGGCGGCAAAGGAGGAGGGGGGGAGGGGACGATCATCCGCCTCCCCGGGCGGCGGCGGCGACGACGGGTCCGAGGCGGCGCCGCCCTGCTGCTGGGGCAGGCGAGGAGGGGGCAGCGGGCGGGCGGCAGCAGCGCCTGGCCGGGGCAGGGGCGGCTGCCAGTCGAGGAAGCGCGGGGAGGAGGAGGCGCCGGCGGCGCGGCCGCCGTCGCCGTCCTCGTCGTCGCCGTCGTCGCCGCCGCCGCTGCCGCTGCCGCCGTCCTCGTCGCCGTCGCCGTCGCCGTCGCCGCGGCCCGCGAGCGCCGGGCCCCCCGAGGCGCGCTCGGACGCGGCCAGGCGCGCGGCCAGCGCGACCAGCACCTTGACGGCCTGGCGGCACGCGGCGTCGTCGGCGCCGTCGGCGGCCAGCTGCCGGTAGAGGGCGAGCGCGAGGCGGCCGGCGCGGAGGTCCCCGGCGGCCGAGGAGGACGAGGAGGCGGCGGCCGGCGAGGGAGCGTCCGCAGCCGACGCCTTGGCAGGTCGGACAACCGCGCCCTCGGCGAGGAGGAGGGGGGCGTCATCGGCGCGCTCGCCAAACAGGCCCGAGGCCACGGCCGGGTCGGAGAGGGCAAAGCCGGCGAGGCGCGCGGCGGACTTGCGCACCCACGCGTGGGGGTGGTTGAGCAGGCCGCGCGAGGGGGGGCGCCTGCCAGCGGCGGCGCTGCGGCGGCGGCCGGGGCCGCGGCGGCGGCGCGCGCGAGCGGCGCCCTCCTCCTCCTCCTCGTCGTCGCTGCCGCCCTCCTCCCCCTCCTCCGACGACGAGGACGACAAGTCCGCGGCGTCGTCGTCGCTCTCATAGTCCTCGTCGCCGAGCTGCTCGCCCTCGTCGTCGTCGTCGTCGCCGCCGCTGCCGCTGCTCGCCAGGGAAGGCGAGCGCGCCAGCAGGGCGGCGGCGCCGTTGCCGCCCATCATGGCCGCCGCCGCCGAGCCCTTGCCCCCCCCGCCCCCCCACCGGACCCTCCCGACGCCGAGCACCGCCCGCCACAGGCGCGGGGCCGCCCCGCCCGCGCCCGTGCGCCACGCCAGGGCGGCCGGGCAGCAGGCGACCAGCTTCTCCAGCAGTAGCAGGGCGTGGTAGGCCTCCTGCCAGCGCGGCACGAGCGCGGCCGCCACGGCCGGGTCGTCGGCCGCGGCCGCGGCGGCGGCGGCCGCCGCCGCCGACGAGCCGCCGGCGCCGCGGCCCGAGGGCACCTCCCGCGCCACGGCCGCCTCGGCCGCGCGCCCGCTGCCGGCGAGCACGCCCGCCAGGTCGCCGGCGAGCTCGGGGGTCACGCGGCGCGCGAACTTGGCGCCCTCGACGCCGGCCAGGACGCCGAGCGCCTGCGCGGCGCAGCGCGCGAGCTGCGACGCCTGCTGCCGCCGCTGCCGCTGCGCGGCGCCGCCGTCGCCGCCGCCGCCGCCACCGCTCCCCTCGCCCTCGCCGTCGCCGCCGCCGTCCGCCTCGGCCGCCGCCGCCCCCTTTTTCAGCCACGCCGCCGCGCACGCCGCCAGCGCGTCGTTGGCCGCCAGGCCCGCGTCCCCGCCCGACGCGAGGGCCGCGTGCAGCTCGCGCAGCGTCGCCGCCACCGCCGCGCAGCAGCGTGAGGACGGCTCGTTGGCCAGCCGCGCAACCAGCGGCAGATACAGCAGGCCGGAGAGCGAGGCGACGGCGTCGGGCGGGAACTTGGCGCACACCTGCCGCGTCATCTCGAGCGCCTGCAGGCGGCCCTCCTCGTGCTCGTACGCGGCGTTGGCCGCCAAAAACTGCACGTGCGCGCGCAGGCGCGCGTCCCCCAAGGGGTAGTCGAGCAGGAACTGCAGCAGCGCGCCGCCGCACAGCCGCCGCACGGCGGCGCTGTGGGTGGTCAGCATCGCCCGCTGAACGCGGTCGATCACGTCGTACACCTCGGGCGCCACGAGCCTGCGGCCCAGCACCGCGCGCAGCAGGGCAAAGGCGGCGGCGGCGGCGGGCGGGTCAGCCGCGAGGGCGTCCAGGTCGGCGTTGGCCCACCGGAGCAGATAGCGCAGCTGCCCTGTGGTCGGCCGGTAGTCGTCGCAGTGGCGCAGCATCGCCGCGAGCAGGCGGAAGCAGTCCTGCGCGGCGGGGCTGGCGGCGTCGGGCGTGCGCCTGAGGACGCGGGTGACGGCGGCGCCGGCGCGGCGCGCGGCGGCGGGGAGGCGGGGGAGGGGCAGGCCGACGGACAGGCCGAGGGTGCGAAGGGCGAGCGCGACGGAGGGCGGGTGGCGCGAGCCGAGGGCGCGCACCAGCAGCGGCAGCAGCGAGTCGACGAGGGCGGCCGCCTCGAGGGGCGGGGCCTTGCTGGTGATGCTGCCCGTGTAGGTGCCGCTGCCATTGCCGTCGCCGGCGGCGGCGAGGGCGCCTAGGGCCGGCGCCTCGTCCTCCCGCTCGCCGCCGTCGTCGCCGCCCTCGCCGTCGCCGCCGTCGTCCGAGAGGCGGCGGCCGCCGCCCGCCGGCGCCGCCGCCACCTCGACCAGGCGCTCCTCCCCCCCTCCGCCCGCCTCGTCTTCCTCCTCCTCCTCTTCCAGCTCGGCGGCCCCGACAGCCCCGGCAGCCCCAGCAGCAGCGCCGCCGCCGGTCTTCCGAAGCGACGACGAGGGCAGCGCCCCCTCGGCCTCCAGCCGCGTCACCGCCTCTCGCACGGCAGCCGACGCGCCGCGCCCGGCCGCCGACGCGCTCGACAGGGGGCCGCGCCTCAGGGCCGCGTGCACCACGCCGAGCGCGAACTCGGCCATCAGCACGCCGTTCTGGCGCGCGCGGGCGTCGGCGGCGGCCCAGGCCGCCTCGCGGCGCGCGGCCTCGACCGCCAGGGGCGTGCGCGAGGCGGCGCGGTCGGCGGCGGCGGCGGCGCGGTTGTCGACGCCGCCGGCCGCCGCCGTGCCCGCGCCCGCGCTCCGGCGCGCGGCCGACAGCGCGGCGGCCTCTCCTCCGAGCGCCCCCCCCAAGACGTCGCGCGCGAACGCGGCCGTCTCGCGCGCCCCGGCCGTGGGGTTGGCCGCGATCCCCCGCGACGCGTGCTGCAGCAGGGCCTGCAGCTTCTGGCGCATGAGCGGCTGGCCCGCCTCGGCCAGCCGCGCGCGCACAGGGCGCAGCAAGGCCTCGTACCCCTCTCGCGAGAAGACGATCGCCGACGCCAGCCGCATGTACGTCTCGTACGCGCGGCACCGCTTGGCCTCCTTGTGGCTGGCCGCGAACTCGACCGCGGCCTTGGCCTCGGCCACGTGCCCGAACAGGTCGCCCTCCACCAGCGGCAGCAGGTGCGGCAGCGCGGCGTCGACCGAGCCGCCCTCGAGCCGGGGGTCGAGAAGGCCCGCCCGATCCAGGGCCTCAAGCACGGCGGCGGCGGTGAACCCGATCACGTGCGCCGCCAGCCCGCGGTCCGGCAGGGACGCGCGCAGCACGTGCGCCACGTAGGGCAGGTAGGCGGGCCCGAGCTCGACGGCCATGGCGCACAGGACGGCGCGCGCGTCGTCGCGCACGCGCAGCGCCTTGTCCGCGAGGAGAGCGCTGACGGCGCCGAGCGCGCGCGGCAGCTCGGAGCGCTCGGCCTCGGCCGGCAGCAGCTTGAGGAGCTTGACGATCGCGAGGGCGACGGGGGCGCGAGCGGCCTCGCCGTCAATCAGGAGCGCGTGCAGGGAGGGGAGCACACGGCGCAGCAGAGCGGACTGGATGGCGGCGGCCTGCTGCTGCTGCTGGTCGCGGTGGGCGAGCGCGGCAACCGCGGCCTCGGCGGCGAGCGCGGCCGCGTCGGCCGCGTCGCCGTCGTCGTCGTCGTCGCCGCCGTCGCTTCCGTCGGTCTCGTCCCTGTCCTCCCCCTCCTCCTCCTCGCCTCGCGCCGCGGTCGCGGCCCCGGCGTCCTCCTCCTCCTGGTCGCTGTTGTCGTCGCCTGCCGCCTGGCCTTCGGCCGGCGCGGCCCCGGCCTCCTCCTCCTGCTGCTCCGGCCGGCCAAAGCCGCGGCCAAAGCCGCCGCCGCCGCGCCCGCCGCGCCCTCCGCGCCCTCCGCGCCCTCCGCGCCCTCCGCGCCCTCCGCGCCTCGCCGCCGGCGCGGGCCTCGGCAGCTCGACCAGCAGCTCGTCCGGCAGCTCAAAGTGGAACGCGTCCAGCACCGCGCACACCGCGCGCACGGTCGGCTTGGTCGGCCGCAGGCCCATCGCGCGCACCCAGCCGGCCAGCAGGGGCGAGTACTGCGGCCAGGGCAGCCGCGACGCCACGGCGCCGAGCGCGGCAACGGCGGCGTCGGCGACGTTGGCCGCCCGCGAGACGTCCTGCTCGCGCAGCGCGTGCCCGCCCGCGCCCGCGCCCGTGTTGCTGCCCGGGCGGCCGGTCATGCGGGTGGAGGAGGCGGCGGTGCCGCCCCCGGCCTCGAGGATGAAGCGGCGCAAGAGTGGGAGGGCCACGTCCGCGAGGACGCGCAGCGAGACGGCCGGCGGCCGCGCCGCCGCCGCCGTTTCGTCTTGCGGCGGCCCCGCGGCCGCCACCGCCTCGGCGAGCGCCTGCGCCCCGGCCTCCACCGCCGCCGCCTCCGCCGCAAAGCCCGCCGCTCGCTCGGCCTCGGACCCGGCCCCCGCCACTAGCCTGGACAGGCGGTGCAGCGCGCGCACGCGCCGGTGCAGCTGCACGTGGGCCACGTTCAAAAAAAAGTCCGCCTCGGGGTCTGTGTCGCAGGCCAGTGGCGCCAGGTCGGGGAACCGCCGGGGCAGCGACAGCACCAGGGCGCGCAGCAGGGCCAGGTGCTCTTGGCGCGCGGCGAGGGAGGGGCAGGCGAGGCCGGCCTTGGCGCGCGGGTAGAGCAAGCGCGGGACCAGGTGGAAGAGGGCGTCGCTGCTGCTGCCGCCATCGCCGCTCGGCGCGGAAGCGGCGGGGGCGTCGGCGGCAGCGGCGGGGTCGGCGGCGGCCCCGGCGTCGGCGTCGGCGGCCCCGGCGGCGTCGGCCCCGCCCGTCCTGGCGACGGCCGCCAACGCGAGGGCGTCGCTGCGCGCGCACGCGTCTACCAGCCTGCCCAGCGCCACCCCCGCCGCCTGCCGCAGCGCCAGGTCGGCGTCGTTGCCCAGGTCGTGCAGGCACGCGAGCGCCAGCGGCAGCGCCGCGCGGCGGCCGCCGAGCGCGGCCCACCCGTCCGGCGTGAGCGCGCCGTACCGAGCCAGCCGCCGGTCGTAGTCCGGCTCCTCGATGGCGCCCGGCGCCCAGGCCTGCAGGTCGGCGAGCGCCGCCGCCGCGCGCGCGAAGCGGGGCGGGTCGACCCGGCCCGCGGCGGCGAGGGCGGCGCAGAGGGCGGCGCGGGCGTCGCGGCGCTGCAGGCGCCCGGCGAGCGAGGAGAGCGACTCCCAGTGCTCGGCAAGGCGAGCTCGGCAGAGGCGGGCCGGCGGCGCTTGCGGCGCCGGCGCTTGCGGCGGCGGCGGCGTCTGCCCTCGCGGCATCTGCTTCTGCGGCGGCGTCTGCTTCTGCGGCTTTTGCTGCTTTTGCTGCTCTTGCTGCAGCTGCTGCTGCGCTTGCAGCTGCTCGGCCGCGGCGTCGGCCGCGCGCGTCCAGAGGGCGGCGAGGGCGGTCAGGGCGCGCTCAGCGCCGGCCTCGCTGACGCGGACGGCGGCACCGCCGCCGCCCCGGCGCGGGCCGCCGCCGCCCCCCGAGCCGCGCGCGGCCGAGGCGAGAGCGACGAGCGCGTCGGCGAGGCGCTCGGCCACGCGCACGTCGCCCACGTGGGCGCCGAGGCGCTCCATGACGGCGAGCTCGCGCAGGAGCGGGGCGCCGCTGCGCGGCCCCGCGCCGCTGCGGCGCATGAGCTGCTGCTGGAGCTGCCGCGCGCGCGCCTCGGCGCCGCCGCCGCCGCCCTTGCCTCTCTTGCCATCCTTGCCGCCGCCGCGGCCGCCGCCGCCGCCGCCGCCGCTGCCGGACGAGCGCGCCGCCGCCGCCGCGCCCCCGCGCCCCTCGAGCGCGGCCACCACGGCGTCGCGCAGCGACTCGAGCAACACCTCGGACCACGGCAGAAGCACGCGCGCCATGAGCGGCGCGGGCAGCTCCAGCAGCGCCTCCACAGTCCCGAGCGCCGCGTCGCGCGCCGTGGCGCCGCACGAGGGCGACCGCAGCGCGGCGAGGCACCCGCCGAGCAGCAGGCCGCCCAGGCCCGCGAACCCGCCGCGCGGGGGGCGCAGCAGCTCGTCGGCCGGGGTGGCCGCGCCCGCGCCGCTCGCGGGGCCGGCCAGGGCGGCGGCGGCGGCGGACGGGCTGGCCCAGCAGGCGGCGGCCGCCTCGAGCGCGGGCGCCGACGGCGCGCGCGCGGCGGCCTCGACGTCGCCCTCGGAGACGGGCGCGCCGTCCTCGTCGACCGGGACGGGCGCGCTGGGCCAGTCGCCCAGGACGCGCGCCAGCCCCGGATTGGCTGCCAGCGCCGCGGCGCACTCGAGGAGCGGGGGCGCGCGGTCGGCGGCGCTCTCGGTCGCCACGCGGCGCGCGAGCGGCGCCGCCGCGGGCAGGAAGACCGGCCAGAGGGCGTTCCAATCGCACGCGGCGGGGAAGCGCGTCCACACCTGCGCGAGCAGGCGCAGGGAGAGGCTGCGCAGCTCCTTGGCCTCCTCGGCCGACAGGCGAGGCGGCCCGGGGAAACGCTGCGCGCTCGCGCCGCCCTTGCCGGACGCCCCTGCCGCCGCCGCCGCCGCCGCCGCCGCCGCCGCCGCCGCCGCCGCCGCCGCCGCCGCCGCCGCCGCCGCCGCCGCCGCCGCCGCCGCCGCCGCCCCTTCGGCCATCAGGCGCGCGCAGAGCGCCACGAGCGCCGGCAGCAGCGGCTCGAGGCGGTGGCCCAGGTGCTCCAGCAGGTCCGCCATCGTGCGCAGGAAGCCGGCCTTGCGCCGGTGCGGCAGGCGCGCCAGGGCGCGCGGCTCCACGCACGCCAGCCACCACCCGAGGCCGCGCGCCGACAGGGCGGCGGACCACCAGGGCGCCGGCAGCAGCCTGAGCGCGTCCTGCGCGGGCGGCTCGGGCACGCCGGCGGCGCTCCTCGCCTCCGGGCCGCCGCCGCCGCCATTGCCGCCGCCGCCATTGCCGCCGCCGCCATTGCCGCCGCCGCCGCCATTGCCGCCGCCCTCTTGAAGCGGGGGCGGGCGCAGGGCGGCCGACAGGGGGCCGAGGAACAGCTCGAGCAGCGGGCGCAGCTCGTCCGGCTCGAGCGGGGAAAGGGCGTTGAGGATGGCGGCGCGCGCCGACCCGGGCGCGCCGCGGCCGCCGAGCCGGCCCGTGCGCTTGCGCGCGCGCGGGAACAAAACGTGCACGAGCACGGGGAGCACGCCCGGGCGGTGCTCGGGGGCCAGGCTGTTAGGCCCAGTGGCCGCGGGCGACAGCTCGAGGGTCACGAGCTCCGAGCGCAGGGTCTTGCTGTCGGCCAGCTTGAGGAGGCGGTCGAGCGCGGGCGCCGGCAGAAAGGCGAGGCGGAACGAGCGCAGGCCCTTGAGCGCCGCCTGCTGCAGCGCGGCGTCGCGCGACGACACCTGCTCGGCGACGGCGCGGCGCAGGGCCGGGGCGGCGGGCAGCTGGCGCAGGGCGCCCGGGCGCTGCGCGGCGAGGAGGGCCAGCCAGGCGGCCATCTGCTGGCGCCAGGCGCGGCCGCCGGCCACGTCGGCGATGGTGGGCAGCTGCTGCTCGCTGCGGCGGCGGTCCTCGTCGTCGTCGTCCTCGTCATCGCCGCCGCCGCTGTTGCCGTCGCCGTCGCCGTCGCCGTCGCTCTCGTCGCTGTCCTCCTCCTCCTCCTGCTCTGGCTCGTCACTGCCGGCCTTGTCCTCGCCCGCCTCGGCGGCGACGAGGTCTTGCGACCGACCTTCGATGCTCTCCTTGAGCGGGCGGCGGCCGCGCGGGTGGGGGTGGCGGCGGCGCGAGGCGGCAGCGGCGGCGGCGGCCGCGACGGCCGTTGCCGAGCCGGCGGGCACGCGCGTAGTGGCGGCCGCCGCGTACTCTAGGAGCAGCGGCACCCAGTCGCCCGCGACGCGCTCGACGCTCGCCGGCGGCGTCCCGGCGAGGGCCTTGAGCAGGAGGCCCAGGCGGTGGGCGGGCTCGGTGCTGCCGCCGCCCTCGCCCCGGCCCGCGTCGCGGTCGGCCGACGCGCGCTCCCACAACGCCTCGAGCGTCGGCGGCGGCGGCGGCGCAGCGCCGCGGCCGCCGCCGTTGTTGTTGCTGGCGTCTTCATCCTCCTCTTCCTCCTCTTGACCCTCCTCGTCGTCGCCGTCAAGGGCCTCCTCCTCATCCTCGGCGTCATCGGCGGCGGAGGCAGCAGCTCGACCAGAGGCGGCGGCCGCCGCCCCTGCGCCCCTTCCCCCGCCGCCGCCGCCGCCGCCGCCGCCCGCCAGAAACTCGCCCTGCGCCCCGCGAAGCGCCTCGAGCACCAGCGGCCACGCGACGGCCGGGTGCGCCGCGAGCGCCTGCCCTAGCGCCTCGCCAGCGGGCGCCCACAGCGGCGAGAAGCGCACGCGCAGCGCGCCCAGCAGCGCCGCAACGACCGCCGGCACCAGCGAGCGCGGCATGCGGCCGTACTCGAAATGCCCCGCGGCGCGCTGCAGCCCTGTCTGCCAGCGCCGGCCGGCCTCGAGCGTCTTTGCGCCCTCATGCAGTTCGCGCAGCGGCGCGAGCGCGTCGCAGCGGAGGCCCGCGTAGGCGCTGGCGGCGGCGGACGACACGAGGGACGCGGGGCCCGGGGCGGGGGCGGCGGCGCCGTCGGGCGGCGGGGCGGCGGCCTCAAAGGCGGGCTGGTCAAAGGCGCACAGGGTGCGCAGCGCGGCGCCGCGGACCGCCTGCGAAGGCGACACGAGCGCGGGCAGCAGGCGCGCCGCGGCCTGGGAGAGGCGCGCGGGCGACAGCAGATGGCGGGCGGCGGCGGCGCAGGCGCGGGCGACGGGCCCCTCGCCCGCCGCGGACGACCCCTTGGTCAGCGCGGCCGCGGCCTCGAGCAGCTCGGCGCACGCCTCGAGCGAGGGCAAGTCGCAGGCATGGGCTTCGGCGACGGCCAAGGCCGAGCCCGCGGCGGCGGCGACGGATTCGACGGCGGCGGCGGAGGCGTCGGCGGAGGCGTCGGTGCTGGCGGCGGCGGCCGCGGGCCCCGCCTCCGACAGGAGGGTCAGCAGGGTCGCGAGCATGCGCGCGGCCGTCGCGCGGAGGAGGAGCAGCAGGCGGGAGCGGGCGGCGGCGGCCCGCGGCTGCCCGCCGGACGTCACCGCCGCCGCCGCTGAAGGAGGAGGATGGGCGGAGGAAGACGAAGCGAGGTCTGCAAGCGCGCGGTCTGCGGCCTCGACGACGGCCTGGCACGCCGCGGCGGCCTGCTCCGGCCTCTCGCACGCGTGCGGCAGCAGCTGCAGCGCGGCCCACGCGCGCAGGAGCGCCGCGCGCTGCCCGCCGCCGCCGCCGCCCTCGGACGCGGCGGCCGCGGAGGCCGAGCGCGCCCAGCCGCCGCCGTCGCCCAAGGAGGGCGGCGGCGCCGCCAGCGTGCGGGCGTGGGCGGCGAGCGCGGCGCCGCCCGGCTGGGCAGTCAGCAGCAGGGGCGGCGCCGCGCGGCCCCCCACGGCGGCGTACGAGAGCGCGTCGGGGCGCAGGGTCTCGCACGCGCGCACCAGCAGGGCCAGCGCGCGGTCGGAGACGGCGGCGGTCGAGACCGGGGACGTGGCGATCCGGCCCAGGGCGCCCAGCAGCTGTGGCGCAAAGGCGGCCGTGGCCACGGCGCCCGCGCCGCCGGGCGCCTCGAGCAGGCCGCGCGCGAAGCGCAGCACGGCGCGGGGCGGGGCGGCGGGGCCGCTGAGCGCGGGGAGCCACGCGGACGGCACGCGCGCGGCGCGCAAAGACGGTAGCCCCTTGCTGGCGCCGGCGCTCTTGCCGTGCCCGTGCACGACGGCCAGCATCAGGCGCAGCAGCTCGGCCGGCAGCGACGGGCGCAGGAACGGCTCGTCCTCGTCTTCGGCGTCGGCGTCGGCGTCGGCGCCGTCGGCGGCGGCGGCGGCCGCGTCGCTAGCGGCGGCGGCGGCGGCGTCTTGCCCCTCCCGCTGCTTCTGTTGAAGCTGCTGCTGCTCCGCCTGCTGCTGCTGCTGCTGCTGCTGCGACTGCTTGCGCTTCTTGCCGGTCGACGGCGGGCTGTCGCCGCCGGCGGCGGCCGCTGCTGCTGCTGCCGCCGGCGTTTGCTGCTGCCGCCGCTGCCCCTTGGCGAGGGCCAGCGCGGCGGCCGCGGCCTGCGCGCGCGCGCAGAGCTGCAGCACGGGGGCGTAGTCCTCGACGCGACTTCCGCGGTAGTAGCCGACCGCCTGCTCGACGAGCGCGATGGCGCGCGCGGCGCTGCGCCCGGCCGCCTCGGCCTCGGCCTCGGCCGCTGCGTCGCCGGCGCCGCCGCCCCCCGCCGCCGCCGCCGCCGCCGCCGCCGCCGCCGCCGCCTCGGCCGCCGCGCCGACGCGCCGCCCCGCCTCGGCCAGCAGCGCGTCCCACATCGGCTGGCCCTTGCCGCGGCGCAGGTGGTGCAGGACGCGGTCCAGGGCCACGGCGGCCACGACGGCCTGCCGCGCGCGCAGCTGCTCGCGTGACGCCATCGGGCGGGGGGCAGCCGCGGCGGCGGCCGCAGCCGTCTCCTCGAGGCTCGCCTCGCTCCCGTCGCCCCTCCGCCGCCGCTTGGCCGCGGGCGCGGGCGCGGCGCCTTCCCGCTCCTCCTCCTCCTCCTGCCCGTCCTCCTGCTCTCCGCCGCCCGCAGCGGCCCCAGAGCGCGCAAAGTCGGCGGGCGCGAGCAGGTCCTCCTCCAGCAGCAAAGCCAGCACCAGCGGCGCCCGCGAGTGGAGGCCGTTGCCGACGCCGACAGCCGCCTCGGCCACCAGCAGGCCCGCGCCGTCGGCCCGGCGCGCCGTCGGCCTGCGCGCGTGCTCGGCAAGCGCCGCGCGCACCCCGGCCCGCAGGCGCGCGTCGCTGGAGGCCTGGCGCAGCAGGTAGCCGAACGTCTCGGCGGCCAGCGCGCGCGCGTGGTCTGCCCGCGCGTACCTCAGGGCCTGCGTCCAGGCCAGGGCCCGCGGCAGCAGCCCGCCCGACAGGTGCCTGCCGAGCGCGCGGCACACGCGCCCCAGCGCGCAGAACAGCAGCTCGAGCGCCTCGGGGTCGCGGTCGCCGCCCGCGGCCACGTACAGGGCGCAGGAGCGCAGCGCAACAGGGAGCAGCGGCAGAAACTCCGACTGCAAGTCGCGCGCCAGCCGCGAAACCATGTCCAGCGCCGGCGCCAGCGACAGCGTCGCCGGCCCCTCCCCGCCCGCCGTCCCTTTGAGGGCGCCGGCGGGCCTGGCCGCCGCCTCGGCCGCGGCCGCGTCCACCACGGCCAGCAGGGCGCCAAGCACCACCGGCGCGTGGTGCAGCAGCTGCGGCAGCGTCTCGCACAGCGGCTGGATCACGCGGGCGGCCTCGAGCCACGCGGCGGCGGCGTTGAGCTCGCGCCAGTGGTCTAGGCCCTCGGCGGTAAAGGAGGGGGCGCCGTTGAGGGGGCTTGTGCGGGGGATCTCGAGGCGGCGGTAGACGCCGATGTCGACCTGAGGGACACATTTGGTTTGGTTTATGAGGGGGGGGGGGGGGGGGGGGGGGTATTTTTTGGGTTGGGCGTCGGGCACTAGCGCCGGCGTCGGCGAGAGACGGCGCGGCGCGAGCGCGGCGCGATCGATCCCTTCGCCGGCCCGTTTCGCAAACATCGAGACACCCTCGAGCCCATGCGGGCGCGGCGGTAACGACCAGTCGTGGCCAGTACCGCATAGCCCGGCGAGTCGAGCCCGCCCAGGAAGAGGGGGGCGTTTCGGGACCGCCTCCGCCGACTTTTTCTCATGCGCGCCCCGCGTACCTCATTGACGCGCTGCGCAAAGGTCTTGAAGCGGTACCGGTTGGGCGCACGCGGCTTGGGGCCCGCCGCGGCCTGGCGGATTTGCTCCTCCTCGTCCGAATCCATGGTGGTGGGGGGAGCGCGGGTGCAAGTGTTTTCGTTCGTCGTCTGCGCAGTCTCTCTCTGAGAGGCGCGCGCGGCCACGCTCTGTGTGAAAATCTCTGGCCGCTGATGATCTTTGGATGTTCAATGTCACGCGATGGATTGGTCGTATACATGGGGGGTCAGCGTGTCGTTGGGCGATCGCTTTTTAGGGCGGGAGCCGCGGTTTTTGGTGCGGGCGCGCCAGACGCCGGCCGGACGCGAGCGATGGAGGGGAGCGGCGACGGCGGCAGGGGAGCGGAGGGGGCAACACGGCGCCCCCCTTTCTCGCTCACAGCATCACACGCGCCCTCGCCTCCGGCTCTCCTGGCGGTGCCGCTCGAGCTCCTCGAGCAGCTCCGACTCCCACTGCGCCATCTTCTCGGCGCGCTCGGGCCCGGCGCCGGCGCCGCCGCTGCCGCCGTCGCTCCCGCCGCCGCCGCGTGCGCCGGCGTCGTCCTCCTCGTCCTCGTCGTCCTCTCGCGCTGCCGCCCGGGAGGAAGGGGGGCTGGCGGCAGCAGGGCCGGCGACGCGCGCGAGCGCCGAGGGCGGGCGGGCGGACGACGCCCCCCCGGACGCGCGCAGCGCCACCGCGCCGCCCTGCTGCTGCTGCTGCTGCTGCTGCTGCTTGGCCGCCCAGGCGCCCGAGCCTGTGGACGCGGGGCGCGAGGAGGCGGGGCGGCCCGCCGCAACGGCGGCGGCGGCGGCGGCGGCGAGGGGGGCGCAGCCGGTGCCCGCCGGGTGCTGCTGCTGGTGCTGCTGCGCGGCCGAGCGCGCCGTGCGCGGGCTGGCGGACGCCGCGCTGCCGGCGGGGCGCGTGGGCGCCGCGTCGTCGAGGTCGGCCGGCAGGAGGGCGGCGGGCGGAGACTCCCGAGCGGCGGCGGCGACAGCAGCGGGCGGCAGGTCGAGCGCCGGCGGGCGCTGCTGCTGCTGCTGCTGCGGCGGCGGCGGCGGCGGCGACACCACCCCCGCGTGCTCCGACTCGCCGCCGTCCGCCGACCCCACGGGCGTCTCGACGTCGCAGCGGTCGTCGAAGATGGTGCGGCGGCGGTTGAACATGGACAGCGGGGCGAGGCCGTCGTCGTCGTCGTCGCCGCCGCCCTGCTGCTGCTGCTGCTGCTGCTGCCGCTCTGTAGTGTCCTCCCCCGGGGGCGCCGCCGCGGCCGCCTGTGCTGCCGCCGCCTCCTTCTGCTGCTGCTGCTCCTCCTGCTCGCGCGCCTCGTCCCGCTGCCCCTGGTCCAGGCGCGGCTGCTCGCCCGTCGTCGCCGGCGCCGCCGACTCGGAGCCGCCGCCGCACCCCTCCTCGTCCTCCTCGACAAGCGGCTCCGGCGCCGCCGCCGCCGCCGGGCGCCAGCCGCCGCCCATGCCGCCGCCGCCGCCGACGCCCGCCTCCCCCTGCTGCTGCTGCTGCTGCTGCTGCTGCTGCTGCTGCTGCTGCTGCTGCTGCTGCTGCGAGAGCTGGGCCGCGTGCGCCCCCGGGAACCACGACGGCTCCTCCATGGGGTTGAAGTTGACGGTCTCGGTCATCATGCCGATCACCGACGGCGTCAGCGACGGCATCACGAACGAGTGCGCCAGGGTGGCGGGCTGCTGGGGGTGGCCGCCGCCTGCGCGGCGCGGGAACTCGCGCGGCGGCGGCGGCGGCGGGGGCAGGGGCGGCGGCGCTTGTGCGGGCGGCGGAGGCGGCGGCAGAGGCGGTTGCTGTTGTGGCTGCTGCTGTTGTGGCTGCAGCTTTTGCGGCTGCTGCTGCTGCAGCCCCGAGAGCGCCGTCGTCGGCGTCTGAGGCTTGAGCGAGGCCGACGGCCGCGCCGCCGTCGCCGGGCCCGCGGCGTCGCTCGGCGACGACGACGACGCGGCCGGCCCGCCGCCGCAGCCGCCGCTGCCGATGCCGCCGCTGCCGCCCGTCGCGGCCGCCGAGGCAGAGATCGCGTAGCTGCCCCGCATGGCGGCCTTGGCCGGGCTGCCGCGCGACAGGGGCTGCGCGTTGATCTGCTGCTGCTGGTGCTGCTGCTGCTGCTGCTGAGCGACCAACGCCACGAGGCTGCCTGGCCGCCCGCCGCCGCCGCGGGGAGACGACAGCCCCGCCGCCGCGAGCGCCGACGCCTGCTGCTGCTGCTGCTGCTGCTGCTGCTGCTGCTGCTGCTGCTGCTGCTGCTGGCGCGCCTGGTGCTGCGGCTTGGACCCCGTCAGTGCGCCGGGCGCTGGCGCGGGAGGCGTCGCCGCCAGCGTCGCCGCCGCCACGGCCGACGCGCCCGGCAAAAGCGCCGTCGCGCCGGCCGAAGCCGCCGCCGTCGCGGCCTTGATGCTGCCGCCGCCGCCGCCTCCGCCGCCTCCTCCGCTGCTGCCCCCGCCCCCGCCCCCGCGCCCTGGCCCTGCCGCCGCGGGCGGCAGCGCAGGGGGCGGCGAAGGCGCGACGGCCGTCGCCGTCGCCGCAGCAGCAGCGGCCGCAGCCGCCGCCGACGTCCCCGCCGCCGCCACTGCCGCCACCGCCGCCGAGGCCGCCGCCGCCGAGGCCGCCGCCGACGCCGCCGCCGACGCCCCCGTCACCGCCGCCGTGGCGCCTAGCGTCGCCGCGTTGGCCACGAACGGGTGGCGCAGCAGGCGCGTGGCGTTAGCCCGCTCCCGCGCCGCCCGGTTGAAGCACAGCAGCAGAAAGTCGCGCGCCTCGGGCGACAGGCAGTCGGGAAGGGGCGGCGGGTCGCGGCTGCTGGCGATCTGAAACATGGCGGCGACCGGCGCCGCGTAGTTGCTCCAGGGCGGCTTTCCGGTAGCCATTTCGATGACGGTGCACCCGACCGACCAGATGTCCGCGGGCCTGCCGTGCCCCGTCTGCTTGATGACCTCCGGCGCCATCCAGTAGGGCGTGCCGCGGATGGAGCGGCAGCCGCTGCCGATCGTCGCGAGGTCCTCGATCTTTTTCGACGCGCCAAAGTCGGCCAGCTTGACCGTCCCGCGCTTGTCGACGAGGATGTTGGCGCCCTTGAGTTTTTAATTTTTCGTTTTTGTTTGTTTGATTTCGTTTGTTTGCTTGTCGTTTGTTTGTTGTTTGTTTTTGGTGTTAACCGAGGGATGGAGCGGTGCGTGCGAGAGTGGCGTGGCGTCGGTTTTGGGGGGCTTTTGGTGGGGGCGGGAAAGACGAGAGCACGCGCGAAAAAAGATCTCGCGACGAGCGAGCGAGCGAGCGAGATCGAAAAATGCAATCCCCGCCGCCAAAAAAAATAAGAGCCCTCGACTCACCTTGACGTCCCGGTGCATGATCCCCTTCTGGTGCAGGTACTCCAGCCCCCTCAGGATCTGCCGCGTGTACACCCGCACCACCGCCTCGGGAAAGGGGCCAAACTTGGACAGCAGCGAGGCGATGCTGCCGCCCGGAACGTACTCAAGAAAAATGTGCAGCGCGCTGAGCGTGCGCTCGGTGCCCAGATACGCGACGATGTTTTCGTGCTTGAGCGTCCTCAGCACGCCGACCTCGGCCTCGAGCGCGCGCACGTGCTCGGCCACCCGCCCCGCGAGGGCCTCGTCCTTGGCGAAGGCGACCTCCTTCACGGCCACGAGCTCCCCCGTGGCGTGGCTCAGGGCGCTGAAGACGCGGCCGTAGGCGCCGACGCCGACGAGCTCGCCTCGCGTCCACGCAAAGGGAGGCGGGCGGGGGCCGCCGTCGTCGTCCTCGTCGTCGAGGTGGTCGAGCGGGGGCGCGGGCGGCGGCGGCGCCTCGGGGGCGGCGGCGGCATGGTCGTCGTTGCCGTGGGCCTCGTCGGCGGGGTGCGCGGCGTCGTGGGGGAGGAGGGGGTCAGCCAGCGGCAAGGCGGGGGCGTCGGCGGCGGCGGCGCTTGCGGCGGGGGGGGCGTGCGCGGCGGCCGCCCTTCTTGCTGCGGCGGCCGATGCCGCTGCGGCGGCCGATGCCGCTGCGGCGGCCGCGTCGTTCTGCTGGATGACGGCGGCGGCCGCGGCGGCGGCGGCGGCGGCCGCGGCGACGTCCGGGTGCGCGTAATGCTGCTGCTGATGGTGCTGCTGGTGTTGGGAGGCCGCCGCCGCCGCCGCCGCCGCCGCCGCCGCCGCCGACGACGCCGCCCCGCCCGCCGCTGCCGCCGCCGCCCCCCCCGTGGCTCCGGCCCCCGCGGCTGCCGCCGCCCCCCCGTACAGCTGGTGGCTCACCGCGTACCGCAGCGGCAGCGGCGGCGGGGGGCCCTCGGTGGCGGCGGCGGCCGCGCCGCCCGATGGCAGGGCCAATGGAGGCGGCGCGGCGGCAGCGCCAAAGCCCCTGGCCGGCGCGGCGCCAGCGGCGGCGGGCGCCCGGTCCGGCGACGGGGGGCCGCCGCCGCCGCCGCCGCCGATGCCGCCGCCGCCGCCGCCGACCAGCAGGCCCCCTCGCCGCAGGATCGGGAGCTCGCCCGACGAGGCGCTGGCGGCCAGCTGCTGCTCGCGGTGCTGGCGCAGGCGCTCCACGGGGCCCCCGCCGCCGCCCACAGGCCCTGTTTCCCCTGCCGCTGCTGCTGCTGCTGCTGCTGCCGAGGCGGCGGCCGCGGTGGTCGACGCGGCCGAGGGGAGGAGCAGAGGGCCGCCGCCGCCGCCGCCGCCGACGCCGCCGCCGCCGCCGCCGCCGACGCCGAGCGGCGCGCGGTGGTGGTGGTGGGCGAGCCCCCCGGCAAAGGGCGTGGTCGTCGTCGGCGCGGGCGCGTATTGGTGGTGGCGGGGGCGATCGTCGACCCGGTAGTCGATGCCGTCGCCGCCGCCGCACAGGTTGCCCATTGCGTTTGTTTTGTTGTTGTGCGGGCGGGAGGGGAGGAGGAGGGGCAGGACGCGGGAGTTGGTTTGATCGGCTCCCCCCGCCCCCGTCTCTCTCCGCGCCCGCCCTTTGACGAGGGCGAGGGGGCGGGGCGCGAGGGAGCGCTGGGTATAAAAACGGCGCGCGGGTCTGGGCGCGAGCCGAGAGGGGGGAGAGGTGGATTCGGGTCTTGTCCTCTTCTGTCGGCGTGCTTCAGCAAATTTTTGGACTGTTTGGAGTTCTTTTTTTAGGAAGTTCTTTTTCCGCGTCTCCAAACGATCGAACAAGGGGGAAGCGAGAGAGAGAGAGAGACGAGGCGAGGCGCGCACTCGCGGGCGGGCCTGGGATGATGGTGTGGTTTTCATAAGGATTCTGAAACCTCGCTCGTTTTGGACTGAGCGTGTCGGCGGCGGCGGCGTCGGCGTCGGCTGGTGTCGGGCCGTCGGCGTCCCAGCGAGGGCGACCCACAAACGCGGGAAAACAGAGAGACGAAACGAAATCACGCCGCGCACCCGTCGTCCTCCCCCTCCGCGCCCTCGTCATCGCCGCAGCAGGCGGGGCAAGGCGGATGTGCGGCCGCGGCTCGCCTCGCGGCGGCCGGCCCCCCGGCCCCGCCGCCGTCTGCGAACGCCCACTGCAGCAGCGCGGCCGGCGGCGGGGGCGGCGGCGGCGGCGGCGGCGGCGGCGGCGGGGGGCAGCCGTGCGTGTTGTAGTGCTGCGTGCAGCGGTCGTAGTAGGACATACTGCTGCTGACGTCTTGGGCCCTTGGTGACGACGACGCCGGCGTCCCACCCTCCCGAGCCGCGTCCTGTCGTCGGCCCGCGGCCGGCTGCTGCTGTTGCTGCTGGTGCTGCTGCTGGTTCGGCCGCGGGAGGGGCGGCGGCGGCGGCGCGGGCGCTGCTGGCGGCGGCGGCGACGGCGGCAGCGGGGGCTGCTGCAGCGGTCGCGACGGCGGCCCGGGCGACACCGGCAGGCCGTGCGCCCTCTGGAAGCCGCGCACGGCCGCGTCGAACGCCCTGTCGTTGTTGGTGTTGTGGTGGTGGTTTTTTTTTTGGCAGGGGGAGGGAGAGGGAGCGGGGGGGCGTCGGCGGCGGTGAGGAGGCGTCGGCGGCGGCAGCGGCGTTGTCTGTTTGGCGCATACGCGGGCGCCGTAAAGACCTCGCTCTGGTCGATGCCACTTTGGCGTTCGTCACAGCTGGCACTCTCTCTTGGGGCGAAGAGGGCTGGCGTGCCGCTCACAGCGACGCACCGAGAGACGGGGTCAGCCCCCATTCCGAGTCGCCTTCCCGCCGGAACAAGGCGGGCGAGCTCTTGGGGCCTATTCAGTCGAGGTCGGGCATGTTGTTGTTGGGACACCTCGAGTTCTGTCGAACCCGTGAAGACGGAACCGAGAGAGACACCCGCCGCCGCCGCCGTCGCCACTAAACGACGAGGGGGCGGCAAACAACGCGCCCGGAACACGCGTTCGCCGCCGCCGCCGACGCTCAGATTCTCGATCCACATTTTCCCCCAGCGCTCCCCTCATCGGCCAAAACCAACCCAATCCCAGCCCCGGCATGCAATTTACCTTGGGCGCGGGCATCCCCGGCGGCTGCGGCGCCATCGCTGCGGCCGCCGCGCGCCCGAACGCGCTCATATCTCTCCTGCCCCCCACTCAATCGACCTCTCTCCGTATACGCGGCCCGCAATCTCCATCGCGCGGGCGACATTGGGCGCGACGACCGCGCTTGCGGGCGGTCCAGGTGCCCGTGTCGCGCCTCGCCAAAGAGAACGAGGAGCCGTGGCGCGAGGACCGGGCCGCGGGACCGGCGCAAGCGGGGCCGAGCGACGACGACGACGAGGACGACGGGGCGACGGCCGCCGTGTCTGCGCCGCCGCTGCCGCCGCCCGCCCTCGCCCCCGCGCGCCTCCCCCCAGCCCGCCGCCGCACCACCGCCCTGCCCCCCCCACTCCAAGGGCCCTCCCCCTTTGCCCTCACTGGCGCCCCCGGCATCTCCTACTCGTCCAATCGCGCCGACGTCGACCTCGGCCAGCTCGTCGCCCTGCTGCGCACGGCCGCCGCCGCAGAGCAGCTCGACGCGGCGCCGCCGCCTTGGGCGCAGCCGGACGTCGCGTCGGGCGTGCCGCCGCGCGCGCCGCACTGGTTCGACGCGGACGAGCGGGGTGAGTCCGGACGCGGATGCGGCGGCAGAGAGGGAGAGAGATAGTGAGAGGAGGGTCGCATCTCGGCTCAGAAAAATCAGATATGAGACACACTGACGCGCGCGCCCCGCCTCTTTGTTTCTCCGCCGTCCTCGCCAACCCCCCCAAAAAACACAAACAACAGGACTCCGGCGGAGGCTGCAGCGCGCCCTGGACAGCAGCATCGCGGTGGTGGCGGCCTTCACGCGCGACCCGCGCGTGCGGTACAGCCCGAGGGCGCCCGGCACCGTGTTTGACGAGGAGGACGACGGTGGCGAGGACGAGCAGGCGGCGCAGGACGAGCCGCCGCAGCCGCAGCCGCAGCAGACGCAGCAGCAGCAGCAGCAGGAACAAGGGGCCGCTGTTGTCGCCGCCGCCGCCGCCGCCGCCGCCGCTCAGCAGGACGACGACTCCGCCGACGAGGAGGCGGCCGCGTTCGGCGACGGCATGGCCGCCGTCGCCGCGACGGGGCCCGCGGCCGCGAACGGCGGGACCGGGGCCCCAGGCGCGGCGACGGCGACGGCGACGCCCGATCGGGCGGCGGCGGCGGCGGCGGCAACGGCGACGCTCCCGCTGGCGCCCTCGCTGGTGGCGGCGCTGGCCGACAAGGCCGCGCAGGCGGCGGCCGCGGCCCGCCCCAGGCCTCCCTCGCTGCCCGCGACGCCCCGCCAGGCCGCGAGCGCGGCCGCGTCGGGCATGGCGCGCGTGCTGTGGCGCATCGCCTCGTCGCTGCCGACGAGGGGCGGCGGCGGCGGCGCAGGCGGTGGCGGCGGGATCGTAGGCGGAAGCGAGGCAGCGGCGGCGGCGGCGGCGGCAGGGGCGGCTGCTGACGCGCAAGCGGGGCCGTCGGACGGCTCCGTCTTTGTCTCGCAGCAGCAGCAGCAGCAGCAGCAGCAGCAGCAGCAGCAGCAGCAGCAGCAGCAGCAGCAGCAACAGCAGGCGTCGCCCTCGGCCACGGACGCCGGCGCCGACGACGGCTTTGGCGACGGCAGCGGCGGCGACGTCGGCGGCGTCCTGGAGCGCGCGGCGGCGGCGGCGGGCGGGGCGGCGGCGGCGGCGGCGGCGGCCGACAGCGAGCTGGCGGAGGTCGAGGCGCAGGGAGGCGGCAGCGGCGACGGCAACCGCGGCGGCAGCGGCGACGGCAACCAAGGCGGCGGCGGCGGCGAAAAAAGGGGAGGCGGGTGGCGCGGCCTGATCGGCGGCGCCGCCTCGACCGACTGGGCCGCCGCCGCCGCCGCCGCCGCCGCCTCGGCCGCCTCGGCCGCCGCCGGCACCGTCGCCGCCGCCCGCCGACCGCCCCGCCGCCTCGTGGGCTTCGTGCGCGTGTCGGGCGACCGCGAGCTCGTGGCCGTGCTGCACGACCTGGTCGTGCACCCGGATTTGAGGCGCGGCGGCCTCGGCTCAAAATTGCTGCGGCGCGCGGCCGCGCGCGCGGCGGCGGTCGGCGGCGTCGGCGACATCGGCGCGGCGGCGCCCTCGGCGCTGCTGCCCTTTTTCCGGGCCAACGCGTTCGACGTGGACCGCGAGGGGAGCGTGCCGATGGCCCTGGTGGGGCGGGCGCTGGAGCGGGCGCGCGCGGACGCAGTGGGGGACGGGCCGGGGGGGGAGGGGGGCGACGACGGCGGGGCAGACGGGGCCGCGCCCGCCGCCGCCGCCGCCGCCACCCCCGCGCTGCGGTCGCTGGCGGCGATCCGGCGCGACCTGGCCGCCAACCCGGCGCTGGAGCGCAAGATCCAGGCGCGTGGCGCCGCCGCCGGGCGTACCAGCCGAAACACCGGCCGCAGCTGCAGCAGCGCGCAGGTGTTTTGAATCTTTTGGAGCTCTTTTTTTTTTTGGCAGCGGCAAAAACGGGCCGCTCTGGCCCCGCCCGCCCGCTCGTTTGTTTCTTGGATTTTTCGTGCAGGATCCTTCCCACACCTCGTCCCCAATTTTGTTGCCCTCTGGAAATTGCATTTCGTTCTCAAGCGTTGTGCTCGCATCATTTTGGAAAGATCTGAAGAAGATCTGGAGATGATCTGGTCGTGTCCCCTTTTCGATCAGGACCCTCGGCCGAGCGCAGGACGTAGTGCGCGACGGCGCCGCCGCCGCAGCGGGCCGGCCGTCGCCGTCGCCGTCGCCGCCGCCACCGCCGTCGCCGTCGCTCCCTCGCTGGGCGGCCGCGCCGCCCACCCACTCATCTCCATCCCCCCTCGCTTGCGCCTGTAACGCCACACCCACGAGCACATTCATTGGACGCCTTGCAGCGATCGCCCGCGCTTCATCAAGGCGAGCTTTGCGCGAGAACGACCAAAGAGTCACTCCCTCGGCGGCCGGAGACGCAAAACATTCCTCCTCCGGCGCCCCCCATCCTCTTCCGCAGGCGTTCTTCCCCCCCGCGATCGCCACGGCCAGAGAGTTTGGCATCTCGGCCGCGTCCCGGCATCGGTCCTCCGGCACCCTCGATATAGAGAGAGGGCAGAGAGAGCGCGGCGCACACAGCTCTCTCAACGGAGGAGGAGCCGCCTGATCTCCCGTCGGTCTCGCGCGCCCGGACCACCTAGCACCTAGCACGACCCTTACACACAGCAGCACAAACACCATGGCGCCGCCCCCCTCGGAGGACCTCGCGCGCGCGCTCACGCGCCCCACGCGCGAGGAGCTCCTGCCCGTGCCGCCCGCCGTCCGCCGCCCGCGGGCGTACGACGGCGACCCGGCCGTCGTCGAGGACGACACGCCCTTCCCGGCGCCCGACCTCTACTTCCGCGTCTACGACTCGGAGGAGGACGAGCCGGACGCCAAGTACCGCAAGGACGTGTACAAGCTGTACGACAAGTGGCTCAAGGAGAACGGCCGCCGCTGGCCCGAGAACGGCATCAACACCGAGGACCTGGTCTGGCTGTACGAGGAGGCCTACGCGGAGGAGCGCGCGCGCGCGGCGCCCCGGGAGGCGGCGGACAAGCCCGGCGGGTCGTCGTCCCTCGGCGCCGGGGCGCGCGGGGGAGCGGGCGGGGGCGGCGGCAAGAAGCAGCGGGGCCCGGGCGCGGCGAGCGACCGCCGCGGGCCGCGCAAGGGCCTGGTGCCCAACGAGCGCGCGACCGCGCACGGGCCCCTGCTGTCCCCCGACCCGGAGGCCGAGCTTGAGGCGGTCTCGGCGTCGCTGCCCAGCGACCCGGCCGAGCGCGCGGCCGCGATCGCGGCGGCCGCGGCCGCCGCTGAGGCGCAGCGCGACGCGCGCGCCGAGCGCACGGGCGGCGGCGGCGGCCGCAAGCACGCCGCCGAGGAGGGGCACCACAGCGACCAGTACGAGCGCGGCAACCTCGAGACCCTCTACGGCCGCTACCTGTGGGACGCCGAGGGCCGGCCCGCCTACCTCAGGGCCGGCCGGTCCAAGGGCGGCCGCCTCGGCGGCGGCGACGACGGGTGGAAGGAGGTCTACGGGTCGGTGCGGCCGCGCGACGCCGCCTCTGACGAGGTGCGCGACGCGCTGTGGGCGACCGACGAGTTTGAGTCGGACGAGGACGCCACCGAGGACGAGTGGCTGCCCGAGTACGTGGGCGCGGGCCTGGGCCTGCAGGCGGAGGACCCGTTCAACCCGCAGTACTCGCTGCGGCACAGCACGCACCCGCTGGCGCCCTTCCCGGGCGAGGCGATCAAGTGGGCCTCGTACGTTTACGACGACGGGACGACGTGAGTATGAATGACAGGGGACCCCCCCCCCCCC
>Ga0209491_10001973_pt1 | contig 38037 bp, 25 predicted proteins | sample BON02_FD_187213 | JGI IMG/M metagenome (GOLD analysis project Ga0209491, IMG submission 187213) | Freshwater microbial communities from Lake Bonney liftoff mats and glacier meltwater in Antarctica - BON-02 (SPAdes) (version 2) | ecosystem: Environmental > Aquatic > Freshwater > Ice > Glacier... | reverse complement strand
TTGCAAGTGCTATATTACTAGAGGCTGGCCTTAGTTTCTTAGGACTCGGCGTACAACCACCTACACCTAGTTGGGGGAGTATGATTAAGGAACATTATAGCTACATCGTTTTCGATGCGGCGTATCTTGCCATCATACCAGGCGTATGTATTATGCTTTTGGTGATGTCATTTAACTTCCTAGGCAATGCTCTTAGAGATGCTTTAGACGTGAATATGAAGTAGGAGGCGAATATTTGCTTTCTGACTTGCAAAATCACCTTTATCGCAAAAAAAGCTTAATTTCAGCCCGTTTAGGAGAATGTGCCCTAAGGAATCCCATAGTAACTTGTGACCCTAAACAATTTCAGTAAAAAAAAGACAAAAAAAAAGCGACCCGTGAAGGCCGCTTTGAATGTTTTCACAACGGAATAATCCTTATTGTGAATTGCTTTCAAATTGTAATACGAAAATAATAGAATATAATTAAAGAACAAATATGAAAAGAATACTCGGATTAGATTTAGGGACCACTTCAATTGGGTGGGCTCTTGTAAATGAAGCTGAAAACAAGGACGAAATATCTGAAATTATCAAATTGGGTGTACGAATTATTCAGTATGATAGTTTTAGTAAAGTAGATAAGTTCGGAAATGTTTCTGAGTCAAAGAATCCGGCAGATGATTTTGCTAGTGGTAAAGGCTTATCGCCTAATGCAAAAAGAACTAGGCAAAGAGGAGCTCGAAGAAGCCTTCAAAGGTTTAAGCAACGACGTAAAAACTTAATCGAGGTTTTAAAAGATAATGGTTTTATAAGTTCAAGTAATGCTCTAGCTGAAAGCGGCAAGGGATCAACTTTTGAAACATTAGAATTTAGGGCTAAAGCGGCAGTTGAAAGAGTTGAAAAAAATGAACTTGCTCGTGTTTTTTTAGCAATCAATAAGAAACGGGGGTACAAGAGTAGTAGGAAGGCGAAAAATGAAGAGGAAGGTAGCCTTATAGATGGGATGGGAGTTGCAAAAGAGATGTATGAAAATAAGCTAACAGTTGGTCAATACGTTAGTAAGCTATTAAAAGGAGGCGGAAAGTATATCCCTGATTTTTATCGCTCTGATTTGCGAAATGAGTTTGACTTAATTTGGAACCATCAGCAGAATTACAATAAAGAAAAACTTACTGCAAAGCTTTACGATGACTTGCTAGGTAAAAACAAGACTCAAACGTGGGCTATTTGCAAAGAACCATTTGAATTAGTTGGGATAAAACGAAATGCAAAGGGTGCCGAAATGAAAGCAGAGAATTACGAATGGAGAGAGTTAGCTTTAACTCAGCAACTAAATTTGGAGACTCTTGCCATAGTATTCCAAGAGATAAATAATGATTTAAATAAATCAAGTGGTTATCTCGGTGCGATGAGCGATAGGAGTAAGGAATTGTATTTCAATAAGGAAACAGTAGGCCAAAATTTGTATAAACAACTTCAAGGTAATCCAAATACTAGCTTAAAGAATCAAGTTTTCTATAGGCAAGATTATATGGATGAATTTGAAAAAATATGGGAAATACAATCTGCATTTCATAAAGAACTTACTGCCGAACTTAAAATGGAAATCCGAGATATTGTTATCTTCTATCAAAGAAAGCTCAAATCTCAAAAACACTTAATTTCAGAATGCGAGTTTGAGAAACATCATAAAGTCATCCCTAAATCTTCTCCTCTTTTTCAAGAATTCAAAATTAGACAGATGCTTAATATTCTTGAATTTAAAGACACTAAAACAGGAGATTTGAAAGTGCTAACTGAAGATGATAGAGAGCTTCTTTTTGAAGAATTAAATGCGAGAGGTAAATTAAGCATAAATGAAATAATAAATTTTTTGGGGTTAGATAAGAAACGATGGGAGACTAATTTTAAGGAGGGATTAGAAGGGAATAATACAAATGCAGCTTTATTTAAAGCATATCAAAAAATTGCAGAATATGAAGGTTATGGATTTGATTGGAATAAAAAAAGTGCTAGTGAGATAAAGGAAGAAGTCAAAGTAGTACTTTCTCAAATTGGAGTGAGTGCAATGATTCTAGAATGCAATACTGATTTAGTTGGAGAAGATTTTGAGAAGCAAGAAAGCTATATGTTTTGGCATCTTCTTTATTCCTCTGAAGAGGACGAGTCTTTAAAGAATAAGCTGCAAGTAAAGTTTGGTTTTATGCCGGAGTACACAGGAATTATTGCTAATGTCGCCTTACAGCCAGATTACGGTTCTTTGAGTTCTAGAGCTATTAAAAAAATATTGCCATTTTTAAAAGCTGGCAATGAGTTTTCAAAAGCTTGCGAGCTAGCTGGTTATAATCATTCTAGTTCGCTGACAAAGGAGGAGTTAGCGAAAAGACCTTTAAAGGATAAACTTGAATTACTTAAAAAGAACAGTTTAAGAAATCCAGTTGTAGAAAAAATACTTAATCAGATGGTTAATCTGGTTAATCAAGCAATAGATGAATATGGCAAGCCAGATGAAATACGAATTGAACTCGCACGGGAATTAAAAAAATCTGCCAAAGAACGAGCAGAAATGACTACAAATATAAATGCAGCCAAAACCAAATATGAGGGAATAAGAAAAGTCCTGATGTCAGAGTTTGGCGTGCCAAATCCAACTCGAAATGATATTATTAGATATAGGTTATATGAAGAGTTAAAACCGAATGGCTATCATTCTCTTTACACTAATAAGTACATTCCAAAAGAGAAGCTTTTTTCGCCAGAAATAGAGATAGAGCATATAATACCTAAATCAAGGCTTTATGATGATTCTTTTTCTAATAAAACACTTGCATATAGCAAGCCAAATAAAGATAAAGGAGACCGTACAGCATTTGATTTTATTTCTATTGTATACTCATCTGATTTAAAGGATTATGAGAATCGTGTAGATCTTTTATTTAATAAAGGTGCAGGAACTATTGGCAAAGCCAAAAGAGAAAAGCTGATGATGGGGGGGGGAGATATTCCCTCAGATTTTATAAAGAGAGATCTGCGAGATAGCCAGTACATTGCCAAAAAAGCCAAACTTATATTGGAAGAAGTGGCACGAACAGTAAATACAACCACAGGCATCATTACAGCTCAACTAAGAGAAGATTGGGATTTGATAAATGTGATGCAGGAACTAAACTTGCCAAAGTATAAAGCTATTGATGAGAGCCTAGTAGAGCAAATAGAAAAGAAAGACGGCACATTTAAAACAAGAATAAAAAATTGGAGTAAGCGAAATGATCATAGGCACCATGCAATGGATGCATTAACGGTGGCATTCACAACGTACAGCCACGTGCAGTATGTTAATAACCTTAATGCATCGAGAAATGAGGAAAATAAAGTGCTATACGGAATCAGGAATAAAATTACTAAGGTGTATGAGAGTAAAAATGGTAGTAAGAAACGAAAGTTTGTGCCTCCGATACCTAATTTTAGAGAAGTGTCGAAAAGGCATATAGAGAGCATTTTAATCTCATTCAAAGCAAAGAATAAAGTAGTTACCAAAAATATCAATAAAACGAAGGTCAAAGGAAAAGATAAGTACTTAATAAAAGTACAGCTGACTCCGAGAGGGCAACTTCATAAAGAAACAATCTATGGCCAATATGCGTATCCTGTTATAAAAGAAGAAAAAGTGGGTAAGAACTTTGATTTAGATAAAATAAATACTGTTACCAAACCAAAATATAGAGAAGCTCTATTGACGAGACTTCATGAATATAATGGAGATGCAGCAAAAGCATTTACTGGAAAAAATGGACTAATTAAAAATCCACTTTGTTTATCCGAAAAAGTAGACGATGTAGTTCCAGAGAAAGTAAAAACATTATGCTATGAATCTAGTTATTCAATACGAAAAGCAATTGGTCCTGATTTGAAAATAGATAAAGTTTTGGATGAAGGAATAAAGAGGATTTTGCAAAATAGACTTGATGAATTTAAAGGAAATCCTAAAGAAGCTTTTTCAAATTTAGAGGCAAAACCTATTTGGCTAAATGAAGATAAAAACATCGCAATAAAAAGGGTGAGAATAAGCGGAGTAAGCAATGCAGAAGTTCTTCACACCAAAAGGGACCATTTTGGAAATGAGATATTAATTGACGGCGTTGCCCAACCATCTGACTTTGTCAGTACAGGTAATAATCACCATGTGGCAATTTATATAGATGAAGATGGTAAGTTGCACGATAAGGTGGTTTCACTTTATGAGGCTGTAGCAAAAGTAACAGAAGGACTAGCTATTATAGATAAAGAATTTAATAAAGAGCAAGGGTGGAAGCTTTTATTTACAATGAAACAGAATGAAATGTTTGTGTTTCCATCTGAGGATTTCAATCCTAAAGAAATTGACTTACGTGATGTGAATAATTCTGAAATAGTAAGTAAACATTTATTTAGAGTTCAAAAATTTTCGAAAGTAGAGTATGGTAATAGTGCAGTTCGCGATTATGTTTTTAGACATCATTTGGAGACGCAATTAATTGATAATAAGATTTTAAGGGATACCACTTTTATTGTTTGTAAAAGTCTGCCATATTTTAATGAAATCGTAAAGGTTAGAATAGACCACATTGGCAAAATTGTTCAAGTGGGAGAATATTAGTTTATGATAAAACGCACCCTCTACTTTGGCAATCCAACATACCTGAAATTAAAAAATAAAAATATGGTGGTGGTGTATCCAGATACGGGAGAGGAGAAGACGGCTAGTGTAGAGGATATAGGCATAGTGATACTAGATAATAGTCAAATCACCCTTACTCAGCCACTGCTCAATGCTCTGCTAGAGAATAATGCCGCAGTGCTGACCTGCGATAGCAAGCACATGCCGCTGGGTATGTGGCTCAATTTGAATGGTAACTATACCCAGCAAGAGCACTGGCACAATCAGATAGCAGTAAGCGAAGCTCGCAAAAAACGCCTCTGGAAGCAGGTGATACAGCAAAAAATACGCAATCAAGCTGCTCTGATAGATGCCAATGGCCAAGAAGTGCACAATATGCAGTACTGGGCAGACAGTGTGAAAAAAGGAGACCCAGATAACTATGAAGCAAGAGCCGCAGCCTACTATTGGAAGACTCTCTTTGTAGAGTATATAGAAAGGTTTAAAAGAGGACGGTACGAGGCAGATCCTAATCACTTGCTCAATTATGGCTACGCCATTCTACGAGCTATAGTAGCCCGCAGTCTGGTGAGCAGTGGGCTGCTGCCCACCTTTGGGTTACATCATCGCAATAGCTACAATGCCTATTGCCTGGCAGACGATGTGATGGAGCCGTATAGGCCCTACGTGGACCATCTGGTGCTACAGCTGGTAAAAGAAGGTAATGTAGGAGCAGAACTAACCACAGATATGAAACAACGCTTACTACACATACCCGTACTAGATGTGCTTATAAATAAGCAACTAAGTCCACTTATGAATGCAGTAAGTCAAACTACTGCCAGCCTGTACCAATGTTATACAGGGGAAAGAAAAACCTTAAAACTACCGATATTGAACTGATGTTGAAATGGTGACAGTCCTATGTCTTAAATCTGCGAAGTGAAACGGAGCAATATAAAAACAGATAGATTTAACCAATATCGCATTATGTGGATACTCATTTTTTTTGACCTGCCTACAGAGACTAAGAAGGATACTAAGAATTATAGACAATTTGTCAAGCATATAGAAGCAGACGGATTTTCACGGTTTCAGTGGAGTATATTCTTGAGGCACTGCCCCAGTAGAGAAAATGCAGAAGTCCATATAAAACGTACTAAAAGTAACCTGCCGCCCAAAGGACACATAGGAATACTGTGTGTTACCGATAAGCAATTTGGCCAGATGGAAGTCTTTTTTAGTGCTAAAAAAGAAAAACTGCCAATGCCTACCCAGCAATTGGAGCTATTTTAATGTAGAAAATAATAGCGTAACTAAAAGCAGCACAGACCCTTACGAGAGGGTCTGTGCTGCTAAAATACAATTTGAAAGCAATTCACAACCATGCCGAAGGCAAAGATGAGCGAAGAATTGTGCTGCTAAAATACAATTTGAAAGCAATTCACAACCTATCTATCTACTATTCATCTACTATTTAGTGCTGCTAAAATACAATTTGAAAGCAATTCACAACTTCTCCTGATTTAGGGCCATCGGTGTAATAGTGCTGCTAAAATACAATTTGAAAGCAATTCACAACTAGCTTACCCGTGTGAATTAACGCCCCAATGTGCTGCTAAAATACAATTTGAAAGCAATTCACAACCCCCGTCTGCTATTACTCGTGTTTCGTAGGGTGCTGCTAAAATACAATTTGAAAGCAATTCACAACAACCGTTCAATTGTCAAAAGTTAGGTGTATGTGCTGCTAAAATACAATTTGAAAGCAATTCACAACTTCTAAATATATGTTTGGATCTTGTAAGAGTGCTGCTAAAATACAATTTGAAAGCAATTCACAACATCTACTTAAAAAATATGTAATACTATTGTGTGCTGCTAAAATACAATTTGAAAGCAATTCACAACGCTTAAAAGCAACCTCTCCCGATTGGACTAGTGCTGCTAAAATACAATTTGAAAGCAATTCACAACAGAAAACGTAATCAATACGTTGAAATCTGTGTGCTGCTAAAATACAATTTGAAAGCAATTCACAACAATTTCCTTTTCATTAAAAACCATTTCAATGTGCTGCTAAAATACAATTTGAAAGCAATTCACAACAGGATTTAAAAAAGCAATTCTAATGACTTGGTGCTGCTAAAATACAATTTGAAAGCAATTCACAACCTCAGCCGACCCGCTGAACGCCATTTGCCCGTGCTGCTAAAATACAATTTGAAAGCAATTCACAACAGCGAATTGTCCCTTTCCTTCGGAGAGGGTGTGCTGCTAAAATACAATTTGAAAGCAATTCACAACAAGGTCTTGAGGTGTTAAGTTAGTAGGCTCGTGCTGCTAAAATACAATTTGAAAGCAATTCACAACAAATAACCTAGGGAAAGAGTTGATTGATTTGTGCTGCTAAAATACAATTTGAAAGCAATTCACAACAGCTAATTGTCCATTTCCTTCGGAGAGGGTGTGCTGCTAAAATACAATTTGAAAGCAATTCACAACTTTCGCAGATTTGATAAAAAGGTATGTAGGTGCTGCTAAAATACAATTTGAAAGCAATTCACAACATACGGTGTGTAGTTTGTATCGCAGCTATCGTGCTGCTAAAATACAATTTGAAAGCAATTCACAACTATGTTTCACTTAATCAAAATTTGGGTAAGTGCTGCTAAAATACAATTTGAAAGCAATTCACAACGTATGAGACATAACCCCGTGAATGACACTCGTGCTGCTAAAATACAATTTGAAAGCAATTCACAACCAATCATACTTATAGTTCTTAATATTACTCAGTGCTGCTAAAATACAATTTGAAAGCAATTCACAACAGTGTAGGCATAGGAACTACCATGCCATCCGTGCTGCTAAAATACAATTTGAAAGCAATTCACAACGCTGGTTGGGAGTTAGACAACTACAATAGGGTGCTGCTAAAATACAATTTGAAAGCAATTCACAACGCTAGATACAAGCTATGCTGATTTAATAAAGTGCTGCTAAAATACAATTTGAAAGCAATTCACAACAACTGGGCTGCCGTCAGCATCAAAGCAAATGTGCTGCTAAAATACAATTTGAAAGCAATTCACAACTCCGTACTGCTCTAATAACTGTCTTTCAAAGTGCTGCTAAAATACAATTTGAAAGCAATTCACAACGTTGGGAGATATACTTACTACATCGTAGATGTGCTGCTAAAATACAATTTGAAAGCAATTCACAACATTTTATCCTTTTTACCCTCTCCGAAGGACGTGCTGCTAAAATACAATTTGAAAGCAATTCACAACAACCGTTCAATTGTCAAAAGTTAGGTGTATGTGCTGCTAAAATACAATTTGAAAGCAATTCACAACACTTAGACCTTCTATGAGCTTGCTGAACTCGTGCTGCTAAAATACAATTTGAAAGCAATTCACAACCTGTTGGAAGGGGTACAAACCGTTGGGAAGTGCTGCTAAAATACAATTTGAAAGCAATTCACAACACAGCAGCATCATAAGCATCTTCACTTGTGGTGCTGCTAAAATACAATTTGAAAGCAATTCACAACTCCTTTCGCTCTTGCTCGAAATTAGTAATAGTGCTGCTAAAATACAATTTGAAAGCAATTCACAACAAACATACGGTACACCGTAAACAATAAACAGTGCTGCTAAAATACAATTTGAAAGCAATTCACAACAAAGTAACCGTCTAAAGTGAAGGGAGCGTGGTGCTGCTAAAATACAATTTGAAAGCAATTCACAACCTCTACTGACTTCTCAGCGTCTGCCACTACGTGCTGCTAAAATACAATTTGAAAGCAATTCACAACTACTCGCATAAGTAATTTGCATTTGTTCATGTGCTGCTAAAATACAATTTGAAAGCAATTCACAACGAGCTAAGGCTCACCGAGCTAGAAGCTAAAGTGCTGCTAAAATACAATTTGAAAGCAATTCACAACCAGACGTTAATCAGGAGATAGTCTACAAATGTGCTGCTAAAATACAATTTGAAAGCAATTCACAACAGGCGTTTGACCATGTCCTTCGGAGAGGGTGTGCTGCTAAAATACAATTTGAAAGCAATTCACAACGGCGGGCACGTTTTTACAAAAGGTAGAAGCGTGCTGCTAAAATACAATTTGAAAGCAATTCACAACAAGTCATTAGAATTGCTTTTTTAAGTCCTTGTGCTGCTAAAATACAATTTGAAAGCAATTCACAACTGGCGGCATTGTAGGCCGTACACCAGTAACGTGCTGCTAAAATACAATTTGAAAGCAATTCACAACCTATTACTATAATTTGGTTTTTCAGCACCAGTGCTGCTAAAATACAATTTGAAAGCAATTCACAACAACTTCGCTATTGTCTACATTTTTGGGTATGTGCTGCTAAAATACAATTTGAAAGCAATTCACAACAATCAAAGATTTGACTAAGCAAAACAATTTGTGCTGCTAAAATACAATTTGAAAGCAATTCACAACAGTAGTCCCCGACTTACAATTTAAGTATGGGTGCTGCTAAAATACAATTTGAAAGCAATTCACAACTGATTTTGAAAGCAAGTTCAGTTTAGTAAGTGCTGCTAAAATACAATTTGAAAGCAATTCACAACCATTGACAGAACTTAAAAACGAGTTGACTAGTGCTGCTAAAATACAATTTGAAAGCAATTCACAACGTCAATGCTCTTATTTCCATTTTACTAAAAGTGCTGCTAAAATACAATTTGAAAGCAATTCACAACAACGAAACAAACATTGTCTACCTATTACAAGTGCTGCTAAAATACAATTTGAAAGCAATTCACAACGCGACCGTTCAAACGGTCTTAAAAATTCCGTGCTGCTAAAACACCATTTGATTATAATTCGACTTTGCCCTCAAAAACCAAAGTAGCAGGTCCACATAAATATATGTTTTCAAATGTGGTGCTCTTTTTCTCAAAAGTAACGGTAAGCATACCGCCTTGGGTTTTTAGTTTTTGCGAAAATCGTTTGTGACTGCTTTCAGTCTCTAGGTAGTTTACTATAGCCGCTGCAGTAGCACCAGTGCCGCAGCTCAGGGTCTCGTCTTCTACACCACGTTCGTACGTGCGTATATGTAATATGCCGTTTTTACTTTCTAAGAAATTTACGTTGATACCCGTTTCTTTAAAACGGTCGCTATATCTCACAGCGTGTGCAGCGGGTACTATATCTAGTAATTCTATCTCTTCTGTGTAGGCTACATAATGTGGTGAGCCGGTATGGAGCATATACCCCTCATCTTCTACCAATATCATATCTACATCATGCATTTTGATTTGCACTTCGTCACCTTCTAGTAGTGCAGAGTGTGCTCCGTCGTTACTATTAAACTCACAAGATTCCTTTATCCAGCCTAGTTTATGGGCTAGCATTACGGCACATCTGCTGCCATTACCACAGAAGCTTTCAGAGCCGTCAGCATTATAGTACATCATATCAAAGTCTAATGTGCTTTTTTGCTTCATTAGAATAAGACCATCTGCACCTATCCCAAATTTTCGATCACATAGGGAAGTGATTTGTTCTGTGGAAAGTTCCACCGTGTCGGTCGTGATTATGAAATCGTTACCCGTTCCTTGGTATTTGTAAAATGCTAGCAATTTATTCATTTAGTACTTTTAATAGGTTGGGATTAGTCACTTCTACCATTCTATTGTATTTGTTATTTTGCTCTAAGAAATACTGTGTACCTTTTAGTTGCACATACAGCCTATTGTCTAGCTCTTTAAATTTCAATACCGCTTTTTGGTCTATTCCATAGAGCTGTACTTTTTGACCGCTATATTTATAGCCTTTATAGTTTACTACACTATTCCAGTATTCTACGCTTATGGATCTTTTATTAGCTACCTTATTTTTTTCTGTTTCTGAGCCATCTGCGGCTTCTTTAACTTTGCTTACTTTGTCGCTTCTTGTAGCTATTTCTAAATTATCATCATCTTGTACTACATCTTTATTTTCCTGTTTAAAAACAGGACTAATAGCGGTCACTACAAATCGTTGAGTTGAGAGTAGTTTATCAGATTTCACTACTTCGGCAGTAGAAGAACTAGCAGCAGTAGATTTTTTAGGTGTATTTACGTCTTCTAGCTCATTCTCAGAGAGGTCGTATTCTTCCAGGTCTGCACTATTTTCTATGTCATCTTCCTCTAGCTCCCTCATTTTATCCATGGCGAGATCAGATTCTGTGATGGCAAGAGTTTGTGTGTCTATAGTGGCCATCTCTACTGCAGTATCAACTTGTGTAAGATTACCACCTTCCGTTATTAGCTTTGGTCTCTTCAAGGCTTGTTTCGGTATAGCTTTATTTTCTTGAGCTGTTTTGGTATCTTTACTAAATGTGATGTAGGGCTTTATATTAAAGAAGACTACCACAAGTATAGCTATGGTAGCAGCGGCTAATCCAGCAGTTTTGAGATAAGGGCCAATGGCTATAACCTTAGTTTTGGGTGATTCACTTTTGAGTATACCTCTGAGTTCTTGCTCTCTTACTGCGTTTATAGCCTCTATTATTGCCTTTTGCTCAGAAATGGCTTGGCGTAAGCCTTTCTCAGAGTGGAGTCTACTTTTGAAAATGTCGAGAGCAGCTCCCTGTAAATTGCCAATCAGGTAGTCGTTGATTAAATGATATGTTTTTTCGTCTACCATTATATCAGATCCTCTTTTTTGTAAGATTTTAAAACAGTAGCCTGTAGTTTTTTGAAACATTGATATTTCTTACTTTTTACTGTATCCGTATTAGCGAAGTTTAACTTCTCGGCTATTATGCTATTGTTAAAACCATCGAAGTAAAAGTAGGAGAGCAATTTACGGCAGGTCTCATCCATTTCTTGTATTATACCCACTATCACAGATTGATCCATAGTAAGAGAGATTTCTTCACTGGCTTCGTGTGCTTGAATGGTCTCGTCTGCTGTTCTAAATTTAATCTTCTTCTTCTTAAGCTCTTTATACCAAAGATTTTTGGCAATGGACAGTATGTATGTACTTAGTTTTACCTGAAGTAAGAAGTTTGGTTTATTTACATTTTTCCAAACAGCAATAACGGTGTCCTGTAGTATATCGTCTACAGCATCTTCTTCTCCGCTATTTTTAAGTATCAAGTTTTTTACCATCGTAAGGTGATTCTTGTACAAGTATTTGAGTATTTGCTCGTCTCCTTCTTTTATTCTATCAACGATGATATGGTCTGCTGCTTTACCTATACCGAACATTTTGTAGATAGTTAATACCGCTTAATCGAGTTTGGTAAACGAAGCGTAACCGAATAATTGTTTCTGTCGTTAGATACATAACTTAGCGATGGTTTATTGCTGACAAATTTAATAAAATAATACGGTGTTTATAAATCTGTACTCATAGATGAGTTTTAGAATAGAGTTTGATAATTTAAAATGTATAAATAAATGGAAAATAAAATGAATAGTAAGAGCGTGTTAGCAGTTTTAGGTATAGCTGCTCTGGGGGGTATGGTGGCCTTAGGAGTAAATAAGATGTTTAGTGACGACCTTCCTACACAGAGTTCTGCTCAGCATGAGAATGCCAAATTTATATTGGCAGAAGAATCGGAAGACGTCCCAAGTGTCAATTTCGTATCTGTGGCAGAAGTAGCTACCCCAGCTGTTGTGCATATCGTAACTACAATGAAAAGTAGGTCAAGTAACATGCCCTCTAATCCACTTGAAGATTTTTTTGGACCAGGTTTTAGACAACCCAATTCAGGGCCGCAGCAAGCAACGGGTTCTGGAGTGATTATAAAAAAGAATGGATACATAGTAACTAATAATCACGTGGTAGATAATGCAAGTAAGATAGAGGTGGTCTTAGAGGATAAACGTACGTACATAGCAGTGCTAGTGGGTGCAGACCCAGAGACGGATCTTGCCTTGCTCAAAATAGAGGAGGATAACTTGGCGTATCTAAACTTAGGAAATAGTGATGAGCTAAAAATAGGAGAGTGGGTGGTTGCCGTAGGTAATCCTTTTAATCTTACTAGCACTGTGACTGCAGGAATAGTGAGTGCTAAAGGAAGAAATATAAATCTCTTAAGACAAAGAGGTGGGGAGTATGCTATAGAAAATTTTATTCAAACAGACGCAGCAGTAAATCCCGGCAATAGTGGAGGAGCACTTGTGAATACTAGAGGAGAATTGATTGGTATTAATACGGCTATTGCTTCTCAAACGGGTTCTTACTCTGGTTACTCTTTTGCTATTCCTATTAATTTGGCTAAAAAGATAATCGGAGACCTCAAGGAGTATGGGGAGGTTAAAAGAGCAATTTTAGGGGTCAGGATTCAAGATATCACACAAGAGTTGGCAGATGACAAGGGGTTGAAAGATTTGGATGGTGTGTATATACCTGCAGTAAGTGAAGGTGGAAGTGCAGAGAAAGCTGGGATAAAAGAGGGTGATGTAATTATTAAAATAGGGGAGGTTCGTGTAAATAAGTCGTCGAGTCTTCAGGAGCAAATAGGTAAATACAGTCCAGGAGATAAGGTAGTGGTGACCCTTATTCGCAATGGTAAAGAGAAGGCGGTGAATGCCACCTTGCTATCTAAGGATGGTGCAGACGAAATAGCTGCTGTAGTGAAGCAAGATAGAATTAAGGTGCTTGGTGCTGAGATTGAGAATTTGAGTCGAGACGAACGCTTAAAGCTTAAAATAAAGAATGGTGTAAAAATTACCAAGCTTGGTAATGGAGCTATGAAAAGAAAAGGAATACCGAGTGATTTTGTGATAACGCATATTGATAAATCTCCGGTGTATAGTACTACAGATGTAGAATATGCATTAAAAGAGAAATCGGGAGCTGTGCTTATAGAGGGAGTGACCTTCGGCGGTAGTAAAGAAGCGTATGCTATTCGTTTAGATTAATAAATTTTAATATAAAAAAATCCTGCTATTTAATAAATGGCAGGATTTTTTTATGATTGAGATATGGTATCTAGGGACTACAATGATTGTTCGTATGGGATAGAGCGTTCTACACCTCAAACCCATTCCAAGTTTCAAATTTCCATATCTCGAGCACTTGGTCTACGTGCAGAATGTATGGAGCATAAGCACTATTGGTACTCACTAGGGTAATACTGTGGTCGCCCTTTATTTTGTTGTATAGTCGTTTGAAAACGATACCCTCATCTTTGGTTACTACTATATAGTTATCTCCGTCTTTTATATCGTTCCAGTCTTGAAGGTAGCTGGCAGTTACCCAAGATCCTTCGCTTACAGGGGGCATGCTATCTCCTTTTATTTGGAAACTACGGTACGTTTTATTTTGAGGTAAAAAAGGGAGTTTAAACTTGGGCAGATTACTTATAAACTCTGGATCTGAGTACCCACCTGTGTATCCAGCCTGAGCTTTCATGCTTACTATTTCTATATTTTCCTCGTCATTGGCATCTACGCTTACGGTAAGTAGTCGTAGTTTTCTGCCACGTACATCAGCTTCGCTACCTTTTAGGATTTGCGATAGCTTAAAATGAGTAAGTTTAGATAGGTCGTGGCGTACAAGGCCGTCTAGTGTCACGTTAAAATAGTCTGCAATATCTATTTGTATCTCAAACGGAGGCTGCACTCCTCTTTCGTAACTATTTAATTTAGAGCGAGATAGATTAAGAGAGTCTGCCAGATCTTGTTGAGAGTGGCCTTTTTTTGTGCGGAGTAATTTGATGTTCTTGTCGAAATACATAAGGATGCAAATATAGAATAAAAGAGTATAATATTATCAAATTAAAGATAATTATATTATCAACAGCAAATTTATTTTATTGTAAGTATAGTTTTGATGTGGATGTTTTAATCAAATTTAAGAGTGCGTTAATCTGCTTAAGAAGAGCTTCTAGAAATATACGCGGATTATTAATTCTATGTGTATAGATTCTTTTATAAATCAATATCTTTGCACACAATCAGCACAATCGCGTAATAAGTAGGAATAAAGTGGGAATTTTTAATTTTTTAACACAAGAACTTGCCATCGATTTAGGGACGGCAAATACTCTAATCATTTATAAAGATAAATTAGTAGTAGACGAGCCGTCTATTATAGCCAGAAATCGCAGAACGGGTGAGGTTTTGGCTATAGGTACCGAAGCACAAAAAATGCACGGCAAAACACATGAGGATATTAAAACTATACGCCCATTAAAAGATGGTGTAATAGCTGATTTTGAAGCTGCTGAACAAATGATTAGCGGTTTTATAAAATTAATAAATAAAAAGAGCACTTTCGGTAGCCCGCAGTTACGCATGGTTATTTGTATACCAAGTGGTATTACTGCTGTAGAGAAACGTGCGGTAAAAGAAAGTGCAGAGCGAGCCGGGGGCAAAGAAGTATACATGATACCTGAACCTATGGCTGCAGCTATTGGTATAGGTATAGATGTGTCTGAACCTATGGGAAACATGATTATAGATATAGGAGGAGGTACTACCGAAATAGCAGTAATTGCTCTATCGGGTATAGTATCTGACGAGTCTATACGTGTGGCTGGAGATGATTTCACCAATGACATTATAGAGTATATGCGTAGACAGCATAACTTGATGATAGGGGAACGTACAGCAGAAAATATAAAAGTAGAGGTAGGTGCTGCCCTACCAGAATTAGAAAATCCGCCAGAAGATTACCCCGTACATGGTCGTGACCTAATGACTGGTATCCCAAAACAAATAATGGTATCTTACTCTGAAATAGCACTGGCATTAGATAAGTCTATTTCTAAGATAGAAGAGGCAGTGCTAAAAGCACTTGAGCTCACTCCTCCAGAACTTTCGGCTGATATATTTCAGACAGGACTATACCTTACAGGTGGTGGGGCTCTGTTACGTGGCTTAGATAAGAGAATCTCTAGTAAAACTAAACTGCCGGTATATATAGCAGAAGATCCTCTAAGAGCTGTGGTGCGTGGAACGGCTACCGTACTCAAAGATATTAAGAATTATAAGACTATTTTTAATAATACCTAATGCAAAGGCTCTTAGCATTCATAGAGCATAATTTTCATTTTATTCTATTTGTAATCTTACAGATAATCTGTGGGTTCTTAATTTTCGGATTAAATCCGTATCAACAAGCTGTGTTTTCTCATAGTGCTGCCAGTGTTACGGCCAGAAGTAATCAGCTATCTTCAGATTTAACATCTTACATGGATCTGAAAGAGCAAAATATTTTATTGCAGAGTCAGGTACGTGAGCAATTTAAAAATGCACCTAATACTTCTTTTCGTTTTCTGAGAGATACGATTGACGTAAAAGACAGTTCCCGTAGGCCTCTTTTCGAAGCTATACCTGCTCAAGTCATTTATAATACTACCTATAAAGCCAACAATATTTTTGTAATAAATAAAGGTACAGACGTAGGTATACGCAAAAATATGGGGGTAGTATCATCTGAAGGAGTAGCAGGAATAGTACTTCGCTCTAATGCAAATTACAGTGTGGCTATGTCTCTACTCAATACCGATATGAAAATTATTCCGAATATCAATGATCAGGAGTTTTTCACGGAGTTAGTATGGGATAATACCAATCCGAACACGATGAAAATTATGAGTATTAACAAATTAGAAAAAGTAAAAGTAGGCGACTTAGTATACACCGGCCGAAGTTCGTTGCTCTTTCCTCCAGGGATACCAATAGGTACTATCGCAAAACTTGAAACCAAGCCCAATAGCCAATATTTTGATACTTATATTACTACAGCTACACAGTTTAGAAAACTGACTTATGTGTACGTAATATTAAATAATGATGAGTCACTGATTACACCTTTAATGCCTGATGCTGAGTAGGGTATTGTATTATATATTGATTTTTGCATTGCAGGTGTTACTTTTTAACCATTTGGATCTATCGGCATTTTTAGTGCCGCAAGTTTTCATAATATTACTTATTACATTACCCCTGCAAACAAAGAAAATTTACCAAGTTCTAATAGCGTTTGGATTAGGGATACTTGCCGATTTTTTTGTCTCTACACCTGGTATTCATACTTCTGCCTGTCTTTCTTTAGTAATGATGAGAATGGCTATTTTAAATACGCAAGATCTTAAAGAAGAAATAGCCAATAAGCTAAGTTATACGGCTCGTAATGTAGGTGTATTGCCATTTTCATATACCGTATTGATTTTAGTTTTTTTCTATCATTTGTATGTTTTCTGGATAGGAAGTATAGGTGCTATTAATATGTATAATTTATTGGTTACAACGTTTATAAGTTCTGTTTTTTCATTAACAGTTATTGCCATATTCCAATTTCTGTCTTTGAGTCACTCACGTGAATAGGCATAGGTCACTATATATTGGCATTGCCGTAATACTAATTGGGAGTATATATATTCTCAGACTACTACAGATTCAGGTATTAGATGACAAGTATAAGAATGCTGCGGAGCGTATCTCTCTGCGTAAACAAACTATCTACCCACAGCGTGGGCTCATATTTGATAGACAAAATAAGCTTGTGGTGTTCAATGATCCAGTTTATGATCTAATGGTTTCAGTACCTATACGCTTAAGCGGAATAGATACAAATGCATTTTGTGATGTATTGGGAATAGATAGGCTAGAATTTGATTCCAGACTAGCAAAATCAAAAAAGACTTCTTACCGAGGCAAGGCCGTTTTTATGAAAAACGTGAGTAACCAATTGTATGCTCGAATGCAGGAGCGACTATATGAGTTTAAAGGGTGCTTCTTTGAGATACGTAGAGATAGAAACTATAAATACAATAGCTCTGCCCACGTACTTGGATACTTAGGAGAAGTCTCTAGAACAGAGCTAGGTACTCAAGAGGATGACTACTACGAGCAAGGGGACTATGTAGGTAAAAAAGGGATAGAGCGATATTATGAGGATGAATTGCGTGGGGTAAAAGGAGAGAAGTATTTCTATGTAGATATACACGGCGTAAACAAGGGTTCTTACAAGCAAGGTAAGTTAGATATAGAAGCGTTAGACGGTCATAATCTAGTGCTGAGCATCGACATAGATTTACAACAATACGGGGAGTCCCTACTCAATAATAAAATGGGTAGTGTAGTAGCCATAGAACCTAAAACGGGTGAAGTACTCGCACTCATATCCAGTCCTTTTTATAATCCAGCTAATTTTAACATTCAAAATAGAGGGAGTTACTATAATAAAGCACTACAAGACCCTACCAAACCTATTTTTAATAGAGCGGTTTCTGCTCCATATCCTCCGGGCTCTACCTTTAAAACTATCATGGCACTTATTGGGTTAGAGGATGGAGCTATAACAGCCGAAACACATTTTGGATGCCCTGGCTACTTCCGACTAGGAAGACGTACTATCAAATGCCATCCACATCCGTTTAGCACTAGTTTAGAGCGTTCCATAGCCAGTAGTTGCAATACGTATTACTGTAACACATTTAAGAATATGATGCAATCTAATAAGTATGCTAATACAGAAGAAGCATACTCAAGTTGGAAAGCATACCTCGAGAGCTTTGGTATAGGAAATATGTTGGGGGTAGATATTTCAAGTGAATTTAGAGGATGGTTAAAAGATCCAAGTTATTACGACCAAATGCATGGCCAAGGAAAATGGAATTATGCTAGAATTATTTCTCTGTCATTTGGACAAGGAGAGCTGGGCCTCACTCCCATACAAATAGCAAATGTAGCTGCATGTATTGCAAATAGAGGGTATTACTATACCCCTCACGTTGTGCGAAAAATAGAAAATCTAGAAAAGATTCCGGTGGAGTTTAGAACAAAGCATTTTACCAAAGTATCTGCCAAAAACTTTGATCCAGTAATCGCTGGCATGCTTGCTGTAACGCAAAGTGGAACCGGGGCGGGTGTAGCTATAGAAGGAATAAACATAGGCGGCAAAACAGGAACGGTACAAAATCCACATGGTAAAAATCACTCTGTATATATGGCTTTTGCTCCTGTAGAAAATCCTAAGATAGCCATAGCTGTAGTCATAGAGGAAGCGGGTTACGGTGCTACCTGGGCAGCTCCTATAGCTCATCTTATGATAGAGCACTATCTCCAGGCAGATTCTGTAACAGAGAGCTCCAAGATGTACCTAGAGAAAAGGATGAAGGAAGCAAATCTAATTCCCATAAAATATAGATCTCAACGAGATACCTCTCTGCATGGAAACTAGATCAAGAGTGGATATACTGAGCTTGTGTTTATACTTTGCCATAGCCATTATTGGTATAGCAAGTGTTTATTCTGCCACGTACGATGATGGAGCCATGACCTTGCTAGAAGGTAGAAGTGGCAAGCAGATTATGTGGTTTGGGGCCTCATTATTTATAGGCATTATTATATTTTTACTCAATGCTAATTTCTTTGAAGTGTTTAGTTGGTACTTCTACGTACCACTTATGCTATTGCTAGTCGTCGTTTTATTTATAGGAGCCGACATAAATGGAGCACGCTCTTGGATTAAAATAGGATCTTTTAGTATACAGCCTTCTGAGTTTGCCAAGTATGGTGCCGCATTTGCCGTGTCTTCACTGCTTAGTTCTTTAGACTTTTCATTTAACAAAGGAAATGATGTAATTAAGCTATTTGTAGCGATAGCATTTCCTGCTATACTTATTATTATTCAAGGGGATACGGGCTCTGCCTTGGTTTTTGCAAGTTTTATATTAGTATTTTATAGAGAAGGACTCACACCGGTGCTCTTAGTCTTAGGATTAGTAGCTATCTTCATTTTCGTGCTAACGTTGCTCATCGGGTTTAGCTATTTTACAGTTACTGCCATCGTTCTATTCCTAGTATTTACTGCTTTTACTTACTCCAATAAGAAGATGCTTATCCCTAGTCTAAGTATTTTAGCAGTTGTGGTTTTATTTAGCCTTAGTGTACAATTTTTGTTTAGTAATGTGCTGCAAGAGCACCAGCAAAAAAGAATACAAGTGACCCTTAATTTGATAGAAGATAATCAAGGTGCAGGCTATAATGTAAATCAATCAAAAATAGCGATAGGCTCAGGTGGTCTTGCTGGGAAAGGTTTTTTGAATGGGTCGCATACCAAGGGTAATTTTATTCCAGAACAGACTACAGATTTTATTTTTTGTACCATAGGTGAAGAAGGTGGATGGCTTATGAGCTCACTTACGATTATACTCTTTATCCTTTTTATTTTAAGACTATTACATCTTTCTTCTAGAGCTAAAAAGAAATATAAACGCATTTTTATTTTTAGTTTGGCTAGTATTATCTTTTTTCATTTACTGGTAAATGTGGGAATGACTATAGGGCTTATGCCCGTAATAGGTATTCCACTTCCTTTGATTTCGTATGGAGGTTCATCTATTTTAGCCTTCGGATTATTCATATTTACGGCATTGAAAATGGATGCATCTAGAGACGAAGATTTAACATCAGAAAGCTAATGACACAAGTACATCAACTCACTTATGGTCCGTTTGCGGAAAATACATATCTCATAACCGATTCAGATGGTAACGCCTTGGTAATAGACCCGGGTATGTACCATCCACAAGAAAACATGCGTTTTTTTGAATACCTGAATCAGAATAAATTAAAGCCAAGTAGACTGCTCTTAACTCATGCTCATCTAGATCATGTTTTTGGTGTGAACTGGGTAAACAAGCAATACAACCTAGTTCCAGAGGTACACAAAGAAGATAAGATAGTGTATGACAGTGCGGTTGCTGTAGCAAATGGCTACGGCCTTAGTATGGAGCCCTTAGTCGCGGCAAAAGTAGGATTAGAAGAAGGAGATACTATTGAGTTTGGATCTTCTACTCTTAGTATTTTACATGCTCCAGGGCATTCTCCAGGGAGTGTATGTTTCTATAATGCTGAAGAGGATTATGTGATAGGTGGCGATGTACTTTTTCAAGGCAGTATTGGCCGTACAGATTTACCTGGCGGAGACTTTGATATATTGATTAACAGTATACGTACGAAACTTATGAATCTGCCAGATGATACTACAGTTTACTCTGGTCACGGTGCTATTACCACGATAGGGCAGGAGCGAATCTCAAACCCTTATCTATAGGGACAAAAAAAATCATCAACTTCTCAGTTGATGATTTCTATTCTTTTTTTAGCTTTTAGTTCTTCTGTTGCTTAAATGCATCTATATCAAATAATAAACTAAATCGTATCGTGTTTTGTAGCGGATGTCTTCTTGTAAATGGCTGTAGATAAGCTGCATCTATTTGAAAAACTTTGTACTTAAGTCCTGCACCAAAAGTGGCGTACCGTCTTCCACCTTTCGTATCTGCTTCGTGAAAATATCCAGCTCTTAATGCAAATTGCTTTGCGTACCAGTACTCTAATCCCACAGAGAAATTAACCTCTTTTACTTCTTCTCTAAAGCCCCCAGGAGCATCTCCAAGAGAGGATAACATACCTTGTATTAATGGACCGTCATCTATAATACGACCATCTATATTACCCAAACTATCATAGGTGTATTGTGGGGTAGGTACCAATAGTTTATTGAAATCTACACCAAATCCTATCTCGTTGTACTCATCTATTTCGGTCTTCCAAAACGTTCCTAATCTAAAATTCACAGGAATGAAATCTCTATTTGCTTCCGTAGTATAGGTTATCTTGTTTCCGATATTACTTATGTTAGCTCCTAAGCTGTAGTCAAAATCTCTTCCGCCTATTTTCATGCCATTCTTATACGTAGCAGATACATCACCTGCTCCTGCTATACCAGCCTTTATTTCTGCACCACTCGTACCTACCTGGCCACGAGCAAGGTCCGAAAATATAAATCTAAGAGCTATACCCAACGATAAATTATCTGACAACTTACGTGCATAGGCTCCGTCTAAGGAAAACTCTTTTGGTTCATAATTTCCATTGGAGTTTCCATTATTGTCTGTAAACTGGATGTCGCCAAGAGTGAAATATCGTAGAGACATGGCAACCGTACTTTGTTTGTCTATTCTTTTATAACCAGACATATAGTAAAACCAAACATCTGGCACTAGTTGACGGAGCCACGGAGCCGCAGATATTGATATACCAGCATCACCCTCTATAAAGGCAAGTTTAGACGCATTCCAATGAATAGAATTAACATCTGCAGTGGTAGCTGCTCCTAGGTCTCCCATAGCAGCACCTCGAGAGTCTGGAGATATTAGTAAAAAAGGAGCTGCTGTGGTAATTACGTTTCGCTGACCTAGCAAACTTACTTTAGACTGTAATCCCCCTTGGGCAAAAACACTAAGTGTTCCAATCGAAAATATAGCTGTAAATAGGAATGATTTTAACTTCAATTTTTTTTGATTTAAAGGCAAATGTATCATTATTTTTTATTAGTTTATGATGTATAATTTTTCTGTTTTAGTCTGTGTAGAGCCATCTTCTGCTCTCACTTTTAGAGTGTAAATGTATACACCTCTGCCTATAGGGTCTCCATAGTTATCGCGGCCATCCCACTTTATATCTGCAGAGTGTGCAGGAGCATTAAGTATGTCTTGTGTTATAGTCTTCACCACCTTACCAGCTACGCTAGTTACTATAAGCGAAGCAGTAATATTTTGTCCAGCTTTGTTATGGTCAAAATGGAATTCGGTGTATGTATTAAAAGGGTTAGGGTAATTGAGTAGATTATCTATGGTCACTTCTTCATTTTCAGATACCACAAACTCAGTATAAGCATCTTTATAGTTATTATATACATCCCAAACCTTTAGATTTAAGGTATGTCTGCCAGCAGCTAACTCTGCAAATGGATACTCTATTCTTCCACTTTGGTAACTATTAAGTTCTGGTTTATAAAAATCATTCAGTACAATTTTCTTTTCGTTGTCTGTGCCTGCATCTAGTATGGCTTCCATTTCTCTTCCTATACCACTACCTACTGTATTGATACCATTGCTATCTAATAATTTTGCTAGCAGAAGAGGAGTAGGAGAAGTAGAGCCACCAAAAACCCAGCTCTCATCATCTAGGAATAAATCTAGTTGGTCAAATTCTGTGTCGTCTTTCAGGCTGTCCGAAGTGCCTCCTATTTTATAAGATAGTTCTGCACCACCTCCATGTTTTAGGCCATCTTTAGCATAATAAGAGAGTTTACCTTCTCCTATATTGTAGGCTATGTCTTTTGGTACTACAAATTGGAAGGAAAACGTACCATTGGTTACAGACGATTTGCCTTTATAGATGACCCTGTTCTGTTGTTCAAATTCTAATACCTTACTCTCAGCATCTTGACCTTGTGTTTTGTATGTACCCGGCTTGTCGAAGAATGTAGGGAATATTTCGCCATTAAAATCAGTAATTACATCATTCTTGAAATCTCTTATTTCTCCTTCTATGGTTACTACGCCTAGGGCCTTTAGAGTGTCATTATATAAACCTATCTCTATCCCATTTATTTTAGTTGTTATTACTCTTTCTTTTGGACTCAGCAGAGAGATAGCTGGATCTCCTAACAATATAAAGCAACGCGAGTTTGGACTATCGTTATTTCTATTTCTTGTAGTTTTATATGCTTCTCCTAGTGTTGGCAACTCATTATTAACTGCTTTCAGAAGGTTAGAGTTCAATAAAGCTCTATTTAATTGTGTATTAGTCCCTATATAAACCAAGCGTGTAGTAGCCACCATTCCTATAGCTCCGCCATCAGGGTCTAGCAGCATGAGCTCACCTGGAGATTCTATGCTTAGGTTGTCTATTTTCGCTATTTCACAGCTTGCAGTAATATAGAAAGCAAGTTTATTATAGTTACTCCAAGAAACTATTTCAGGTCTGGTTACTACTCTTTCGTGAGCCATACCATTCTCACCTCCGTGTCCTACATAGTTAAAAACAAGTGTTCCTTTACTATCTACCATTTTAGTGATTTCTTCATTCACTTGAGGGTATTTATTTCCACTACCAAAAGAAACCTGATCATAGGCGTCTAGCCATATTTTTTTAATATTAAACTGTGGACTCTGTTGTTTTAAATCAGTTGCCATATCTTCAGAAGGCTGTAAATGCTGGTTAAAATCTTCGTCATCTCCTATAAAGGTTACGTTTTGCATCCAGTCTCCTCTGCTCTGCTCACTATGATAATGCAGTATTTTATCTACCAATATTTTTGCTTCTGCTGCGTTACTAGCTGGCAGTCTACCTACACCTATGTCCAGAGTTTCGTCTACCAGACCTGTACCCCATTTTCCTTCGTTATCATCTAAAATGGCGTAGTAGTCGTCTGAGCAGTAAGAGTTGGGCGGAAAGTTAGATTCAAAGCTTTGGTAGATAGGAACTACATTGGTGTTATTTGCCTCGGCATCTTTATAATCGTAACTCGCATCACCAAACAGAAGCACATGCTGTAGTGGTCTTATATTATCAGACGGACTAGCTTGTCCTCTGTCGTATACCATTTTTATAAAATCTCTGATCCCTGTTACGTCTTGTGATCCACTAGAAAACTCATTGTATATCTGGTCGGTTGTTGCTACCACAACTTTTAATCCACGGCCTCTATGAAAGTCGGCTAATCTATTGGTCTCTAACAATAGAAGTGGGTTAGCTACTATGATATAATCTACATCTTCAATAGCATGTAAGTTTTGATTTTCTACTTTTCCTACAAAAGCAGGAACGGGGGCTGTACTTTTATTGAAGGCTATATACACAGGAGATTCTGTACTTAGAATATTAGAGGCTATGTAAACTCCTTTGCCACCTGCTGTAAAGGTAGCTTGTATTTTCGGGCTACTCAGTGACGTAATGTCCCAAATGGTATGAACTGAAGTAAGATTACCTATCTCGAATCTTACGTTTCCTGCAAGATTTTTAGTAGCAAAACGGAAATGCTGCTGATCATCATACATACTTAGTTGGCGAGGTACTGTAAGTGTAAAGTAGTCTATCCAAGCTGCGGCCTCATTCAATGTCTTATTGTATCGGTATGTCAGCTCTATGGCACTAGAAGTAAGGGGTGTGGTTACGTTAGATAGGGTAGGGCTAGCGGCAAAAAGCTCGTCGTATTTTCCTGATACTAAGGAGTAGTTCTCATTCGCTACAGATACTCCATTTATACTTATTTGCATAGAAGATGGCTGGCCATCAAATGAGCGGCCAGTAGTTACCGTGCGAAAGCCTAAATCTTCACCAATAAGTGCCCCGGGTACACTATAGTTGAAATTTTTGGTAGTGTTGTTTTGCATGTTATCTCCCCACCAAATTCTTCCAGATTGTATGTGGTTTTCTTCGTCTGCCTCATGGTATATCAAATGGTCATAACTGGTTACAGTAGTTGCAGAGCTATTCCCTTGTCCATCGGAGACTGTATTTATTCTTTTTCCAGCTCCATCTCCCCAAGTGAGATAATAGTAAGATGCAATATCGTAATCGTGACCATTGCCTATATAGCTTTTGCTGCCAGCTACGTATGAGTATGTTGCAGGCCCTTTGGCGTACCATAGAAAATAGTCGCCAGCATCAAATTTATTATTGCCGTTTGCATCTATACTTTGAAGTGGGTTCTCTTGCAAGCCTTCAGCTCTTAAAGTTATGATTAGTTCAGGGAGCATTTCGCCACCGTTACCATATATTTTAAAAGTAGACATAGTAATACTACTTGTATTTACCCCAAAGCTAGCTAAGAAATCAGCATCTATTTTATACACTCCGTCAGCAGCTATCTTTACCTTATAAAAATCTCCAGACGCTAAAACAGAGGTATAGGGTTGTGCCTTTTTTTTCTTTAGTCCAGTATTGGGTTTGCTAGTGTGGGAAGTAGTGGTGTAGTCCCATTCAAATGAAGTAAGGTACTCAGTAGTATTTCCGTTTTTTCTAAGAGGAATAACATTCAACCGAATAACTCTCTGCCCTCGGTCATACAATATCTCCTTTGTTATATCAAAATCATCTGTAATGTAGGAATGAAGTCTTGAGGTGTTTTTAGATCCGATTACAGCATTTTTTAGTTGTATAGTTTGGATATCAAAAGTACTAGCAGCTATCTGTGTAGAATAGATAGGAACAATATACTTGCCAGTTACTTGTTCACTACAGTTACTACACTTAAAAGGTGACAATATTTGAGTTGCAGATATTTCAGGATTTATTTGAACATCTGTATCTATTTGCCACTCTATAGTTTGTGATTTTTCAATAGTTTGAGCATTACCAATAATGCTCATCAGTAGAATAAGAGGTAAAGTGAATTTGAACTTAAGAAAACGCATTTAATAGATAGATTTACTTTGCTTTTAATATCTAACAATATTACCTCTTATTTTATTGTATTCTTTTTACTAAAGTCTAAAGTTGACATAATAATTATATTTTCTACACGAATATTCAAATATGTTATATCTTTGTGAATTACAATCTGTGTGAAATGAAAAATATTAAAGTTGCTATATTATTTACGTTTGGAGTCTTTGTTTCTAGCCAGGTTTTGGCTCAGGATCCAGAGTTTACTCAATTCTATGCTGCCCCGATTTATACCAACCCTGCTATGGCAGGCACTGGTACTTGTAATGGAGGAGGTAGAGTTGTATTAAATTATAGAAACCAATGGCCTTCTCTTCCTGGCACATTTATTACTTCTAGTGCCAGTTACGACCAGCATTTTGATAATATTGGGGGAGGAGTATCTCTTCTATTATTAGATGATAGAGCAGGTGAGGGTCTTTTGCGTTCTCAGACTATTTCGGCAGGTTATGCTTTTCAACTTAGACCAAGTAGACATTCTACTATCCGTTTTGGTATAGAGGGTCAGTATGGGCAAAGAAGTATAGACTGGCAGAGACTCAGATTCGAAGATCAGATAGATCCGAGTGCAGGGTTTAATAAAGTTACTGCTGAAACTTTCTTACAAGATCAAGTTAGTTTTGTGAATTTTGCTGCGGGTTTTGTAGGGTATACTGAAAATTTTTATGGTGGTTTAGCTGTGCACAATTTGATAGAGCCTAATCAATCTTTCTTTGGGAATCCTGCTGCTATAGTGCCAAGAAGATATACGGCACATGCTGGATTAGTTATTCCTTTAGATGGCAGAAAAAATCCGGAGTCAAGTATTTCTCCTAATGTATTATTTATGTTGCAAAATAAGTTTACTCAAATGAATATTGGTTTCTACTATAACAAAGGGCCTTTGGTTACCGGTTTATGGTTTAGACAAACATTTGGTGAGTATGGTAACTCAGATGCTCTTATGGCATTGGTAGGTTTCAGAAAAGACAAGTTTAAGTTTGGATATAGTTTTGATCTTACAGTTTCAGATGCCAGATCGGCAGCACCAGGTTCTCACGAGATTTCTGCAGGTATAGAGTGGTGTGCCAAAAAGCCAAGTAGAAAATATCGCCCAATCAGTTGTCCAGATTTTTAATTGAAGTCGAAAAATTATATTATTGCACAATATTTTAAGGTATCAAAAGGTTATTATAAATAGTTTATCAATTTATGAAATTTAATAAATTAACAATCGTATTACTAGCAATGGCAGTTATATCTACTGTAGCATGCAAGAAAGAGCAGTCGTCCAATACGGGATGGAATTACAATGACTCCAAGTGGGGAGGTTTTGAAAAGCACGAGTATGCTGGCCAAGAGACAGGTCCAGGCCTTGTGCTTGTGAGAGGCGGTGCTTTTACTATGGGTTCATCTGAGCAAGATGTGACTTATGAGCATAATAACATTGAAAGAAAGGTTACTGTACCTACATTCTATATGGATGAGACAGAAGTAACAAATAATCACTACAGAGAATATGTGTATTGGTTAGAGCGTGTATACATAGACTATCCAGAGGTAGGTAAAAATGCCTTGCCAGACACTAATGTTTGGAGAAACAGACTAGCATACAACGAGCCTTTTGTAGACTATTACTATCGTCACCCAGCATACCAAGACTATCCTGTAGTTGGTGTAAACTGGCAACAAGCTACTGCTTATGCAGCTTGGAGAAGCGATAGAGTGAATGAAATGATTCTGATAAGAGAAGGTATATTAGAGCCAGATCCAGATCAAATGAATGAGGCTAACTTTAACACAGGAGCTTACTACGTAGGGCAACACGATGGACTTACTTTCGGTAAGCAACAAATGAAAGACTACAAAGTAAAAAAAGGTGGTACAAGAGACGTAAGAATGGAAGACGGCATAATGCTTCCAGATTACAGACTGCCTACAGAAGCAGAGTGGGAATATGCTGCACAAGCTAACATAGGCTCATCTACTTACGAAAATATTAACCAAAAGAAAATATACTCTTGGGAAGGTTTAACTGTAAGATACTCAGGAGGAAAAGAAAAAGATAGAGGTTTGATATACGGTAACTTACGTAGAGGTAAGGGTGACCTTGCTGGTGTAGCTAATAAATTAAACGACGGTGCTATGATTACTGCACCTGTAGCTTCATACTGGCCAAACGATCATGGTCTATATAATATGAGTGGTAATGTTTCGGAATGGGTTATGGATATTTATCGTCCAATGTCTTATGAAGATGTAAGTGATTTCAATTCGTTCAGAGGTAACGTTTTTGACAAAGTGAGTCTAGATCAAGATGGCATAGTAGATCTTAAAGATAGTTTGGGTAGAGTGGTTTATGTTTCTGTTTCTGAAGAAGAAAACGTAGGACGTAGAAACTACAAAAGAGCTGATAATATAGGTTACTTAGACGAAGAGTCTTATATGGATGGTGAGCAAGGGTATGAATATGGTGTTAGTACACTTATAGATGACCAGGCAAGAGTTTATAAAGGCGGTTCTTGGAATGATAGATACTATTGGGCTTCTCCAGGTACTAGAAGATACCTAGATGAGCAACAATCACTTTCTACATTAGGTTTCCGATGTGCAATGCACAGAGTGGGAGCACCTTGATAGACATCCTTTGATACATTCGTCAAAAGACTAATGCTTAGGATGAAAAAAAAAATTCTAAATCCCAATCACGAAGGTGGTTGGGATTTTTGTTTTAAGTCTGTTTTACTTTTTATGAAGTATATATTGTCATTTGTTCTTGTTCTCATTTTTTTTGTTAGGCTGTTTTATTTTGTAGTCTCTGACGAGTAGTTCAAATTAGAACAAAAAAAAGCACCACGTTTTTACGTGGTGCTCTAGATTTCTTGGTTTGAGGCTATGTAGCTAGTTGACAAATCAATCAATTAACGATCAAGACTAACAATGCTCTTTATACACTTCTTGTAAGTGACTAGATATCATCTCTGCACTGCGACCTTCTATATGGTGACGCTCTACGAAATGCACTAGTTCGCCATCCTTGAACACGCCTATGCTTGGACTAGATGGAGGGTATGGTAATAGGTGCTTACGAGCTGCAGCTACAGCATCTGAGTCTTGACCTGCAAATACAGTAAATAAGTTATTTGGTTTTTTGTCGCCACTAAGAGAAGCTATTGCACCTGGGCGGGCACTACCTGCCGCACAACCACAAACACTATTTACTACGAGTAGAGAAGTGCCCTTAGCTGTTGACATAGCAATGTTTACCTGCTCGGCATCTCTAAGTTCTCTGAAACCATTATTTGTTAAATCAGCCCTCATTGGAGCTACTAATTCTTCTGGATACATAATTTTAATACTATTTATTGCAAATATGCAACAAAACAAAGGAAGGGATTGTTCTAGAAGTGTTAAATTTGCAACGTTTTTAAAAAAGAAATGACAACACAATCAATGAGTAACTACAAAGTAAAAGATATTTCGCTTGCAGAGTGGGGTAGAAAAGAGATCAATCTTGCCGAAGCAGAGATGCCAGGACTAATGTCTTTAAGAGAAGAGTTTGGGGGCAGTAAACCACTTGCGGGGGCACGTATCGCCGGCTGTTTGCACATGACTATTCAGACTGCAGTGCTTATAGAGACACTACAAGCTCTTGGAGCTGAGGTGACTTGGAGTAGTTGCAATATTTTTTCTACGCAAGATCAAGCGGCTGCAGCTATCGCTGCTGCAGGTACTTCGGTTTTTGCTTGGAAAGGATTAAATGAAGAAGAGTTTGACTGGTGTATAGAGCAAACACTGCACGCTTTCGAAGGTGGTAAGCCGCTAAATATGATTCTTGACGATGGGGGAGATTTGACTAACATGGTATTAGATAGATACCCGCAATTAGTAGAAGGTATAAAAGGTATCTCTGAGGAAACTACAACGGGTGTACTTAGATTATACGATAGAATGAAAGCAGGTACTCTGCCTCTTCCAGCTATCAATATCAATGATTCAGTAACTAAATCTAAATTTGACAACAAATACGGATGTAAAGAATCTGCGGTAGATGCGATAAGAAGAGCAACTGACGTAATGATCGCTGGTAAAGTAGCAGTAGTAGCTGGATACGGAGACGTAGGAAAAGGTACTGCAGCATCACTAGCTGGAGCAGGTGCTCGAGTAATAGTAACTGAGATAGACCCTATCTGTGCACTACAGGCAGCTATGGACGGTTTCGAAGTGAAGAAAATGGAAAATGCTATTCCTAGAGCTCAGATAATAGTAACCGCTACTGGTAACAAGGATATTCTTACAGAGAAACACTTTAAATTAATGAAGGATAAGACTATCGTTTGTAACATTGGTCACTTTGACAATGAGATTGACGTAGCTTACTTGAATAGCAAGTACGGTGATTCTAAATTTGAGGTAAAGCCACAAGTAGATGTGTACAATATAGATGGTAATGAAATTATCCTTCTTGCTGAAGGTAGATTAGTAAACCTTGGTTGTGCTACTGGTCACCCATCATTTGTGATGAGTAACTCATTTACAAACCAAACACTTGCTCAATTAGAGTTGTGGCAAAACACTGATAATTACAAGAATGAAGTATATGTACTGCCTAAGCATTTAGATGAGAAAGTAGCGGCACTTCACCTTGCTAAGATAGGTGTAGAATTAGAGGAGTTAAGTCAAGATCAAGCAAACTACATAGGTGTAGGTTTGAATGGTCCATACAAAAACGATGCTTATAGATATTAATTCGTTTTACGAATAAAGATCAAATAACAATATTCAAATCCCAATTGCCTATGGCGGTTGGGATTTTTTGTATGTACAATCCATTATTAGGTTGTTATATTTTAAGATGAGTTGTATGCCAACATCAATTTATATAAATCATCCAAAAGGATATACCTTGTATAATTAGCTATTCGAAACAAGACATTCGACCTCTTAGTGGTAGAACCTTTTATTAGCTATACAGGAGTATAAATATAAGACCCTTTTGGGTCTTGATTGCCTTTATATCACACGTGAAATTCCCGTACTACCTTTACAACTATATACCGCATCTGCTTCCTCTATATCATTCATCGTGATATTCTTCTCGGTGATAGCAAAACCGTAGTTGCGAAGTAAAAAACGCTGTGTAGCTCCATTCACTCCGCCACTTTTTAGGCTTGGGATAAAGAAGTCTTCCCCTTTTTGGATCAGGAGATTGCTGATAAGCTCTTCACAGATGTGCCCTTTTGTATTCTCTATGAGTAGGTAGTCGAGTTCTTGCTCTTGCTTGTACTTAGCTGCAATCACATAGTAGATGCTGCTAAGACTTTTTACCGTCATCCACGGCACTATGGGTTTTGGTTCTGGATATATTGCTAGTTTACCTTTGGCTAGTGGAGCTTTCTTTAGATCTGCTTCTAGGTCTAGGGAAGTAGGTAAGAAGAAGGGTTGGCTGTATTCTCTAAATGAATGATCGAACGCTACTTCATTGCATTCTGGTAAGTACTTTCCTCCGCCGTCTCTAAAGAAGTTAATTCTCACTATTCCGTCACTCTTGTAGGATAGAGCTATGCCTCGGAGAAATTCCTCATCTGCTAAAAAGGTAGGCTCAAATTTATAGATCTCGAAAGCGTAATTAATTCGGTCTCCATGAGTTTGTATTAAGGGTACGGAACCATTTACGATACGGATACTCTCAAAAAAACCGTCCCCGTATAGAAAGCCTCTATTCATAGTATTAAGCGAAAAGCATTCCTGCTATAGTAGCTGTCATAAGGCAAGCTAGTGTGCCACCTAATAGTGCTCGCATACCTAGTCTAGCAAGGGTGCTACGTTGGTTTGGAGCTATGGAACTAATGCCACCTATTTGTATGCCGATAGACGCAAAGTTGGAGAATCCGCATAGTGCATACGTTAGAATGATTATAGAGCGATTTTGTAGATGTGCTCCGCCAACACCTGCAATCATATCTTTTAATGAGAGGTAAGCTATAAATTCATTTACAACCGTCTTTTCACCTAGCAGCTGACCGCTTAGAATCATGTCTTGACCTTCTATACCAATGACCCAAGCCAGTGGTGCGAAAATGTAGCCTAATATCATTTCTAGGGTAAGACCTTCATATATTGTGTTTCTTACTATTAAAGTATTGAGGGAATCAAACTGCCACCAAGTACCAATGCCGTCAAAAGAACCGACGACATTAAGAAGTAGGTAATTGAACATAGCAATGAAGGCAAGAAATACTAAAATCATTCCTGCAACATTTACTGCAAGCTTAATACCGTCTGTAGTTCCATTAGCTATAGCTTCCAGCGGGCCATTGCCCATTTGATCCTTGTTTAAGTCTAAGTTAGAATCTACTTTTTCTGTTTCTGGAAAGATGATTTTGGCACATACAATAGCAGCAGGAGCAGAAAGAATTGATGCTGTAAGGAGATGCTTGGCAAACTCTTGCTGCGAAGCAAGGTCGTCTCCACCTAAGAAGCCAATGAATGCGGCGAATACACCGCCAGCGATAGTTGCCATACCACCTGTCATAAGACACATTATCTCAGATTTACTCATTTTTGAGATGTAGGGTTTCACTACCAATGGAGCTTCAGTCTGTCCTACGAATATGTTAGCTGCTGCAGCTAAGCTCTCCGCACCGGATAGTCTCATTGTTTTGCTCAGTATCCAAGCAAATCCGTAAACTACTTTTTGTAGTATGCCTAAATAGTATAGGAGTGAGGTAAGAGCTGAAAAGAAAACTACGGTGGGTAAAACCTTGAAAGCAAAGATGTAGCCTATGGTTTGGGTAATTTCAGGATCGCTAGTGACTAAATTGCCAAATAGGAACTCGGCACCTATATCTGTAAAGGCAAGTAGTTGTGTGAAAAAACTAGCAAATACTCCAAAGATAGCAGCAAACTGTGGCACTTTGAATACCAATATACCTAGAATAAGTTGCATGGCAACTCCCGTGACTACTAGCTTCCAATCTACTTTCCTCTTGTGCTTACTAAATATAAAAGCTATTCCTATTAGAATTATTAAACCTAAAAGGCCTCTAAGTATCTCCATTGTTGTTATTAATCGGTAAATATAAGAATATCTAATAGTTGGCAGCTGTTCATCTTATTTACGGAATAGCCTAATTACGAGAAAATAATCTCAAAAAGAAACAAAATTGTATTTTGAATTTGCCGTGTTACTATGCTAGTACACGTTAAATGACAATATAATACTCTGTTTATTAGCAGTTTAATTTATTGTATTAGTGAGTTTGGTACACTTGGCATTCGGATTGTAATGTACAAATGGAGATTACGTTCTCCTAAAATTTGAAATAAATACATCCTCCATAGGAGGAATATATAAAAATGTTGATTTAATACGAACAACAAACTACTAACCGCGGAGTGATGACCGCAACAAAAATTCGGTTGATTACCGATAAGAGGTATGATTACCTTGACTATTTGTTATTTCATATGTAATTTAACCATTATGTATTACGATTTAAGCTTCTGGAGCGAACACCAGAGGCTTTTTTATTGCCTATTTTTTAGCCAATCTATACTATGCTCTTATATATGCTAAATGCTCCCTTCTCTTATCTTTGCCCGACTTATATAAAAGTATGCAAGATCAAACGCCATATATTCCTATAAACAAAGTACGAATAGTAACTGCTGCGTCTCTTTTTGATGGGCACGATGCTGCCATCAATGTGATGAGACGTATCATACAAGCTACTGGCTGTGAGGTGATACACCTAGGGCACGATCGTAGTGCTGAGGAAGTAGTGAATACTGCTATTCAAGAAGATGCGAATGCTATAGCTATGACTAGTTATCAAGGTGGTCACAATGAGTATTTTAAGTATATGCGTGACCTACTCAATGAAAAAGGTGCAGGTCATATCAAACTCTTTGGTGGGGGTGGTGGTACTATTCTTCCGTCTGAAATAGCAGATCTGCAGGCATATGGAGTTACAAAGATTTATCATCCAGATGATGGCAGAGCGATGGGCTTGCAAGGAATGATTAATGACTTGGTCAAAACTTCTGATTTCCCCACAGGGAAAAACCTAGACGGTGAAGTGCAGTCATTTCGCAAAATGAATAAAATGTCGATAGCGAGAGTAATCTCTGCAGCCGAAAATTTCCCAGAAGAAAATAAAGACCTTTTAGCAGGTATAGTTGCTGAAGCTAAAGAGATTAAAACTCCTGTACTGGGTATCACAGGAACGGGAGGAGCTGGTAAAAGTAGCTTGGTAGATGAGCTAGTTCGTAGATTTCTAGTAGATTTTCCAGAGAAAAATATTGCTATCATATCTGTAGACCCATCTAAGCGTAAAACGGGTGGAGCTCTGCTCGGAGATAGGATTCGAATGAATAGTATTCGAAATGACAGAGTGTATATGCGTTCGCTTGCTACTCGTCAGGCTAATTTAGCGTTATCTAAACACATAGACGTAGCAAAAGATATTCTGAAAGTAGCGGGTTACGATTTAATTATTCTTGAGACTTCTGGAATAGGACAGAGTGATACTGAAATAACCGATCACAGTGATGCTAGTTTGTACGTGATGACACCAGAATACGGTGCAGCTACGCAGTTAGAGAAAATCGATATGCTTGACTTTGCAGATGTTATTGCATTGAATAAGTTTGATAAGCGAGGAGCTTTAGATGCTGTGCGTGACGTAAAGAAGCAGTTTCAGCGTAATCACGTCCTGTTTGACCAAGATCCAGACGATATGCCGGTATACGGCACTATAGCTAGTCAGTTCAATGATCCTGGAGTGAATTCGCTGTACGCTAAGCTAATAGAGACGATCAATGAAAGAACGGGTGCGGGTTTTAAATCTCAACTCGTAGCTGCTAATGAAATGTCTGAGAAGATATTTATTATTCCACCCAAAAGAGTACGCTATCTCTCTGAGATAGCAGAGAGTAATAGAGGATATGATAAATGGGCAAGAGAGCAATCTAGTATCGCCCAAAAACTATACGGTATCAAGAAAACTATTACTACTATTCATGAAGCTGAGATAACTGATTCAGATAGACTAATAAAAGACTTAGAGGAAACGTATGCTAAAGTAGCTTTAGACTTTGATCCAAAACTACAAATAGTGATAGACGAGTGGGATGGGGTGAAAGAATCGTATGCCAATGATATTTATACGTACCTCGTAAGAAACAAAGAGATTAAAGTAGAGACTAAAACAATCTCGCTTTCTCATCAAAAAATAAGCAAAGTATCGCTGCCTAAGTATGAAGCTTGGGGCGATGTGCTGCAGTGGAATCTGCAAGAAAATGTACCGGGTAAGTTTCCGTTTACTGCGGGTATCTACCCATTCAAACGTCAGGGCGAGGATCCTACTAGAATGTTTGCCGGAGAAGGAGGTCCAGAGCGAACCAATAAGCGTTTTCACTACCTCAGTAGCGATATGCCAGCCAAGCGATTGTCTACGGCTTTTGACTCGGTGACGCTCTATGGTAATGACCCAGACAGCAGACCAGATATATATGGTAAAATAGGAAATGCAGGTGTAAGTATCTGCTGCCTAGACGATGCCAAGAAACTATACTCAGGGTTTAACCTAGCTCACGCTATGACCTCTGTGAGTATGACTATCAATGGTCCTGCACCTATGTTGCTTGGGTTCTTTATGAATGCCGCTATAGATCAGCAGTGTGAGATATACATCAAAGAAAAAGGACTAGAAGCTGAAGTACAGAGTAAGATAGATGCCTACTTCAAAATAAAAGGAAGTGAACAACCGAAATACGACGGAGATCTACCAGAAGGGAATGATGGTCTAGGACTCATGCTCCTAGGACTCACAGGAGATAAAGTACTGCCTGCGGATGTATATGCAGGCATAAAAGCACATACGCTATCGCAAGTGCGTGGCACGGTGCAAGCAGACATACTCAAAGAAGACCAAGCACAGAATACGTGTATCTTCTCTACGGAGTTTGCTCTGCGACTAATGGGAGATGTGCAGCAGTATTTTACAGATAATGGAGTGAGAAATTTCTACTCGGTAAGTATCAGTGGATATCACATAGCAGAAGCCGGAGCTAATCCGATTACACAATTGGCATTTACATTGGCAAATGGATTCACGTATGTAGAATACTACCTCAGCCGTGGGATGGATATTAATGCCTTTGGGCCTAATTTATCGTTCTTCTTTAGTAATGGTATAGACCCAGAGTATGCGGTAATAGGCCGTGTAGCTAGAAAAATATGGGCAAAGGCTATGAAGCTAAAATATGGAGCCAATGAGCGTAGCCAAATGCTCAAATACCATATCCAGACCAGTGGTAGAAGTCTACACGCACAGGAGATAGATTTCAACGATATACGTACTACATTACAAGCACTGTATGCTATCTATGATAACTGTAACTCACTGCATACTAATGCGTATGACGAGGCGATAACTACTCCTACAGAAGAAAGTGTACGACGTGCAGTAGCGATACAACTTATCATAAACAAAGAGCTTGGACTAGCCAGAAACGAAAACCCAATGCAGGGATCGTTTATCACCGAGGAACTCACTGATCTGGTAGAAGAAGCGGTAATGACCGAGTTTGATAAGATCACCGAAAGGGGAGGAGTATTAGGAGCGATGGAGACTATGTATCAACGCTCTAAGATACAAGAAGAAAGCTTGTATTACGAGACCTTGAAGCACAATGGAGATTTCCCTATCATAGGGGTAAATACCTTCCTAAGCAGCAAAGGCTCGCCTACAGTACTGCCTAAAGAAGTGATCCGTGCTACAGAAGACGAAAAGCAATTCCAGATCAATACACTCCAAAGCCTAAACAAGCGATACGAAACAGAAGCTACCGCACTACTCGCCGACATACAGCAAAAAGCACTCAGAAATGAGAATGTTTTTGAAGCACTGATGGAAGTTAGTAAGGTGTGCTCACTCGGGCAGATTACGAATGCACTCTTCGAAGTTGGGGGGCAGTATAGACGGAATATGTAAATTTGGAATTAGAAAGTAAACATAACGATGTCTACCAAGAAGTAAAACGACTTATAGTCGATGCTCAAAGAAGGGTTTATACTTCTTCTAATACCATATTACTCAAATTGTATTGGGATATAGGGGAGCAAATAGTGGAAGTAGAGCAGGGTGGTAAAGAACGTGCTGCATATGGAAAGGAAATTCTAAAAAGTTTGAGTGAGCAGTTGTCTGTTGAATTCGGTAAGGGGTTCGATGCTAGTAATCTTAGGAATATGCGTCAGTTTTATCTATCATATCAAAAATGGGACGCAGTGCGTCACAAATTGAGTTGGACGCATTATCGTATACTTTCAAGAATAACTGACGAAGAAGAACGCAATTCATATACACTACTTGCAGATACAGAAAATTGGAATACTAGAGAGCTGCAGAGAAATAAGGAAAGCATGTATCTCGGTAGAATGTTGGATACTCCTAAAGAGAGCACTCCGCAAAGTGAATCTGAGATAATAAAAGATCCCTATATTTTTGAGTTTCTAGGGATGAAAGATGATGGTTTGCTCAAAGAACGGGAATTAGAGGCAGGTCTTATAGCTCATATAAAATCATTTCTTATGGAGATGGGTAAAGGGTTTGCTTTTGTAGAGAGTCAGCAACACGTAGTTACTGATACCTCAGACTTTTACATTGATCTGGTTTTTTATAATTACTATCTCAAGTGTTTTGTCTTGGTCGATTTAAAAACTACCAAGCTAACACATCAAGCTATAGGTCAGATGGATATGTACGTTAGAATGTACGATGATCTAAAGAGGGGAGATGCCGATAACGCTACTATAGGGCTTGTGCTTTGTACAGAAAAGGATGAGACCATCGTCAAGTATTCTGTCTTAGCAGAAAATCAAAAACTATTTGCGAGTAAGTATAGACTCTACCTACCCAAAGAAGAAGAGTTAAAAGAACTGATAGAAAGAGATAGACAGCAGATAGAGTTAAATAATAATAAGCACTTATGGAAGTAAGTAAGGTGTGCTCACTTGGGCAGATTACGAATGCCTTGTTTGAGGTGGGGGCAGTATAGGAGGAATATGTGAGAATATAGGCGTACCTCCAGCCAAAGGCGGATAAGCTGCTGAAATTATGTTAAGGTGAATATGGGTAATTACGTAATTTTGCGGTATCCCTTTTAAAGAACATCTTTACTGTACCTATATATAACATA
>Ga0209491_10001967_pt1 | contig 38122 bp, 25 predicted proteins | sample BON02_FD_187213 | JGI IMG/M metagenome (GOLD analysis project Ga0209491, IMG submission 187213) | Freshwater microbial communities from Lake Bonney liftoff mats and glacier meltwater in Antarctica - BON-02 (SPAdes) (version 2) | ecosystem: Environmental > Aquatic > Freshwater > Ice > Glacier... | reverse complement strand
CTTCCCGCCGCCCAAAAAAAGGCGTCGGCAAACTTCGGCACCGCGACCTCAACGGCTCCCGCAACATGCTCATGATCCTCGCAGCCAAGCTGGCAGGGCACCCACGCCCTTCCTGGCTCACGCCGGCAGAGATCGTGATGCTGTGCTCGGGCCGTTGAGCGTTCCGCATCCCGGCATTGCCCCGTACAGAACTGAACGCCCACCCTTTCTTTTTCCCAAAAGATAGCGCACCATCACGAGTGCGAACGGGTGTAAATTACTTCCCTCTTCCGGTCCAGCGACCTCGCTCGCTGGGAGGACATGCGCTCCAGGCACAGCGACCTGCAGCGTCACCACGGCGTGGCGAGCCGGGACGCCGCCAAGCTTAAGAGGCTCGCCGAGTTTGACGACTTTGTCGCCGTCCAGCTGCCGCCGGCCCTCCGACGAGCGGCGCCGAGGCACGGCAACGCTGCGCTCCTGATTATCCTGGTCGAGTGGAAGCTTCTGCGCGGCAAGTGGCGCCCGGCGCTCCTGGATATGGCCAAGGCCCAGACCGATGCGGCGGTCGCGGACGCCATGGGCAAAGCGCTCGCGGCGCTAGGGACCTCGCCGCCGTCGCCGTCGCCGTCGCCGTCGCCGGCCGGGCCGTCGCCGCCCGCGGCCAAGGCGCGCGCCGCGCTCGACGCCCTCTGCGCTTTGCGCGGCGTCGGCCCCGCGACCGCCTCGATCGTGCTGTGCGCGGCCACGGCGGGCCAGTACCCCTACATGGGGGACGAGGCGCTCGAGGCCGCGCTCGGGACGCGCGGCTACACGGCGGGGGAGTACATGGCGCTGGCGGCCGCGCTGCAGGCAAAGGCCGGCGAGCTGAGGTCTTTGGCGGCGGCGGCGGCGGCGGCGGTGGCGGCAGAGGGCGGCGGCGGCGGCGGCTGCGGCGGCGGCGGCCAAGGGGCGCGCGCCTGGACGGCCGAGGACGTGCAGCGGGCGCTGCACGCGGCGGAGCTGGAGGCGAGGGCCGGGCCGGGAGGCAAGGGAGGCATGGGAGCGGGGGCGCGGCCGTCGGCGTCGGCGGCGGCGTCGGGAGCGGCGGGCGGCCCCAAGGGCAAGGCGGAGAGGCGCGAGGCGACGGCGGCGGCGGCGGCGGAGGTGGCGCCGGCCAAGCGCCCGCGGCGGAGGTAGTACGTTCAAGGCGGCTCTGTTTACACCTTGCGTGTTGAGATATTATCACTCGAGCGCCTGCCAAGACCCCGCCAGGTCCGCCGCCACCGCCGCGTGCGCCGCCTCGGCCGCCGCCGCCGCCTCGGCCCGCCTGCGCTCCCACGCCTCGAGCGGCATCGGGATCAGGTCGTAGCGGCTCCCCTCGCCCAGCAGCGCGTCCCGCACGCCGCGCATCGACGGCACCTTGTGGTGCGGCGTGCGCTCGCCCACGAGGTACTTGGCGGCCCGCTTGCCGCCCAGCTCGCCGCGCCGGGGCGACGCGGGCGGCGCGCCCGGCGCCGCCGCCGCTCCGGCCGCCGCCGCCACCGCCGCGTCTGCCGCCAAGTCCTCCTCCTCCTCCTCCTCCTCGTGCTCCTCCTCCCCGTCCTGCACCTCGTCCCGCTGCCCATCGCGCCCGTCGTCCCACTCGTGGTCGTACTCTCCCGCTGCGTCGATTAACAAGGTGACGCTCCCCGCGCGGCGGCCCGAGGCGACGTCGTCAAAGGCAGAGTCGCCGACCATGGCGAGCTCGCGCGTGTCGACGCCCCACGCCCTGGCGATGTGCTCGAGCGCGTCGGGGTGGGGCTTGTGGCGCAGGCCGCACTCGCGCGTGATGGCCGGGTGGAAGGGCGCGTTGCCTCCGTTGCCGGCGCCTTTTACCTCGTCGGCGGGAGCGCCGCCGCCGCCCTCCTCTCCGCCGCCGCCGGCCGCCTCCGCGCCCCCTCCTCCTGCTCCCCGTCCTCCAGGGACCCAGTGGAGCGCGTGGAAGTGGTTGAGGCTCCGGAGCACGTTGCGCGTCACCAGGGCGCGCGGCACCCGCAGGGCGTCGAGCTCGCGCGCGAACGCCAGCGCGCCCGGCGCCAGGCGCATGCCGGCGACGGCCGCGTGCTCGACCTCGGCGATGGCGGCGAGCGCCGCCTTGCGCTCGGCCTCGGTCGGCATGGCGCCGACGTGCTCGAGGATGTCCACGCCCGGCGGGGCGCCGATGCGCCGGCGCATCTCGCGGAAGTCGATCGACGAGAGGGCCACGCAGCCGTCCATGTCGAACACGACGCCGCGGAGCGGGCGGCGGGCCGGGGGCGGGCGGGCTGCCGTGGCCATTGCTCTCGCGCGTTCGGCTGACGACGACGACGCGCTGGGCGGTGGCGACGGCCCGACTGCGGCGATGCTTTTGGCGCCCGCGAATGAGACCCCCCTGGTGTTGGTGCTGCTGTTGCTGGCGCGTCTCCGGATCGACAGGGCAGCGCTGCGCCCTAGGTGACGGAGCATCGATCGATCGATCGGCTGTGGTTTGTGGTGAGGAGAGGGAGAGACAGCGATTTTGACAGAACGTGCAGGCGCAGAGGGTCGAGCGCTCGATCGAGAGGGATCGCAGCACGCGGTAGAGTACTAGCCTGGTTTCATGTGTGAAGGAAGGCGAAGCGTTGTTGGCGGCTGCCCAACAAATTCAGGCGTCGGCTCAGGAGAAATGCGCGACGTCGACGTCGGCGACTTGGCGTCGGCGTCTCTTTCGTGGCGCCGCGCCCTCGATGTCGGCATCATTATTGCATACAACCCCTCTTTCGGCATCACAACGATCACGCACTCCACACGCTCATGTTTGGCTTTGGAGGGTTGGGCGCGCGCGCCCGAGCCTCTTCCTCCTTCTTCTCCTCCTCCACGCAACAAAAGCGTTTCCGGCCAGCCTCCCCCCTTCCTCCAACCATCACTGGTGCCCCCCCAGCCAACCTCCCCCCTTCCTCCACCGCCGCGCGCGTGACGATCTTCACCGCGGCAGCCGCGTTCGGGGACCTGACCGTCGGTCGCCCGGCCCACGCCGCCGCCGCCGTCCGCGCTGCCGCCTCCACGGCCGCGTCCTCCTCAACCGGCGTCTGCGCCAACGACGACGCCGCCAACAACAACGGCGACGCCAACAACGACACCTCGGGCCCCCGCTGGCGCGTCCGGCGCACGCTCGGGGACGGCTCGTGCCTCTTCCGCGCGGTGGTCCAGGGCGCCGCCCTCGCCGACGCGGGCGAGGGCATCCCGCCCGAGAGCGAGGCGCGCGCGGCTCGAACGCTGCGCCTGCGGACGGTGCAGGCGCTGCGCGACCACCGCGCCGACGTCGAACCTTTTTTGCCCGGCATCGCGCCGGACTTCGACGCCTACTGCGCCGACATGTCGCGCGAGGGGGCGTGGGGGGGGGAGCCGGAGCTAGCCATGGCGGCGCAGCACGTGCTGCGGCGGCCCTTGGCGGTTTACTCGGCGCGGCTGGGGGACCGCATCGCGCGGGCGGGCGGCCCGGACGGGACCGGCCTGCCAGCGCCGGTGGTGACGTACGGCGAGCAGTTTGCGGGCGACCCGTCGGCGCCGCACGTGGTGCGGCTCCTTTGGAGCGGCAATCACTACGAGACGCTGGTCGACGAGCACAGGTCGCGGCGGATGCTGCGCCGGGCAAAGGGGGGGAACGGCGGCGGCAGCAGCAGCGGCGACGGCAGCAGCGGCGGCAGCAGCGGCAGCGGCAGCGCAGGAGGCGGACGGAGCTGCGGCCCGCGATCGCGGTTGTAACCAGGTTACAATAGCGAATGAAATCGGGGTTCTGTAAACGAAACAAGGCCAAAGAAAATTGTGAACGAAGAAAACGAGAGCGGAAACAAAAAAACGCCGCCGCGCTCTTTTTCCGTTCACGCGTCGTCGTCGTCGCCGTCGTCGTCGCCGCCCTCCGAGGGCGGCCTGATCACCTCCAGCCCGCCCAGGTACGGCCGCAGGATCTCCGGCACCACCACGCTCCCGTCCTTCTGCTGGTTGTTCTCCAGGATGGCCACGATCAGGCGCGGCACGGCCACGGCCGTCGCGTTGAGCGTGTGCACAAAGGCCGTCGCGCCGCCGCCGCCGCCCTTGTCGCCGCCGCCGCCGCCCGCCTTTTTGCCGCCGCCGCCGCCGCCGCCGCCCTTCTTGGCCGGCGCACCGCCGCCGCCCGTGTCCTCCCCCCCCGGAGTCGGCCGGTACCTCAGGTTGAGCCTGCGCGCCTGGTAGTCAGTGCAGTTGCTCGCCGACGAGATCTCGCCGAACCTGCCGAGGCCCGGCATCCAGGCCTCGACGTCGAACTTCCGATAGGCAGGAGCGCCGAGATCTCCCGTCGGCATATCCAGCACGCGAAAGTGCAGTCCGAGATCTTCGTACAGTCCGAGCTCGAACTCGAGCAGCTGGCTGTGCAGCGCCTCGCTCTGCTCCGGCGTGGAGATGACGAACAGCTCGACTTTTGAAAACTGGTGCACGCGGTAGAGCCCTTTTCCCGCGCTGCCGGCCGCGCCGGCCTCGGTTCGGAAGCAGTGGCCAAACGCCGCCATCTTGATCGGAAGCTTTTTTTCCGCCAGAATTTGGTCCATGTAGAAGCCGCCGAGCGGCACCTCGGCCGTGCCCGTCAGGCACAGCCCGGGCGCTCCGCCCGAGACCGAGTAGACCTGGGTGTTGTCCGCGCGCGGCTGGAAGCCGCATTTCTCTAGGACGGACTCTCGGACCAGGTCGGGCGTCGTCATCGGCACGAAGCCGGCGGCCTGCGCGCGCCCGAGCGCCAGGCTGACGAGCGCGAGCTCGAGCATGGCCGCCGCGTTGCGCAGGTAGTAGAACTTGCTGCCAGAGACTGCGGACGCGGCCTCAAAGTCCACGAGGTCGAGCGCCTCGGCCAGGGCGACGTGGTCCCGCGGCGCAAAGCCCTCGGCGGCAAAGTCGCGCGCGGCGCCGACCAGGCGCACGAGGCCCGCGTCGGCCTCGTCGCCAGAGCGCGGGACGTCCGGGTGTGTGCCGTTGGGGACGCGCTGCCCCTCGGCCTGCAGCTCGGCCTCGGCGAGCGCGAGCTCGGCCTCGAGACCCTCGAGCTCGCGCTTGAGGCGCTGGCCCGTGGCGACGAGGGCCTGGCGCGCCTCGGCCGACAGCGGCGCCTTGGCGCCGCCCTTGACGGCCGCCGCGTTTTCGTTGCGACGGGCGCGCAGCGCGTCGGCGCCCTTGCGGCGCGCGACGACGCCGTCGTACAGCTCGACGACGCGGCGCGGGTCGGCGGCGCTGTTGCGCGCGCGGCAGTTGTCCACGACGGCCACGAGGTTGTCCTTGATGTGGCGGAAGTCCAGGTGCGCCTTGAAGGTGGCCGGGTGGGCAGGGGGGTGGGGGTGCTGCGCCGCGTCTTGCGATCCTGCTGCTCCCTCCACCACCTCTCCTCCTGCCGCTCCTGCTGTTGTCGCCACCTCTGCGGCCGAGGCGGCGGGCGCGGATGCGGCGCCCGCCAATCGCGCCTGGCGCGGGTCGCGATGGGAGAGAGCCGTGCCGCCTCGCCGCATCATCGCGCGCCCGCGCGCGAGCAGCGACAGGCGCGACAGCAGCATTGGATTGAAGTTTTGCACTGTGCTTCCTCCTCCTCCTCCCTCTCTCTCTCTCTCTCTGTGTTCGATTTGTGGCGTCGACGACGGACGCGCGGGCGTGATGGGCGGGGGGTGATTAATTGCCTGTCTCGAACGGATGCGTCGTTTCCATAGTGCGCGTCTGGATGCGGCGCTTGCTATTCTAGCAAAACGGGCGGCTGGAGCGGCGGGCGCGCGCCTCCGACCGAGCAACGACCGCTTCTCCCCGAGAGAGAGAGCGGGCGCCGCAGCGCATGGCGCGCGCGCTCTGTCGGGGCCCCCTCGCCCTCCCCCCTCCTACTGTTGCGCCGCCTCCTCTCCCCCGTGTTCCGACCGCCGCCGACATCGCCATGCCCCCACCCCAACTCCTCAAACAAAACAACAAAACAACCCCTCACATGAACGCCGCCGCCGCCGCCTGCTGCTGCTGCACGTGCGCGGGCACGGCGCCCACGGCCGCGGGCCCCGCCGCCTCGTACCCCTCGAGCTCGTCCATCAGCGCGATGTGGCCCGTCGTCAGAAACTCCTTGAGCTTGTCGAGCGTCGACTTGCCCACGCCGGGGAGCTTGGCCACCTCCTTGAGGTTGTCGGTCGTGATGCGCATGCCGCCAAAGGCGCCGGCGATGGCCGTCGCCGCCTTGGTGTAGGCGACCGCCTTGAAGCGCCACTTCATCGCGCCGTCGGCTCCCGGCAGGCAGTCGGGCTTGTTCTTGACGAGCGCGAATATCTTGGCCGAGACGCCGCTGATGGCGGCCAGGAGCGGGCCGTTGGGCCCCGCCGCCTCGTCGTTGCCGGCGCCGGCCGCGGCCAGCGTCGCGCGCCCCTCCTTCATCGCCTTGGGCGAGATCGCCACCTTGCCCTTGGGCGCGCCCTGCGGGCCGAAGCACTCCTCGGGCGTCATGAAGCGCAGCCCCACCGCCGCCGCGAACGCGCGGTCCGAGTCGGCCCCCTTGCCGGCGTGGTCGCCGGGCCGGCCCGCCGCGTCGCCCACGTAGAGCGACTGCCCGCGGTCGATCTTGGGCGCGCCGCTGGGCCGCACCTCGCGCTCGAACAGGTCCCACATCCCCGTGCCGGGCTTGCGGAAGTCGCACACGTCGCGCGCGGGGCACATCAGCACGCTGCACGGGACGCCCAGCTCGAGCGCGATGGCCGCCGCCCGCGCTTTGACCATCTGCGCCATCTTGCCCGCCAGCTTCTTCTGCACGCCGCCCTGGTTGCTGATGACCGCGATCTCGTACCCTGCGTCGTGGTACTGGCGCACGACCTCGGGCACCGAGGGGCTGAACAGGACCCAGTCGTCCTCGAAGCGCGGGTAGGAGCCCAGCCCCTGCAGCTCGCCCTTGGTGAAGACGAGAGTTCCGTCGAGGTCGAACGCGGCCACTTTGGCGCGCGGCTCGACGGGCCCACCTAGGGCGCCGTCCGCGCCGACGGTGGTCCAGATGCAGGGGAGCGCCGGGTCGAGCCAGTAGCCCGTGGCCTCCTCGCGCGCGCGCGCCTTGGGCTCGTCGCCGGGCGGGGCCTTGTCGACGTGCGCGCGCCGCTTCTTGGCCGGCGAGGCGGCGGCGGCGGCGGCGGCGGCCGGCTTTTTCGCCGCGGTGCGGGCGGCCTTCTTCTTCTTCTTGCGGCCGTCGTCGTCCGACTCGCTGTCGGATGAGCTCGCGTCCTCGTCTTCGTCGTCGGCGGCCTTGCGCTTGGCGGGAGGTTTCTTCGCGGCGGCGGCGGGAGGTTTCTTCGCGGCGGCGGCGGCGGGCTTCTTCTTCCGCGGCGCGGTCTCGACCTCGTCGCCGAGGCCGCCGAGGGGGACGACCTCCGACGCGCGGCCGGTCCGGATGTCCTCCTCGTCCATCGCGGCGAGGGCGGCGACCGCCTCGGCCGCGGCCTCGGCCTTGGCCGAGGGCTTGCGCGTGCGCGGGGGCATGGTTTTGGGGCTTCCGCTTGGGCGTCCCGTAAAAACTTTTCTTGTGACTTGTTTTTGGAGACCGAGCGTTGCTGCACGCGTGCGCGGTGTTTCTTGTTGGTGTTGCGTGGGAACGACTGGCTGGGTGTGTGTGTGTGCGTGTCTCGTGTGGCCATCAGCTGCGTTTCAAAGACACGCCCGGGGCGTGTCACCCCCCCCTTCAACAGCCAAACCCCCGAGGAACCCAATCGCTCTGGCCCACCGCCGTCGCAAAGTCCAGCAGCCCCACTGCCTAGGCGCACCACCACCATGCGCACCTAGGATCGGCGCGCGCGGCGCCCGCCTCACCGAGCGCGCCCGCGGGCCACGACCATCATGGCCTCCTCCTGCTCCATCGCCTTGTCGCGCGCGCGCCTCCCCTGCCCAATGGCGCCCGCGCCGCGCCAATGGGACTGGATCGCCAAGACCAGACGCACCAGTAGGCGCATCTTGCCCGCATCGCGTGCGACGCGCCGCCCCGCTTGGAGGGACGACGACGAGTTTCCGCCGCTCCCGCCGGCGCCGCCGACGACGACGCCGCCGTCCGCGGCCGACGGCGGCGGCGCCGCGCCCTCCTCGCTGAAGCCCGCGCGCGCCCCGCTGAATCGCCAGGCCTACCGCCGCAAGCGCGACCCGGACGAGCTCGCGCGGCGCAAGGCCGACATCAAGGCCGAGGCGGCGAGGGCGGCGGCAGCGGCGGCGGTCGAGACGAGCGCCGCCGCCGCCGCCGCCGCATTGGCCGACGGCGCCCCGCCGCCGTCGCCGTCGCGGATGACGCCGCCCGCCTCGCGTCCCTCCTCCTCGTCCTCCTCCCGTCGACGGCCTCTCTTCCTGATTGACGGCTACAACTACATCGGCGCCGACCCGTCCCTCAAGGCCCTGGGCTTCGACGGCGCGCGCCGCGCCCTTCACAGCCGCCTGCGCGCGGCGGCGGCCGCGGGCCTGGCGCGCTTCCTGGTCGTGTACGACGCGCTCGGCCGAGCGGGGGGCAGCGGCGGCCGGCCGGCGGCCGGCGCGGCCGGCGGGGTCGCGGCGGCGGCGGCGGCCGAGTTTGGCGACGTCGAGGTGTGGGCGCTCCAGCGGGGCCTGCGCGTGGCGTACACGGCCGACCGCGAGGCCGACACGCTTCTCATCGACCTGGCGGAGGCGCTGGGGGGCGCGCCGCCGCCGCCGTCCGCGTCGGGAGGGGCGTCGCTGCCTGAGCGCCGGCGGCGGGCGACGGCCGCTCTGACCGTCGCGGCGGGCGCCGTCTCGCTCGCCGCCGGGCCCTCTCCCTCCTCCTCGTCGTCGTCGTCCAGCCGTTCCTTGCCCCCGCCGCCGCGCCAGGTGTACGTCATCAGCAACGATCGGCGCGTGCAGCTGGGAACGGGCACGCTTGACGCGGTCGTCAAGAGCGCGGCGCGGCAGCTGCTGCGGGAGCAAGGGGGAGGGGGGGCGGAGGAAGGGCGAGGCGGCGGCGGCAGAGAGGCGGGCGGCGGGGCTGCTGCCGCTGCTGCTGCTGCTGCCGCCGCCGGCGGCTCGTCCGCTTCCTTTCAAAGCGGCGGCCCCGTGGACGAGGAGGCCGAGCGCGCGCGCCTGCGGCGTCGTCGGCGATTGCGACAGCTCGACGAGTCCGCGTCGGCGTCGGCGTCGGCGTCCGCGTCGCTCGAGGAGGAGGACGAGGAGGACGACGACAACGACGGGGGCCCCGCCGCCGCCGCCGCCGCCGCCGCGGGAGCAGACGCCGGCAGCGCTCCCACCGGCGGCCGGCGCCGCCGCGCCCTGCCGCCGCTGCCCCCGCCGCTCGACATATCTGTGCGCGCCGCCAGCACCCAGTTCCTGACCGCCGAGCTCGCCGCGTACGACCAGGCCGCGGCGCGCCTCGACGGCGGCGGCGGGGGCGCCGGGCTCGCCGGCGTCTCGTCGGCGGCGACGGCGGGCTTGGCGGCGGCGGCGGCCTCGGCCGTCCCTTGGGGGCCCGACGCGGACACCGAGCGGTGGGCGGCGCGGCTGCTCGGGATGCGGCAGCAGCGACGGCGGGCCGCGGCGGCCGCGGCGGCGGCGGTGGCGGCGGCAGCGGCCGCGTCGGCGGCCTCGAGCTTTGAGGAGGAGGAGGACGACGAGGAGGAGGAGGAGGAGGAGGAGGGGGACGACGGCGAGGAGCGGGGGGAGCGGGGGGACGCCGCCGCCGCGTGGCCGCCGCCGCCTTTGCCGGCCGAGGACGCCGCGCTGCTCGCTGAGGACGCCGGCGCGAGCACGGCGGCCCTCGACGCTCTGCTCGACCTCGACCTGGACGCGCTCCTGACCGACTGAGGTCGAGTGCTTTTGGGATTGTCGTCGTCGCGCACTGCGGAAAAGCAGATTTGGAAATTTCATTCGTTTTCGGAAACTGATCGCTGCCAAGAGGCGTCCCCCCCCGCTCACACCGCCGCGGCCATCGCCGCCGTCCCGACCCCGCCCGCCCCCCTCTCCCCCCGCCGCCGCCGCTCCCGCACCGTCATGTACAGCCCGTTGGTCGTGTGGATGGTCGCCCCTGTGGTCAGGCCGATGTCCTGGCCGGGCACCAGGCGCACCTGGTACCGCCGCAGCACCACCGCCAGCGCCACGACCGCCTCCATGACGGCGAACTGGTCGCCGACGCACTTTCGCGGCCCCCCCGAAAACGGGATGAAGCGGTAATCCGTGTTTTGCTCGTTCGGCGTGGGCCCGTCGAGCGGGCCGAAGCGCTCGGGCACGAATGCGTCGGCGTCGGCGCCCCAGACGGCGGGCGAGCGGTGGATGTTGTACACGCTGATCATGACGTCCTGGCCCGGCTCGACGCGGTATCCGTTCAAAGGCAGCTCGTCGCGCACGCGCGCGCGCCGCAGCAGCACGGGCGGGTGCGGGTAGAGGCGCATCGACTCGAGGACGCAGCGCGAGACGTAGCGCAGCGAGGCGTACTGGGCCGTCGAGGCGACGGACAGGTTGCCGTCGTCCTCGAGGCGTTGTTGTCCCGTCGTCGTCGTTGGGTCACCGCCGCCGCTCAGGCCGCCGCCGCCCGTGCCGCCGCCGCCGCCGCCTCCCCCGAGCACCCTGTCGACCTCCTCGACGGCCTTGGCCATCTTTTCCGGGTTGAGCGCGAGAAAGTACATCGTCCACGTCAGCGCCGACCCCGTGGTCTCGTGCCCCGCGACGAGCATGGAGAGCAGGTCATCGCGCAGCTGGGTGGAGGAGGCCTCCTCGCGCGCGGCGATCAGGAAGCGCAGCACGGACGGGTCGGCCGCGTTTAGGTAACCCTTTTCGGCGGCCTCGTCGGCCTCGGCCTGCGTGGCGGCGGCGGCGGCGGGCGCCGCCGCCGCGCCGCCGGCCGCCGCCGCCGCCGCCGCGGCGCTCTCCGCGGCCGCCTTGGCGGCCGCCGCCGCGAACGCGGCCATCTCCTCCTCGTCGACCATGGCCTTGCACCGCGCGATGAGCTCCGACGTCGTGCGCCGGATGAGCTCGACCGACGCCTGCGCCTTGCGCTGCCGCGCGCTCAGCAGCGCCGCAAGCGGCGCCGGCAAGCGCCACAACGGCAGCAGGTCGGTCGCCCGCTGCTCCGTCTCCTTGAGCGCGGTATACACGGCCTGGATGAGCGGCGAGTCGCGCGTCAGGGCGTCAAAGTCGTAGTTGAACACCGACTTGCCGATCACGTCGAGCGTGAGCTGCGAGAACGCCGCCTCCATGTCTATGGCGCGCCCCGAGCGCGCCGCCTCGGCCAACTTCCCGTCGCAGAGAAACTCCGCCGTCGGAGAGAACACGCGAGTGAGCATCTCGTCCAGGTAGGCGCGGTGCAGCGAGGGGGCCACGGCCCGGCGGCGCGCGCGCCACGCCTCGCCGCCGGAGATGGCGAAGCCGTCGCCGAACAAAAACTGGGCGACCTCGGCCACCAGCCCTTTTCCGTACACGTCGCGCCGCGGGTTGTCGGTCGCGCGCAGGACGTGCCGCGCGCACGCGGGGTCGGAAATGACTAGAAAGCTGGACGCCGGCCCTGTGGGCAGCAGGTAGACGGGCCCCGACTCGACCATCCACTTGAACAGGGCCTTGAAGAGGGCGCCGCCGAGCAGGTCCTTGATGTCGTCGGGCTTGGCGTCGGCGACCGGGATGTTCTGTTGCGATTTTGCGTTTTTTGGAGGGGGGGAGGGTTTTTTGGGCGTGAGCGGGCGCGCGAGCAAGCGCGCGCGACGGCCGGGCGACGGTTCAGCGACGCAAACAAAACTCACCCCCTTGCCGCTCCAGAGCAGGTTGAGCTGCGTGAGCCACGTGGGGCTCGAAAAGGTGGCGCCCGCGCCCGCGGTGTCGATCGACTTGCCCTGCTGTGTGGGTCGTCGCTTTGGTGTCGCGGGATGGAGGGAAAAAGCGGAGGGTGAGCGACGACACCCTTCCGTCTGCGCCCCGAATGCCGCGCAATTTAGGCCCCTTTTTGAGGCGGCAAAGCGCACCTGCTGGCTGTCATCGACCTCGACCTTGCGCTCCGGCTCTCCCGCGCGCACGATCACGCGGGAGGCGCGAGAGGCGCGACAGCGCGCGACCAGATGGGAGGCAGCAGGCACCGCGACGCCACTCGCGCACGTGCGCGGCTGCCCCGGCAACAGCGCCCGCTGGTGATGCAGCATCATCGCCGTTGATGGACGATGGTGTCGGTGCAAAGAGATTGGGGAAAACGGGTCTGTGTCCTTGTTGGGACAACCGCTTGTTTGCAAGCTTAGTGAGCGGCGCGAGCGTCTGGCCCGTCGCTGCAATCTCGTCGCCCAAGAATGGTGGTCGCGTTGTTTTCACGCGTTGTTTTCAAGGAAAAAGAAGAACAAAAAGAGGTCTGTGGGAGCAGGTCGCTCGTCGCGTCGGTCGGTCATGGTGGTTGGGTCGCTGCTGTGCTTTTGGTCGCTGCTTGGTGCAGTTGTTGTAGTGCGTCCGGTTAGCGTTGCTTGCCTCGAGCGCGGCCCGCCGCATGAACGTCAAATGTCGTTGCTGAATCCTCTCTTCGTCGTCTCTTTCTGTCTCACCGCCGCGGAAACGCCTTCCTCACCGCCGCACCGCGGCGCCGTACACGCGCGCAAACGCCGACACGTCCACCCCGGCCTTCTTGCGCTCCTTCTCGAGCGCCTCGGCGTTGCGCCGCTCCATGTCGGCCCGCCGCCGCTCCGCCTCGCGCCGCTGCGCCTCCACCTCGCGCTCGGCCTTGGCTTGCGCTTTCGCCGCCGCCTCGCGCGCCTCCTTGGCGCGCACGGCCGCGCCGGCCGCCGCGGCCGCCCGCCGCTTGGCCTGCCCCGCCGCGTGCGCCGCCGCCACCGCGTCGATCGCGTTGAGCACCGCGCGGAAGGTGGGGCGCCGGCGGGGGTCGGGCGACAGGCACTCGGCGGCCACGCGCCGCAGCACGGCGACGCTCTCGCGCGCCTCGCGCCGGCCGTCCGCGCCTGCGCGCGCGCCGAATGCGGCCCCCGACGACGACGGCCGCTTCTCCACCCGCTCGATCAGGTCGCGCAGCAGCAGGCCGTACGCCCGCGCCTCGGCCGTCTCCCAAAACCCGGCGCCGCGCCCCGTGGCGCTGCCCGCGCCAGCGCCGCCGCCGCCCGGCGTGTCGCGCGCGTAGCAGAAGGCTGCGCCCAGGTCGCAGAGGGTCGCGTGCCACGAGAGGCCGTCCCCGTCGGCGTCGGTCGGCGCGCCCGCGCCCGACGGCGGCCGCGGCTGCCCGCTACCGCCGCCGCCGCCGCCGCCGCCGCCGCCGCCGCCGCCGCCAAACGCCGCCGCCCCCGACGCCTCCTGCGGAGACGAGTAGGCAGCCGCCGCCGCCGCGCCCGCCCGCGTCAGGTGCGTCTCGACCAGCACGTTGTGCGCGTACACGTCCCCGTGCGCCACGCCCATCGCGTGGAGGTAGGCCAGGGCCGCCGCGACCCCCCTGGCGATGCGGAGCGCCCCGTGCGCCGGGTAGCCGCCCTTTTGCCGCAGCAAACTGTCGGGCCACCGGCACCGGAGCAGCGACGCCGAGTTTGGCTTGTCCGCCAGAGGTCCGCCGCGCACCAGGTCCATGACCAGGGCCACCTGCGGGCTCTGCGGGCTGCTCGGGACAACCGCCCGGACGCGCGGCAGGTTAGGGTGGCGTACGACGCTCGACAGGGCGACCTCGTCGACGGTGCGGCCGTCGGGCGAGACCTCGGCGCGGAACACTTTGAGGGCGACGGCCTGCGGCGTGCCGGCGACGGAGGCGACGTAGACGTCGCCGCTGGCGCCGCTGCCGAGCAGGCGGCCGAGGTGCACCCGGGCCATGGGCACGGCGGGGAGGTCGGCGGGCGGGGGAGGTAGGGCGGCGCACGCCGGGCTCGAGCCGAGCGACACCCAGGCGAGCGAGGGCAGCGCGCCGCGCCGCACCAGCGCCAAGGCGTCCCAGGGGGCGCAGCGCGTGCCCGCCAGCCGCAGGAACTCGAGTTTTGGCAGGCCCGCCGCGACCTCAGGCGGGAAGGCGGCGAGCTTGTTGAACGAGGCCTGGAGCTTGACCAGCGAGCGGGGCAGGCCGCCGCGCGGCCACGCGCGCAGGAGGTTGTCGGTTAGGTAAAGCTCCTCGAGCGAGACGCAGCTGACGAGAGAATCGGGCAGCGCCTTGAGGCGGTTGCTCTTGAGGCCGAGGCGCCGCAGTTTGGTGAGGCGCCCGATCTTGTCGGGCAAGAGAGCCAGGCCGTTGCCCATCAGGTTGAGCGTCTCGAGCGACTTGAGGTCGCACACCGACTCGGGGAGCGCGGACAGAGCGTTGCGCGAGGCGTCGAGGTGCTCTAAAGCGGCGCAAAGGCCGATCTCGGGCGGCAGCGAGCGCAGCTGGCAGCGGCTCACGTCGAGGTGCCGCAGGCGCGGCATGCCGCCCACGCCCGAGGGCAGGTAGGTGATCGCGCTGCCGGCCAGGCACACGTGCTCCAGGCTGCGCATGGCGCACAGGGCGGGCGGGAAGTAGCCGATCCGGGCGCCGGCGTCGGGCACGTCGACGAAGGCGACGACTCGCGTCAGCATTGCCAGGTGGTCGCCGCCGCCCGAGGTGCACTCTTGAAGGGCGGCGACCGAGTCGATGCGGCCGTAGCGCTCGCGGAAGGGGTCGGCGCGGCGCCGCGCCGCGTCCCGGCGGGCGGCGGCCGAGCGCAGCGCGCGCAGGGCGAGCAGCGCAGCGAGGGCGGCGGCGGCGTAGGCCGGCGCGTGGGGGTGGCGGGCGGCGCCGACGGTGCCCGCGACCAGGGGCTCGGGCAGGGCGCCGACGGCGGCCGACGAGGCAGCGCGGGCGGCGGCGGCGGTCGCCGAGGCGCCGCGCGCGGTGGCCGAGGCGGCCGAGGCGGCGCCGCTGCGCGCGGCGGAGGAGGCCGAGCGGGCGGCTCTTCCCGCGGCACCGGCGGCGGCGGCGGCCTTGAAGGCCGCGGCGCGGGCGGCCGAGCCAGCGGCGTGGCGCGAGGCGACCCCGAGGGCGCGCGCGGCCTCTCCCAGCGTCGGGGGCGGGGGCGGGGGCGGCGGCGGGGCAGCGCCCCACGGCCACGGGCCGCCGCTGCTTTTTTTGTTGTTGTCGGCGTCGGCCACCATGGCGGCGGCGGCGGCGGCGGCGGCGGCGGCGGCGGCGGCGGCGGCGGCGGCGGCGGCGGCGGCGGCGGCGGCGGTCGCCCTGACGGCTCTGTTATCCGCTCTGTTGTCCGTTGGGAGGTCTACTCCGGCGCAGTCGTCACGCGTCGTCGGCGGCGCGCGCGGCCGATCGGGGCAGCTAGCGGACAACGTTTGATGTCCGTTTGTCGCTGCTGTTGTCGCGCGTCGAGGCGTGGCGCGCAATTGGGGGCGTTTGAAAAGGTAGCTCAAAAGGAGAGCAGACAGAGGCCCAAAAGGGGTCGCTCAATTCGTGTGGGCTGCTGCGAATGGGCTGCGGGTCATTGGGGCGGGCGTCGTGGCTGTGTGCGTGCTGGTCACGCGCGACAACTAGGTGCTGGCAATCATTCGTCGTGTGGGCCCCCGCTCAACAAAACTTGCCGGCGTGCCGGCCGTCGCCGCCTCTCGCCCGCAACCGCCGCCGCCGCCGACAAACGCGCGTGCCCTCGCTCTCGCTCGCTCGCCCAACCGCAACCAGAAGCCCGCCGTCGACCCTCCTCGACTTGCGATTTACAGGATCGGCACCACAAACTTGCCCACGTGCTCCCCGCGCAGCATCAGCGCGACCGCCTCGGGCGCCGCCGCCACCCCGCGCAGACCCGGCGCCGCGTGCGTGGCGGCCACCAGCAAGCCGCAATTGAAGTCGTCAAAAACGCGGCGCTTGGCGGCGCCGATGGCGACCGCGTCCCGCGGCCACACGGCGCCCGTGACGCGCCTGCCCTCGCCCAGGTCGACGTCGAGGCCCTTCCAGAAGAGCTCGGCGTTGGGAGGCCTCGCGGTCGTGCCGGTGATGGATGCTGCCGCTGCCGCCGCCGCCCCGCCGCCGTCTTGCGCCCCCGCCGTCGCTGCCGTCGTCGCTTTGGCCGCGTCGGCGGCGCCGTTCTTCCCGCCCTCCTCCTTTCCGGCGCCGCCCTCGGCGGTCGTGGTGTGCGGGTACTCGCTGATGTAGCCCACCTGCAGCGACACGCCCCCGGGCGCCAGCGCCTGCACGCACGCGCGCCCGACGGCCCCGCCCACGCCCTCGAACACCACGTCGGCGCCGGCCCGGCCGTCGCCGCACGCCGCCCGGAGCGCGGCGGCGAGCGCGGCCTCGCCCTCGGTCCCGCCGCCTCCCCCTCTCGGCAGGTACTCGGAGTAGTCGACGACCACGAGCTCGTCCGTCTGAACCGCGGACACCTGGCCAGGGCCGGCCTCGCCTTGCTGCTGCTGCTGCGCCGGCGCCGCTGCCGCCGCCGCCGCCGCCGCGCCCTCGCCCCCCTTCAGGACCAGGGGCCAAAACTCATCTCGCAGCCAGCGCGCCTTGCGCTCCGACCCCACGACGGCCACGACCTTGCCCGCGCCGTACAGCCTGGCGTACTGCAGCGCAAAGTGCCCCGCGCCGCCCGCGGCGGTCGTGACGACGACCGCGCAGCCGGGCGTGACGCGGGCGCCCGTGCACGCCGCCCCGCCGCCGCCGCCGCCGCCCCCTTGCTGCGGCCCCAGCGCCGCCGCCGCCGTCAGCGCGCTCAGCGTGACGGCGGTCGCCGCGGCGGTCGCCTCGCGGACGGGGGTGCAGGACGCGGCCTTGGCCAGGGCGTACTCGGCGAAGGCGGCCGCGGTGTTGACGGCGACGGCCTGGCCGAGCGGGAGCAGGGGGCCGACGCCGGGCCCGCGCGCGACGACGACGCCGCTGCCCTCGGCGCCCAAGGGGTAGGGCTCGCGCGCCTGCTGGTGGCGCGCGAACGGCGTGCCCTGCTCGCCGCGGGCGCGGAACGTCTCGCACCCGCCGTTGACGCCCGCCCAGTGGATGCGGACGAGGACCTCCCCGGGGCCCGGGCGAGGCATCGGCGTGGCGGCGTCGACGCGCGCGGCCGCGCCGAACGACGAGGACGGCGCCTCTGCGACCAGGCGCGCGTAGGTGGCGGGGAGGCCGGGCATGGACTCGGCCTCCTCTGACGTGGTCGTCATGGTCGCAGGCGGTGCGGACGATGATGCAGCGGCGGCGGCCGCGGTGGCGATGGTGCGGAGGAGGGCGCTGGCGCGATGAAACCGGAGGAGAGGAGGAGGTTTTGTGGAGGTTTTTGCAATCACCTGGTGCTGCGGCCTGGCGCTCGCTGGTTGGGTGCGTGCAAACATATCGGACTGGTGTGTGAGATGTGCAGTGCAGAAGGATTGGAGCGAGGTAGATGCTTGCGCGCCCAGTTTTGAAGGACTCGCCGCCGCCACTCGATTCGCTCGACGCTTTCAGCGGCGGCGACGAGCGCTCTTCCGAGCGACACCGTGTCATCGTATCATCGATGCGCTATTGTCACGCTTCAACGCGTCCAAATCGACCCATGGATCGGACGCTGCACGCCGCGCGCGCCGGCGCGCATGCGGTGCGCTGCGCCAGGACGCAGGCGGCGGGCGTCACCGGGTGCCCCCTTGCCCCTCTTCCCCTCCTCCCTCTCTTGATGCCGGCATCGCCACACAGGCACGCCGCCTATGCCACGCAGGTGCCATCAGCACCATCACAGGTGCCAGCAGCAGGAGGAGGCGCGCCCATCGAAAGCAGCGGCGGCAGCAGGAGAGGCGCGAGCACGGCTGCCACTGCCGCGCGACCGACGACGACGACGCCGCGACGAAGCAGCGTCGGCGGCGCCCCCCCGCCCGAGGCCGCCCGCGCCGCGCTCGAGTACTGCGCGCGCCTCGTGCGCCAGCACGACCCCGAGAACTTCGCCTGGGCCGTGCTGCTCCCGCCCGACCAGCGCGCGCGCGTCCTCGCCCTCCGCGCCCTCAACGTCGAGACGATCCTGGTGCCGTCGGCCGTGCGGCGCAGCGCGGGCGAGGGCGCCGCCGCCATGCTGCGGATACGGTACCAGTGGTGGCGCGACGCCGTGCGGTCGGCCATGGAGGCGCCCGCGCTGGCCGAGGCGGGGGAGGAGTCGGAGGAGGAGGAGGGGGCGGCGGCGACAGAGGACGACGACGACGACGACGGCCGCGACTTTCAGGCCGAGCGGGAGCGGCGGCAGCGGCGCCGCCTGCGGGAGCGGCGGGCGGCGAGCCCGGGGCCCGCGCCCGCCCCGCCCGCGCACCCGGTCGTCACGGCCCTCTGGGCCGCCCGCGCGAGCGCGGGCCCGCGCCTGCAGCGCTACCCCTTGCGCCGCCTGGTCGACGCGCGCGAGCGCGAGGCCCTGTCGGCCGCCGCCTCTGAGCCGCCGCCCGCGCGCCTGTCGGACCTGGAGGAGCACGCGGAGGCCACCCACGCGCAGCTCATGTACGCGCAGATGGCGGCGCTCGCCGGCAGTGGCGGCGGCGGTGTCGGAAGCGCGAGCGCCGACCACGCCGCCTCGCACGCGGGCCGGGCGGTCGGCCTGGCCATGACGCTGCGCGGCCTGCCCTACGCCGCCGCGCAGCGCCGGTGCGTCCTGCCGCTCGACGTTTGCGCCGCGGCCGGCCTGTCGCAGGAGGACCTGTTCCGGCGCGCGGCGGCGGCCGAGTCCGGCGGGGACGAGGCGGCTTCGGGGTCGCCGCGCGCGGACGCGGCGCTGCGGGACGCGGTGCTGGCCGTCGCCTCGTGCGCGGTGGGCCACCTCCGCGAGGCGCGCGCGCTGGCGGCGGGCGGCGGCGGCGGCGGCGGCCGGCGGTTGTCCGGCGGGCAGGCGCACGCCTTGCTCCCGGCGGTGGCCGCGGGCGCCTACCTGCGGGCGCTCGAGCGCACGGCGCACTTTGACGTGTTCCACCCGGCGCTGCGCCCGCCGGCGCCGCCGCCCGCGGGGGCGAGGGCCGTCGGGGCGGAGCCGCCGCCGCCGCCGCTGCCCGGCGCGGGCTTGGGCGTGTCGCCGCTGCGGTACCTGCTTTCGCTGCGGTGGCACGCGTGGCGGGGGACGTTTTGATCAGCTGATTTGTGTGTGTTGCGATGATGTGTCGGCGACGCGAGTGAACAGCAGCAGCAGCAGCAGCAGCAGCAGCAGCAGCAGCGGCAGCAGCGGCAGCAGCAGCAGCAGCGGCGGCAGCAGCAGCGCAGCCGCAGCCTCACAGAAGAGCTTGGAACCAATTAAACGCGTGTATATCTCAAAACAGTTTTGTTTGTTATGCTTCGTCGTCGTCGTCAAACACCCGCTTCCTCCGCGCCTTGGTCTTGGCCCCCCCGCCGCCGCTGCACAGGGCCTTGGCAAGAGCGGCCGCAAGCGCCTTCGCGCCCTGGCCCCCCTCTTCGACGGCGAAGAACAGCGGTTGCGCGGGGATGGACCAGATGGCCGAGGTGGCGTAGGGGTGGTCGTCGGGCAGGGCGGGCTCGGCGGACAAAGGGGCGGCGGCGGGAGGGGCCGCCGCCGCGCTCTCGCCCGCCGCCCCTCGCTGCTCGCCGCCCGCCGGCGACGCCGGCGCCGCCGGCGCCCGCGGCTCCCGCAGCGGCAGCCGGCCCGGGACCGCCGCCGCCGTCGCCGCCGCCGCCGCCGCCGCCGCTGCCTCCTCGTCCATCGCCATGGCGCCCTCGCCCGCGATGGCCTCGGCCACCACGGGCGCGCCCGCCGGCCCGAGCACGTCGAAAGGCACCTCGGCGTCCCCGCGCTCAAACACGCCGAGCTCGCGCGCGCCGGCGTCAGCCGCCGCCCGCCGCGCCAAGTCGGCGAACGCGCGCGCGTCCAGGCGCCTCAGGGTCGCAAAGTCGACGCACACCACAGCGGCGGCGGCGGCAGGTGCGGAGGTGGACCCGGTCGCGCCCGCCGGGTCGCCGCCGTCCTCGTCGGACGACGAGGCCGAGGCGGCGTCGTCGGCGCCCGCGTCGTCGTCGTCGTCGTCTTCGTCGTGCTGCTGCTGCTGCTGCTGCTGCTGCTGCAGCCCCGCCGCCTGCTCCACGACGATGGTCGCCCACCCTTTCGCGTCGCACCACTGCCGCCACGTGTTGAGCAGCGGCCTGCCGCTGCCCTTGCCGCCGCCCCGCTTGCTGCCCCGCCGGCCGCCGCTGCCACGGATCGTGAGAAACGCGTTCTTCTTGGCGGCGACAAACACCGTCTTTTCTTCGAGCGCCAATCGGTGGGCGACGTGGAACGACCCCGTGCCGCGCCTCTTGGCGCCGCCGCCGGAAGACAGGCGCTCGACGTCGTCCGCCAGAGGGCGCCACGGCTTGGCGTGGGGCGGGATCGGGAGGGGGCGGAGGAGGAGCGCGGATCGAAAGAGGAGGACGAGGGACGGGGGTTTGTGGTGGGGGCCTGCGCTCGTCCTGGTGCCATTCGCGGCGGGCGCGCGTCGTCCGATCGCGAGCCGGTGCATGGTGCGTCGGCGTCGTTGAGGGCGTGTGTGACTGAGTCGAGTAGATTGTGGAGAGGTCACGACAATGCGGTGGCGGCGGCACAGGTGATTATCGCCCCGCGTCGATCGCCCCCCAGCAGGCGGCGCACCGTGAGCATGGCCGTGCGGGGGGCAGCGCGAGGGGCGGCGGAGGCAGAGGCAGAGGCGGGGGCCCTGGCGGCAGCGGTGCCAGACGCCGCCGATGCCGACGCGGAAGGAGAAGAAGCAAAGCCCGTCAGCACCATGCCCAGGCGGGACCACGCCACGCCGCGAAGGGCGGTGGCGTCGGCCTTGGCCAGCTCGCGCGCCGTCTCGCGGTCCTCGCGCACCAGGTAGAGCGGCCAGCTTTGGGGGGCGCTGGCGGCGGGTACGGCGGCGGCGGCGGCGGCGGCGGCGGCGGAGGCGGGGCCGGCGGTTGGCGGCGCCGGGGCGGACGCGACGGCCACCGCGTGCACGACCCACTCCATAGGCGCGCCTGTTGATGATCAAACGCAAACGCGTCGACGACGGCGGCGACGGCCGAGCGAGAGAGGACTTTGCCAACACAAGGACGACGAGCGAGCAGACAAGTGCAGATATTACTAATCGTCTTCTCCTCAAACAAAAAAGGGCCGGCTCTCTCTCAAGGCGACGTCGGCGGGTCGCGGAACTTCTTGTACACGGCCCCGATCGCCGCGATCACGTCGTCCGACAGGGGCGGCGCGTCGTACGCGTCCAGGTTCTCCTTCAGCTGCGCCATCGACGTCGCGCCGATGATGTTGCTCCCGACAAACCAGCGCGAGCGAACCCACCCGAGCGCCAGCGCGGCCGGCGTGATCCCCGCCTCCTTGGCCACGCGGGCGTACTCGCCGACCGCCTGGGCGCTCAGGCTCTGGGTGTAGCGGGCCATGTACCCCTCGAACATGGAGAAGCGCGCGCGCTTGAGCTCCTCGGCGCCCGCCGTGGCGTACTTGTTTGAAAGCGCGCCGCCGGCCAGCGGAGAGTAGGCCAGCAGCGAGACGTCGGTGCGGCGGCACGTCTCTGCGAGGTCGGTCTCGAACGCGCCGCGCTGCAGCAGCGAGTAGACGTTCTGGATGGTCTGGACGCGCGGGAGCGAGGGGTTGGCGTCCGCGAGCGCCGAGAAGGACGCGACGCCCCAAGACGTCTCGTTGGACACGCCGATGTAGCGCACTTTTCCCGCGGCGACGACGTCCTCGAACCCGCGGAGCGTGTCCTCGAAGGAAATGTCTTGCTCCGGAGGGCGCTCGTTTGCGGGGTCGTAGGCCGGCGCGCCGAACATCCCGCCCACGTAGCGCTGCGGCCAGTGCGCCTGGAGCAGGTCGATGTGGTCGACGCCCAGGCGGGCGAGCGACGCGTCCACCGACATCCGGATCTGCCTGCGGTCCAGCATGCAGGTCTCCGCCGGCTCGCGGACCCAGTTGAGGCGGTCGCCGAATCCAGACACTTTCGTGAAGACGAGCAGGTCGTCGCGGCGCCCGCGCTTCTTGAGCCAGCTGGCGATGATGCGGTCGGTGGCGAACTTGGTGTCGGCCGACGGGGGCACGGGGTAGATCTCGGCCGTGTCGAGCGCGTTGACGCCGCGCCTTTTTGTTTTTTACGAGGGAGGGAGGATTTTGGTCGTGTTTTTTGTCGTTTGTTTTTTTGGTTTTAGGTTGATTGAGAGCGGGGGAGGATGGGGTTTGTTCAGAACGAGGGGCGGCGGAGGTTTCAGATTGGGGTGGGTGGTTGAGGGGGGGAGAGCGGAGTGAGTAAGTAAGCGGCGGCGGTGTTCATTTGAGCGCGCGCTCGCGCCGCCGTTTTGCTCTCGTCCCCTCTGTTTTGGCGGCGCGCCCCCTCAAAAAGAATGACTCACTCGTCGATGGCGTAGGACAGCTGCTCGTGCGCCTCGGCCTCGGTGTTCTGCTTGCCCCACGTCATGGTGCCGAGCGTGATCGCCGAGCACAGCAGGTCTGAGCGCCCTAGCCGCACGCGGTCGGCGCAGCTCTTGGCCTTGCCCGGCACGACGGTCGTCGCCGGCGCCGTGGTCGCCGGCGCGGCGGCGGCGGCGGCGGACGGCGCGGCGGCGACGGAGCGCGCGCGCGCGGACGGCAGCGCCACGATCGCGCGGCGGGGGGCGACCACCGCGCCGGCGGCGGAGGTGGCGCGCTGCCCCGCGGCCGCGGCGGAAGTAGACGCGTTCTGGAGCATGGCGGATTTTGTGGTCGGGGGTTTAGTCTGTCTCTCGATCAAGCGCCGAGAGGAGGATGGTTGGATGGAGCTCAGTCTAGGTTGTTGCGAGAAGTGGCCTGTGCGTCTACCCGCGACGATCACGTCGCTTTTCAATTCGTGGAAAGGGGAGGACCCGCGAAAATGAAATGACACCGCAGCTACCGCGCCGACGCCCACTCGCTCGCCACGAACGAGCGCTTTTGTTTTTCGTCGTCGTCCAACGCTCCCAATAACACGTCGTCCGCGCTACCTCGACTGCTCGATCCGCATCACCTCCCCCTCCTCGAACCGGTCGTCGCCGCCGACGTCCTCCGACCCCTCCACGCTCGCCACCGCCCGCCACACCCCGCTCTCCAGGTTTGGCATCCAAAACCACACTTGCGCCGGCTGCTGCTGCTGCGGCGGCGGGCCGTCGTCGCCCGGCGCGCCGCCCCACCCGCCGCCGCCGCCAAGGCCCGCACCTCTTCCTCCCCCTCCTCCTCCTCCCTCTCCCTCGGGCTCCTCCGCGACGCTCGCCGCGAGCGCCGTGCCCGTCGCGTTGAACTGGACGCGCCACGCCGACAGGTCCGCGCCCCCCGCGCATCGGTGCCGGAGGGTCTGGACGGGCGCGAGGCGGCGCGCGGCGGGAGGCGGGGAGCAGCCGTCCTCGGCGGCAAGGGCGCCGGCGGGCAGGGCGTACAGCGCCACGTCCCCGGACCCGAGCGCGACGGCCACGAGCTCGTCGCTCCGCCCGAGCGCCGGCGCCCAAGCGCACGCGCGCGCCGTCCGCCGCGGCACGCTGCCGCCCTGACCGCCCGCCGCCGCGCCCCCCCCGCGCGCCCCCTCCCGCCCCCGCCGATCGGGCTCGAGCGCGGCCGCCCGCCGCCACGCCATCGCGGCGGCGTCGTACGCCCACACGCACGCCCCGCCGCCCGGCCCCGACCCAGCCATCAGCAGGGGCGGCGCGCCGGCGGGAGCGTGCCCGCCGCGCCAAGCGACGCAGCCGCAGGGGCTGGGTGCCGCCGCGCTCGGCAGCAGCGCGGCCGCTGCCTGCGCCGCCGTCGGCGCGGCCGCCGCAAATCGCGAGTGCAAGGTCCAGCGCAGGGCGCGGCCGCCGGGCCCGGCCGCTCCTGCCGATTCGCCCCCTCCGCCGCAAGAGGGCGACCCCTCGTAAACGTAGACGTGCCCGTCGGCGCTCGACGCCGCGACCAGGAGGCCGAGCTGCCAAGGGGCGAAGGCGGCGTCGCTGTTTTTTATCAGGTTTATTTTTGTGGTGATTTTTTTGGGATCGCGTTTCGGGGGTTTGGTTCAGGCGTCGCGTACTTGGTGAAAGGGACGGAAGGAATCAGATCCAGGCAACTGATCCGTGAGCCCTTCCCCCGAAAGAAGACTCACGTGACCGCGCCGCGCCCGCAAGGCAGGGCGCCGCTGTCGCACCAACGCGAGGCGCCGCCGCCGCCGCCGCCGCCGCCGCCGCCGCCGCCCGCGCCCGCCGCTAAAAAGTGGACCGTCCCGGCGCCCGTGCCGACCGCCAGCACCGCCCCGTGCTCCCCCGGCGCCCACGCCAGGACGCGCGGCCCGCCCGGCACCCGCCCGTCGTGCAGCGGGGGGCTGGACAGGTCGCCGCCGCTCGGCGAGACTGCCCAGACGCGCACTTGGCCCGTGGAGAGGCTGCACGCCGCCGCGCGGTCGCCGGCGGCGGTGTGCGCGACGGCGGTGGCCGCCTGCCCGCCGTCGAGGGCGAGCTGGACGGCGGCGGGGGTGTTTTGATCCATGCTGGTTTTTATTTCGGTAGGATGGAGAGACGGGCGCGGGCTCGCGCCCGACGCGCGAGAGAGGGGGAGACCAGCAGTTTTTCTCGCGTTTCAAACGCCGATGATCAGATCGGTTCGATCGCCGTTTTGCGAGGTGATGTTGTGGGTGGTGGGGTGCGCGCGTGTCGTGCAGGTCTTTCTGAATGTTCGAGTGTGAGAGAGGCGGATCCGGTGGTTGTGTTCGGGTCTCCTTGTCCCAGCGACCGCCGCCTGTTTGTGTTTTGCGTCGCGCGTCGCTCGTCGGCCCCAAACCACATTGCAGCAGCAGCAGCAGGTTCGAGGCGCCCGCTTTTGCCCCCCCCCCACCCCAACCTTGTACCGCCCGTTGTCGTGCATAGTCATCCAAGAAACGTCAGTCGACTTTCGGGGAAAAACAAAAGGCGCCCTTAGTCGACCAAGGGAAAAAACGACGACGCTACGCCGGCGCCACGTTGCCGCTCCCGCCGCCCTCCTTCCCTCCTCCTCCTCGCCTGTCCTTGCTCCCCTCCCCGCCCCCCCCTGTGATTCGCCGCCGCAGCTGCGACCCCCACGACCGATCCCCCTCGCCCGACTCCTCCGCCAAGGCACGCGCCTCGTCCTCCGCCGCGCGCTTGGCCGCGCGCGCCGCCACCGCCGCGGGGCCGTCGACGCCCAGCCGCGAGCGCTCGAGCAAGACGCCCGCCCGGCCCACCTCCCCCGGCCAGTCCCACCGCAGGAGCATCGCCGTCAGCGCGACCGTCTGCAGGGCCGCGCCGATGCAGATGCCGCCCCACAGGCCCTGGACGCCGTGGCCCAGCTTGAACGTCAGGAAAAAAGAGAGCGGCACGCCGACGCCCCAGTAGGCGGCGGCGTTGACGCCCGCGCCGAGCGCCTGCCGGCCGGCGCCGCGCAGCGTCCCTGTCAGGGTGGCGTTGATGCCGTCGACGAACACCAGCGCGACCAGGAGCGGCAGCAGGGCGTGCGCCGCCTCGATGACCACGGGGTCCGGGCAGAACATGGCAAAGATGGCGCGCCCGGCCAAGGCCAGCAGCAGGCCGACGGCCGCCTGCAGGCAGAGCGCCGTCGCCAGGCCCGCGCGAAACGTGCGGCCTGCGCGCCCGGCGTCCCCCGCGCCGAGCGCGTTGCTCACGCACGTGTTGACCGCCGCCGCCAGCCCGAGGGCGGGCATGTAGAGCATGCCGTTGACCGACATCAGGATGCCGCTCGCCGCGACCGTGACCTCGGGACTGGGCAGCCAGCCGGAAGCCAGCACAGCCACCTCGTAGGCGGCCCACTCAACTAGCACCAGCGCCGCCGCCGGCAGGCCGAAAGACAGATACTCCCCCCACCCGCGCATCGCCCCGCGCAGGTCCCATCCCGCCCACGTCTGGCGCTCTGGCGCGTCGCGCGCCAGGCGCCGCGCGCGCAGGACGCAGGCGGCGACCAGGCCGGCGAGCGTGGTGGTCTCGCAGGCGAAAAAGGCGGCGGCGGCGCCGTCGAGCCCCCACCCCAGTTTGAAGACGAAAAGCCAGAACCACAGCGGCGAGGTGAGCAGGGCGGCGCCCGAGGCCAGGGCCGCGGGCGCGCCCGCGCGCTGCGTCACAAGGAAGCGGCGCAGGCACTCGATGCCGACCGACAGGAAGAGAGCGGGCACGCACAGACCCAGGTAGCGACCCGCCGCTGCCGCCAGCGCCGGCTCCTGCCCGAGCGCCACGAGCAGCGGCGCCGCGTTGAGCCACGCCGCCGCGATCGGCACGCACAGCGCCGCGCACACGAGGACCGCGCGCTGCAGGAACAGCCCCAAGAGCGGGTAGTTGCGCGCGCCGTAGGCCTGGCCGCACAGGGTCTCCATCCCCGCCGACACGCCCATCGTTACCGCGGCGCCTGTGCAGTTGTAAATTGCGTTTGCCAGCATCGCCGCGGAAAAAGTAAAGGCGCCGAGGCGGCCGATCGAGGCGCTGCATATGATGCTGAGGGCGAAGCCCGCGACGTTCTGGACGGCCAGGGGGACGGCCAGCTCGGCGAGGCGGTGCAGCACGGTGGCGTCGTCCTTGGGCGGGGGCGAGGGCGCGGGCTCGGGGGACGGGCCGCCGCTGGGCTCGGCGGCGGCGGCGGGATTGCCGTCGTCGTCGCCCGCGGCGGCGGCGGCGGGGGCGGCTCGGCGTCGCACGGCGAGGCGCTGCTGCTGATGGGCCTGGCCGCCGCGGCTCGTGAGGAGAGGCGAGACCAGACGGCGCTGCTGACGCGGGCGCCATGCTGCCGCCGCCGCCGCCGCTGGTCGGCGTGCGGCGCCGCGCGCCGACCGGCCGCCGCCGCTACGAGTGCCGCTGCCGCCGCCGCCGCCGCCGCCGGGCGCCCAGCCCGGCGGGTGCATGGCCTGCATGCGCGCCCGCCGCTCGATGTGGCGTGAGGTGAATCGCCCTGCTCCGGGTGCCGAAGGGAATGCCCGGCGCTTGGCCGCGCGTGCGAGCGCGTGCGGCAGGGATGGGCGCCGGCGACGAGAGAGAGGGGAGAGAGAGAAAGAGAAAAAGGGATGCCCGCCAGAGGGCTGCGCGCGCGTTCGAGGGATGACCGGGCCGATGTACAGATGTTTGTCCGAGAGTGCTGTGGGCGTGTCGACAAGCGCGCGAGGGCGAGAGGGAGTTTAAGGCGTTTCCGAGATCTTTTCGGGTCTAGTGCCCTCCTTTCCCCTCTCTCTCCTGTTGAGCCGTCGTCGCCCGGTGTCGCCAGCGCCGAGAAAACAAATTTTACGCTGAACGATCATCCTTGGGAAAAAGACTAGACCGAGACCCCCCCGCCCCCCCCGTCCGACGCGACCACCGCCCGCCGCATCAGGTGCCTCCGGTCCTGCCCGACCAGGCCCACCCACCAGCCGTCCGTCGCGACCACGTCGAACCCAAGCGACAAATAGAGGGCGACCGCGGGCGCGTCCACCAGCCGCGCGTGAAGCCAAACTGCGTCGCGCCCGCCGGCGGCGGCGACGGCGTCGGCGGCGGCGACCAGCGCGCGCGCGACGCCGCGGCGGCGCCAGGCCTCGGCGACGGCCGTGTTCATCAGGTAGGCGGCCTCAGCGGGGGGGTTGAGGGTGAGGTAGCGCGAGCGCGTCGAGCCGTCGAGCGAGAGCTCGGCGGTGCCGACGAGCGCGACGGGCGGCAAGGGCGACGGCGGCGGGCGCGGGCGCCCCGACGGCTTGTTTTTGTCGGCGGCCGTCGCCGCGCCGCCTCCCCCTCCTCCCCCCCGGCCCCCCCCGATCCGCACCGAGAAGATGGCGTCCCACGCCTCGTCCTCCATGCGCTGCCGGTCCAGCTCCGCGGCCTCGCGCTGCTTCCTCGCCGCCGCCGCCGCCGCCGCCGCCTCTGCCCCGCCTTCCCGCCCCGTCTCCTCCTCCCCCTCGCCCCCGGCGCCCGCCGCCACCGCGTCTGACAAACACGGCACCGTCGCCGCCAGCACCAGCGTGCGCGCGCCCGGCCGCAGGTGGTCGTCCAGGTACTTGGCGATGCGCCGGCGCACGAAGCGGGCGTACGGCTGCAGCGAGGGGCGGGGCGGCGGCGCGCTCATGGTGGTCGACAGGATGAAAGTGCCGGCGAGCAGGTCGGCCGCCGCCGGCAGCAGCGCGCGCGGAAGCGGCGCGACGCGCAGCGCGGCGGCGGGGCCGGCGGGCGGGAAGGGCGCGGCGGCGGGGGCGGCGGCGGGCGTTGGGGGCGGCGGCGGGGGCGCGGGCCGGAGCTCAAAGTCCATGGAGAAGTTGCGCATCCACTTCTCGAGGTCGGAGGCGCTGGGGGGCGTCGTCGCTGCCCTTGCCGTTGCGCCGCCAGGAGGAGGAGGAGCGGGCGCGGCCGCCACGGGCCGCGGCGCCCTCCTCGTCCTCGTCGTCGTCGTGGCGCCGCCGCCGCCGGCGACGGTTCGCCGCCGCGCAGGGTGCTGCTGCTGCTGCCTGCGCCGTGCGATCTGCGCGGGCGCCGCCGCCGCAGCAAGGGCCGCGTGCAGCATGGCCGCCATCCGAAAGAGTGCTGAACCTGCGCTTGGGTTCGGCGCGTGCGTTCAGCACCAGACCATCGTGGGGGGCTTCTGCAAAAGGAGGAAGGATCGGTCGAGGGTCCGCGCGCGCGAGGACACAGAGCGCTATATATGATGCAGTCCGGTAGTCCAAAGCAAGAATGACAGGAGATCGGTCGCCAACAGGGAAAGTGGGCATTGGAGAGGGGACAGAGGGCAGGCGTTTGTAGGCGTTCCTGCTGCCGCTTCCGGGGCGTCGGAGTCCCGCGCGACGGCGGGCGAGAAAACTTCATGCGCTCGCGCGTCCAAGCCCATGATTTGACGTTTGCCCTCCAACCATTGGCGCGATCAGCTGTAGGCCGAAAACGTCTTGCCTACCCCCCCGCCAACTCCAGTTTCAAGCAGCGCGCAACCCACTTTCTGACCACCAGCACAAACGACAAAACGCCGACGAACTAAAAAAGAAAAGGCGCATCTCCGCATTTACACCGCCGCCGCCCCCTGCTGCTGCTGCTGCCCCCGCCGCTGCAGCAATTTTGCCAGGTCCGCCAGCGAGAACCGCTCGTCCCCCTCGTCCCCGATGCAGTCGAACACCGCGTCCGCGGCCGCAAAGTCCTCCCCGCCCGTGTAGCTCGACTTGGTGACCACGCACGCGCAGCCGGCCTCCTTTGCCGCGCGCAGGCCGATGCCGCTGTCCTCGACGACCACGCATCGCCGCGGGTCGACCCCCAGTTCCTCCGCGGCCAGCAGGTAGATCGCCGGGTCGGGCTTCTTGCGCGGCACCACGTCCCCCGCAAACACGCGCATGACCGCGGCCACGTCCTCGCCTAGCAAGACGCGCACGATGGCCGAGACCGCGCGCTCGTTGGACGTCGAGCACACGGCCACGGGCACGCCGGCGGCCATCGCCTCGTGCACGAGGCGCGCCACGCCCGGGCGCAGCGGCATCTCTCGCCGCGCGACCAGATCCATAAACAGGTCGGTCTTCAGGCGGTGAAGGTCGGCCACCAGCGCCTTTTGCGAGGCGGCGTCGGGGGCGCGCGAGGCGAAGGGCTCGGCGCCGCGGGCGGCGGCCTGCTCGGCAAAGTAGGCCGTCATGCGCTCCTTGCCGCCGCCGGTCTCGAGGAGCTTTTTTTTGTCGTTTCGTTGTTGTTTGTTTGCATACGGTGGTGAGCCTTGGGGAGGTATGCGGGGGGGGGCCAAAAGATGGCTAGCGCCCGCAACGCCGCCGCCGCCGCCCGCTCTCCCTCTCTTTGCACCTAGCGCTCTTGGAAGAGCCTGTCTCTCCCTCTTTCTCTCTCTCTGTCTCACCTTGCCGTACAGCTCGACGCCCCACTCGTGGTCGATGCCCATCTCCTTGAAGGCGCGGTTGAACGACACGCGGTGCCCGTCGCGCTCCGTGTCGACCAGCACGCCGTCGCAGTCAAAGAGAAGGGCCTCCGGCAGCGGGGCGGCCGCCGACGCCGCCTCGTCGCCGCCGCCGGCACGCGCGCGGACGAGCTCGCTGCGTCCGAGGCGCAGGCCCGCCGCCAATGCCTGCGCGCGCGTTGGCGGCGTCCCCGCGGCGCGCGCGGCGCGCTGCTGCTGCACGCCGCGCATGATTACGGCGCTCATTGTCGCTGCCGGGGCGCGGAACTTTTGTTTGGGTCAGGCCAGGATTCTGCCTTAAAGGTTCGCGCGCCAGCAGAGAACACCACGGCGTGATATACGGGGACCGGGACTGGATGAACTAGATGCGCGATGCTGAGATTGAGGAAAGGGGAAGACCGATCGGATTTTGTAATTGCGCGGCCGCGCAAGCAGTTGCGCCCGACGCACCACGCGCTCGCCTAGTGAGCGTTCGCCCCCTCCCAGTTTGCTGCAGACCGGTGGCGAATGTCGTGAGTTTACAGCACAAAACGAAACGCCCGATCCATCCTTCATCATGCGTGCGCCCTCGGCGCCGCCACGTTCACGCCCCCTGCCCCCGCCGCCCCCTCCCCCGCCGCCCCCCGCTGCAGCGCCGACGCCTCTGCCCGCGCCGCCAGGTACGGCAGCTCGATTGCCCCCGCCCCCCCGCCCTCCGCCATGGCCGCCACGTTGGCCTCCAGCACGCTGCTCGGCACCCGGCCCACCGCCGCCGCCAGCGGCTGTCCGGCGCGGTCCAAAAAGACAAAGTGCGGAATGCCGCGGACGCCAAATTCCTCCACCTCCTGCTGCCAGAGCGGGTTGTCAACGTTTAGCATGACAAAGTTGACCTGGGCGCCGAAGCGGCGCTCCAAGCCGGACTCGACGGGCGCCAGCTCGCGGCACGCCTCGCACCAGGGGGCGTAGAACTCGACGAGGGTCGGGCGGCCGTTGCGCAGCGCGCCGTCGAGCGGCAGCGAGGCCGACTCGAGCGCGGCGAGCGAGGCGCCGGCGCCGCCCGAGAGGAAGCGCGCCGCTAGAAAAAGGGCGACGCCGGCGGCGGCGGCGGCGGCGCCGAGGGTGCCGCCGCTTGTTGTTGTTGCTGCGGGTGTGGTGGTCGTGGCGGTTTGGGGGGCGGCCGCCTCATTGGGCGGCGGCTGCTGCTCCTGCTCCTGCTGCGGCTGATCGGGCCCTGGTCCCGCCGCCGACGCACGGACGACGCTGGCGGCGGGCGGCCGACGGCGAGCGGCGACGGCCAGTGGCCGTGGCCTCTGGGCGGTCGCGTTGGCACGCGCTATGGCGGCGCTCCTCTGTTTGGTTGTAGGATGGAGTCGGCGTCCGGCGTGCGTTGTCAGCGACAGGGCGACGGCGTGCGTGGGAGAGGGCGAGTGTCTCTCTTTGCGACGTCCTCCACGTTTCGACGCTTCTCCTTACCTGCGTGGTGACAAGCATGGTGTGCGTATGTGTGTGTGTGTGTGTGTGTTTGCGTGCACGTGGTCTGCGCGTTGGGACTGAGCAAGCTGGCAAGTGAGATGTGGTGGCCTTCGACGCAAGAGGAGGACGCCGGCGAGCGCGGAGGGCGACGACGGGGCGCCTCTTGCCGTCCCCCTCCATCCGCTCGAGCTTCCCCTCCTTCTCCCTTGGTCACCATCAGCGCTCGCTCCAGCGCCACCAACCCGCCCCAAAGCAGCAGCGCCTCTCATTACCATCACCAACGATAAACACAGGCTCCTCGTCTCCTAGCCACACGGCGGTGATCAGCAGCAACCACCTCCCCCTTGTTTTGATCGCAAACGCCGCGATGCCGGGCGCGGTCACGTCGATCTTCCGGCGCCCGTGGCACCTGGTCTGCGTGCTGTGGTTCGTCATGCACATCCCGACGACCATCCTCGTCGACGGGCAGTCTGGTTGAGTTTGCTTGCTTTCTGGTTGCTGTCGTGGGGCATCGTAGTGAGCGAGCGCGAACGCGCCGCCCGCCCGCCGCGTCGTCTCTCTCGAGACGAGCGCAAAAGAAAAGACTCACCAAAACCCACCGAAACAAACGATCAACCAAACCAAACAAAACCAAACAAAACAAACGCCAAACAGTCATCCCGACCAAGCACTACCCAAAGCCCCTCCGCGACCTGCTCCAGTGGCACGTCGTCACCAACGGCGACTTTCTCGTCCGCGACAACCCCATCTGGTTCGCCTCGCTGGTGTGGTGCGAGATGCTGCTGCAGCTGCCTTTTTTCTTCGCCGCGACCTACGCCTACGTCGCCGGCAAGAACTGGATCCGCGCGCCCGCCATCGCCTACGGCGCGCACGCGGCCACCACCCTGGTGCCCATCCTGGCCGAGCTGGCGCTCAGCGCCGCCGGCCGCGCCAACCCGAGGCGGACCGAGCTGCTGGCGATTTACTCAATTTATTTGGCCATGCCGCTGGCCATCGCGCTGTCCATGGCCGGGTCGCGGATACCGTTTCCCAGCGCGCGCAAGAAGAAGGAGTGCTAGCTAGAGGCGCGTGTTTTTTTAATTCCCGATCTCTGCGGGAGGGCTTGTATTTCCGGCCGTATGCCGCCGGGCCGTCGCGCCGCGGTCGGAGGGCCGCGGGCGGGGACGCCGTTCGTTCCCCTTTGCGCGCGCGCGCAAGGAGAAAAGAGTGCCGAGCGACCTGGCCTCGTGTGGCCTCTTTCATGACCCTTGTCGGTGGCCGCGGGTCGCGGGTGCCGAGCCCTAAACTAGAAGAAAGCAGATGTGAGAACCTGTTTTTTGCAGCCTCTCGGGTTTTTGCAGCGCGTCTCTTGCGTTCTCGGCGCGTTGGGCCCCCACGACGCCGAAAACTGAGGCAAAACCCTAGACGCGATGATGCTGAGGAGGATGATTTACAACGGACGGCGCGAGCGTGAACACGAGGCGCCTGCGTCAAATGAGAAGAACAAATAGTGTGTGAGGCGAACCGACGCGAGGGTTCTGTGTTTCGTGGAACTGCCCTTTACCGCGCCGCCCCCTCCTCCTCCGCCTCAGCTACTTCGGCAAGCTCCGCCGCCCCCGGCACCCGCAGCGTCTCCCCCGCCCTTGCGCCCTCGACCCCACCAAACCGCACCTGACCCAGGTACAGGTCCTCGGTCGGGGTCATCGCTAGGCACTGCAGCTGCCGGCAAAGGTAGCGCGCGAGCAGGTCGGCGCTGGGCGCGTAGGCGCCGTCGCCGCCGTAGACGTTGCGAACGAGCGCCAGCGACAACGCGGCGCGCGCGCCGGCCGGCGCGCCCGCTCCGCCCGCCCCCGCGGGCTCCGCCCCGGCCACCCCCGCGCCATCGCCGCCCACGATGGCCCGGTCGTACGCCAGGGCCATGCCGTAGAACACCTGCTCCAGGCGCCGCAGCCACTTGCCGCTGTAGGCGGAGACCACGCCGGGCGCCGCGCGCACGCGCCGCGCGACGTCGGGTTGGTAAAGGTGCGTGTAAAGGTGCTGCTGGAAGTCGGCGGCCTCGGCCGCGCCCTCGAGCTTGAGGCGGTTGACCACGAGCCACACGCCCAGGGACTCGAGGTGCCACGCGGTCATGAAGGCGCGCGGGTCGAGGCCGAACGCGCGGGCGAGGTTGGCGTCGCCGGCGGCGCCGGCGCCGGCGGCGGCGGCGCCGCCGCCGCCCGCGCGCTCCAGGACAGCCTCCCAAAGGACGCCGGCGCCGTTGCGGAGCGTCTGCTGGCGGCTGTAGCAGCCGGTGAGGCGCAGGACGGCGCGGCCAAAGGGGTTGCCCTGCAGCGAGTCGGGGTAGCGGTAGACGCCGCGGTCAAAGGTCAGCGGGGCGGGCGGCGCGGCAAAGGCGCCAGCGCGCGCCAGGTAGGCGGCGGCGGCCGAGGCCTCGCGCGCGGGCAGCAGCGGGCTGGCGCCGGGCGGCAGGGAGGCCTCCGCCGGCGCCTCGGCCTCGCGCTCCTCCGTTTGGTGGTGGGCCGACGACGGTGTTGCCGCCGCCGAGGGTGCCGACACGGCCGTGGAGCTCATGCTCATCATCGTCGTCGTCGCGCGGGCGAGGGCGAACGACGAGGGGCGGTGGTGCGGCCGCTGGACAAGAGGGGCCGGCGCCGGCGCCGGCGCCGACGCCGCTCCGGCAAAGGGGATCGGCGGCGACGACGCCGACGGCGACGACGGCCAAGCAGAAGGGCCGGCCGCCGACGCGAGCTGGTGCTGCTGCTGCCGCGTGATCACGCGCAGGCGCGCCGCCAGGAGGGCGGCTCCGCGCATCGTGCGGTCGAGTTTTGGGATGTCGCGCTGGGCAGGGAGGGGGCGGCGTCGACGTTTCCGACCTCTACGATTCGCGGCTGTTTTCGGACCACAACTTTTTTGTTGTGGCCACCACCAAATCCACTTGTTTTTTGTTGCTTCTTTTCGTCTTTCTGCGACGGACTGCTTCTTGGTGGGGAAGGAGAGGTGCGTGCGCGCGCGGGTTGCTATCGGATGTGTGTGTAACGATTGTGAATCGTGTTTCGCAAGTGAGTGTGTGTGCTTTGCAAGCAGAGTGCGACGACGCAAAGAAGGCCGACGCCGGTCGCTCGCCGCCGGTGAGCGCGAAAGACGAGCGCCGGCCCGAGTCGAGCGTCGCCGTCCTCGGCCTCCTCCCTGCTCCGACTCCTCGAACCCCTCGGGCCCCTCGACCCCGAGACAACATAACGGTCTCCCTTTTGTCCATGGTGGCGCGACGAACGAACGATTGCGCTTGATTACTGTCTCGCTCTCCCCTCTGCTTTTTTTCTGGCGGCGGTCTGTCCGGCCTGCTCGTCGCCGTTCCCCGAAAAAATCGACAGAGGCTTCACCCCCCTCCCGCTGCTCCCCCTCCTCCTACTGCTCCCGTACCGCCTCCCGCCCCCGCTCCCGTGCCCCCGCCCCCGGCCGCCCGCTCGTACGCCTCGACCGCCGCCGGCCGCGCCGTGCGCGCCGCCCCCAGCAGCGCCCCTTTGAGCGCGGCGACCGCCTCCACCCGCCCCTTTGCGATCTGGTTGTCCCTGCGCGCGTCCTCGAACGTCCGCCGCACGTACATGTCGGGATGGCCCCCCGCGTCCACCCACGCGAGCAGGTCCACCGGTACCCGCACCGCCGCCAGCGCGGCGTCCGAGGCGGCCGCCGACCGCAGGCGCTGGACGGACGCGAGCAGCGCGGCCAGCCGCGCGGGCAGCAGGGCCGCGTGCTGCTCGGGCGCGTAGCTCGCGAGCGTCTGCTCGAGCTCGAAGATCTGCGCGAGAAGGGACTCGATGATGCGCTCGACGGGCTGGGCGACGGCGGCGGCGGAAGCGGCCATCCTTGGTGCGGCGGTGCGGCGGGGTTTTTTGGGGGGCGCGCGGGCGAGAGAGAGCGGGAGGGCGCGGCGCGGCGCGGCGACGCGCGCTCGGCCGGTGGCGCGGCCGCCGGCGCTTTTGGTTGTTTGGCGTGGAGAGCCTCCTGCTCTGGTCACGGTCTCTTTGGCGTCAAGGAGAACCGACCAGCCTGGCGCGCAGCTGGTGCGTCTCGCGTGTCAAGGGCTCGAGGCGGAAGAACGATCTCTCTCTCCACTGGAGGACAGAGGAAGGGGCGGAAGCGTTTCTGGGGTGGCGCGCGCTTGGGAGAGACGCCGTGCGTGTGACTTATGATGAGGTGCGTCTGAACGTCTGTCGTTCCAGCGCGTAGGAGAGGTTGGCGAGAGAAGTCCCTCCCCCTCTTGATGTCGCGGTTCCCGTGCCAAGCGACGAGCGGGGCGGCGGCGGCAGCCCGTTTGCCACGCGCACGGGGCGAGATCGTCCGTGCGCCCCGCGCGACACTGTGGGTGGGGGGGCCGGCGGGATCGCTCTGTGTCGCGGACCAAGCGCGGGGGCGCCGCCTCTGAAGCACCGCGTCCTTGGCCGAGAGGGGGAAACTGGGCACGCACAGGTCCATCCCCCCGCCCCCCGAGCTTGCCCCTGCGACTCGGAACGGCGACCGACGAGAAGACCACGGGACGCCCGGCGGCTGCGACGGCGTGTTCACAAAAACGCGACGTAGCTTGCGGCCCTTGCCTCCTCTACCCCCCGCACACGCACGCACTTGTGACTACGCCCACCTTTTCCCAACGCCCCGAACGACGCGCCGACATAGGCACCCTGATTGACTTGACCAAAAAGTTTTTCCAGTCTTGACGTTGCTTGAAAAAGCGCCCTCGAAACGCCCGCGAGAGAAAAAACGCCTGCCTCACGCCTCGATCAGCCCGCGGACTCTGGCCCGCAAGGTGGTCAGCTCGCAACCCCGGCAGGGCATTGCGCGCCCGTTAGAGAGGAGCTGAGAGGAGCTTGGCGCGGGAGGAAAGACTTCCAGAAAGCGAAAAAAAAGGAGGGCCCACAGTTGAACCAAGGTCCACGGCAAACAACAGCGAGGGAAACGATGCACTCCCTCCAGTCGCCGGGCGCCACGGGCGCGCCGGCGGCGTCGGGAGCGGGCAGTGCCGGCCTGGCGCGCGCCCGCAGCGTCGCCGCGCCCGCGCCGCCGCCGCCGCGCCCGCCGTCAGGGGCCGCCTCTCGGCCGACGACCCCGCCGGGCGCGGTCGGCGGCGGCGGCGGCGGCCACAACCCCAACCCCAGCGGCGGCCACCTCCCCCACCACCCCCACCCGCGCCCGCCGTCGGCGTCCGCCATGGTCTCGCCCCGATCGTCCGGCGCCACGGCCGCGCACGCCGCCGCCGGCGCCGTCGAGGCGGCCGTGGACACGGCGGCTGCCGGGTGCCTCGCGGGCGCCCCGCCTCTCTCCTCGCCCGTGCAGAAGCCGCCGCCCCCATCGCCCTACGCGCCCCCCGGCCCCTCGGACGGCCACGCGGTCGTGCCTCTGGTCCTGCCCGCCGACTCGGCCGCGGGGCCGCAGATCCGCGCCGCCCACGAGATCGCCTCCTCTGCGGGCGGCGGCAGCGCCGCGGCCGCCGGCGGCCCCCCGGACGCCGGCAAGCAGCCGCACCACCACCCGGGCTTTGGTCCGATCGTCACCACCGACCCATCCCTCACGACCGACGCCGTCGTTCCGCGCAGCGAGGTCCTGCGCGACGGCGACTTCCACGCCCTGTACCTGCTGGGCGCGCGGCTCGGGCAGGGCTCCTACGGCACGGTCCACCGGTGCGAGCGGCGCTCCGACGGCGCGCTGTTCGCGGTGAAGGTGCTGGCGCTGGCGGGGTTCCGCGGGGAGCATCGGCTGCCGGACATCGAGGACGAGGTGCGCGCGTGGCGGCGCGTGCAGGAGGCGCACGACGCGGCGGCGGCGGCGGCGGCGGCGGCGGCGGCGGCGGCAGGCGGGGGCGGCGCCGCGGCGTTGCCGTCGTCGCCGTCGTCGTCTTGCTCGTCCTTGTCATCGCCGTCTCCCGTCGTTCGGCTCGTCTCTGCGCACCGCGACCTGACGGCCGCCTACCTCGTCCAGGAGCTGTGCGAGGGCGGCGACCTGCAGGGCGTGCTGGACCGCCAGGCGGCCGACGCGGTCGAGATGGCCGGGCTGGAGGCGCGGGCGGCGGCGGGCGACCAAGGGGCGGCGGCGGCCGTGGCCGCCGCGGCCGCCGCGGGCTCGCCCTCGCGGCCCGGGGGGTTCCCCGGCGCGCTGCCCGAGCCGCTGGCCGCCGCCGCCATGGCCTCGGCCCTGCGCTTCATCGCGACCTGCCACGACGCGGGCGTCGTGTTTGGCGACGTCAAGCCGAGCAACTTTCTGCTGCTCGGCGGAGGAGGCGAGGGCGAGGGCGAGGTCGACGACGGCGAGGGCGGCGAGGGCGCCAGCGGCGACGGCGGCGACGGCAGCGGCGGCCGAGCCACCCCGTCGGCCGCCCAGCGCCGCCTGATGCGCCTGCGCGGCGCCGACTTTGGCATGGCCCTGGCCCTGCCCGCCGACGGCGTGTGCTCCCTGACGCACCGCGGCCCTGGCGGCGGCTGCGCCTGCGGCGATATGGCCACTGGCGGCCCCGCTGGAGGCAGCGGAAGCGGCGGCGGCGACGGTGCTGCTTCGGCCGCCGCCGCCGCTCCCCCGGCCGCCGCCCGCCCGGTCTACGCCTCCGAGTGCGTCCCCCGCCGCGGCCTCTCCGGCACGCCCGTCTACTTCTCGCCCGAGCTCGTGCAGCACCGCCGCGCCTCGCCCGCCGCCGACGTGTGGGCGGCCGGCGTGCTCTGCTACCAGATCCTCACTGGCCGCTTCCCCTTTTGGCCCGAGGTCGAGATCGACGACCTCGCCCGGCTGCCGCCCGGCCGCGTGCTCGCCGAGATCGCCGCGGCCCCCCTGGCGCTCGACCACCCGCGCGCGACGGCGCACCTGTCGCCCGAGGCGCGCGGCTTCCTCGCGCGGCTGCTGGAGCGCGACCCGCGGCGGCGCGTGACGGCGCCCGCGGCGCTCGGGCACGCGTGGCTGCGGGCGCACGGGGTCGGGGCCGCGCCGCCGCCGCCCCCGGAGGACTCGTGACTGAGCGACAAAGGACCGCCCCCAGCGCGCGCGCGCGCGTGCGGGGG
>Ga0209491_10001966_pt1 | contig 38134 bp, 32 predicted proteins | sample BON02_FD_187213 | JGI IMG/M metagenome (GOLD analysis project Ga0209491, IMG submission 187213) | Freshwater microbial communities from Lake Bonney liftoff mats and glacier meltwater in Antarctica - BON-02 (SPAdes) (version 2) | ecosystem: Environmental > Aquatic > Freshwater > Ice > Glacier... | reverse complement strand
AAGTAAACCAATCCGCTCAGAGTAACAAAGAACTTACTATATCCTCTTAAGCGGCTGCAAATCTAGTCAACCTTTATTAACCCACAAGAACTATCACCCAAATACCCTAAATAAAATACCCAAAAAATCACAACCAACTCATAACCAGTTATATAAAATATTAATGCTTACTAGCTATCAAAGCTTATCATCGTGGCTTACATCACCTACGCTTCCATATAAGGTCTCATATGTCCATAGCTATCATTAACAAGTAAATCTCTAAGAATAAAAAAAAGAACCCTGCTCTCAAAAGTGAACAGGGCTCTTTAATACTAAAAGCTAATATATGAATCTTGCGTTAAACCTTGCCTATAAGTATTCCAGCAGATACCGTGCGGAGTTCTGGACCTTGGTTTGCCTTAAACATACTATTTGAGAAGTACTTCCCGAATAGTACAATATTTTTATAACCGAACTGCACTTCGTATCCTACCCTAAATTGTTCGAGGCTGTAATCATCTCTTACCTTATTCTTCTTTTTACCGTTATCATCCCATACTTGCTTTTGATGACTGCCTATGAGGTAGCCAAAGTTAGCTCCTGCGGATATGTATACGTCATCCTCGGTACCTTTAGGTGAAAGCTTGAAGTTCAGCATTACGGGGACATTAAGGTGCTGTGTTACTAGCTTATTTTTATCGTAATTTATTCCATCCTCTGTAACCATAAGAGGCATAGAGTCAGGATTCAGTGTTATGTTCTTTTGAAAGCGGTAGTTATTATAATCAATGCCTATTCCGTAAACCAGGCGAACTTTACCTTTATATATGTTCATTGCTTGAGTTACTATATCCCACTGAAAATTTATAGAATTGGCAGGTGATATTATCATTTCTCCGTATTCTGGCCCTGGCTCTGGATCTAATTTACCATCTCTATTCAATAAGTTATTAAGTCCAAGGTGAAAATTACTCCAACTTGTTTCTATAAAGTCTATCCCTTCCGCTACTAGAAGCTCATCTTCATGGGCATTACGCTCCTTTCTGTCTTTGGCTACTATCTCAAAAGAATGTTTAGCTACCGTATCTTTCCCCTCTCCATTTTTTTCAATTACTTGCTTTTCTTTCAAGATTAGTCTCATATTCTTACCCTCTATTATAGTTTCCTTTGGGATTTCAATCTCTTGTATTTTGCTTTCCTTTACCTGTGTACTATCTGTTTGGGCAACACTTAACACAGTTGCGCTAATAGCTGCTAAGGATAACATAATGTGTAGTTTATTTTTCATTGTAATGATTTTTTAATTGTTTCTGTTTTTAAATGGCTGTATACTCGCTGTAGCCTGGTACCCTTCGCTTTCAAATTCGATTTTAAGACTAGGCCTTCTGTCCTTAAAATCTGGATGTACTTGCAGTGTAGGGTTCCGTACTTTTATAAGTACTGATGCTGTCATAGTTGCAATACGCTCCAATGGCCTATTAGTTACAAAAGCGAATATTTTTTCTCTTCCTGTCTTAGGAACTACTACTGCTATTGCATCATCTGTATTAGTTGTCACGTTATTCCTAGGCTCCGCAGGTAGATTTATCTCATCCCTAAGTTGCTCCTTTGTGGTAGAGGGCACTTTTGCTATGAGTTCCGTTTTCACCTCTTCTACTATTTTATCTTCCAATATCGCCTTAGCCTCTTCCTTACTCATCTGAACCTCGTCTTGGGCTAGTGTCTTTTTATTGACCGTATTGTATTGCTCTGACTTATCACTTTCAAACGATGCTTTAACGATGCTCTCTTCTGGAGTAGCCACTTTAGCTAAACGCTCAAAATCATCTTTATCCGCTTCTAGCGTTTCTTCAGTTTCATCCGTTGTGTTCTCTACACCTACTAGTACCTCTTCTGTGTCTTGGATACTAATCTTTGTGGCAGTTACCACTTGAGGTGGAGTGCTCGTGGGCCAATAAATAAAGACAGCTGCCAAAATCGTAACACTTGCCGCTACAGCCATCCACCTGCTATACAAGGAAATTATAGCAATCTTCTCCTCTTTTAGCAAGTTTGCCTTACCCTCAAAGATTATATCTTTATCTGCTATTAGCACGGTAGATTTAAACAATTTCCATTCTCTAAATAGGAACTCATCTCCCTCTATTTGGTCCATTACACGCAGTTCTTCTTCCTCACTGAAGTTTCCCTCCAGCAAGTCAAACATCACTAACTCGCAATTGTCTTTATTTAATTCCATCTTTCATCTCTAATTGTACGTTCTTTTGCTTCTATTCTTAGTAACTTGATTGTCAGACTGAGTATTCCCCCCTTCGGCAGTAATAGCTTGAAGGTCTTTGGCAGGTATCGAAGTCATAACATCATTAATTCTAATTTACTGATATATTCCTTTATATACTTTCTGGCCCTAAAAATATTTACCTTTACTTGACTTTCGGTCATTCCTGTTATTTTTCCTATACTCCTATAGTCATGACCTTCATAGTCTCTGAGAGTAAGTGCACTTTTTTGCTTATCCGGAAGCTGACTAACTGCTTTATTTACATACTCTAACAAATTATCATATTCATAGCTTTCACTAGCTACGTGTCCTGCACTTTCAAGATCTGTATGTTTTTTATTCTTACGTATCACATCTATCATGTTATTATAAGCTATTTTAAAGAGGTATGCTTTCGCAGTTTTCATTTCGACACTATCTATTCGTACCCAAAGCTTCTCGAACGTATTTTGCACAATATTCTCTGCTTCAAATTCATCTCGCATGTTTTTCACGATGAAACGAAATATCCCGTCAGAATATAAATTCACACATTTATTGTACTCGCGGGTTGTCATTCAGTTAGATTATAAGTTATACGTACTATAAAGTATAAGGTTACACAACATTATAAAAATCTTTTTATAATTTTCCAAATCTAGCTTATTCAACACCATTGTAGTTCTGGTTCAGATACAGTTTAAGATGAACCATTTGTAAATTACATTTCATTACCCTAATCTAACTTGTCAAACATACCTTTGCTGGTATATGAGCGAATGGTTCGGAACATGGTTTGACAGTGAGTATTATCACACATTATATAAGGACAGAGATCATACAGAAGCTGAAGCTTTTGTGCAGAAATTAGCGGAGTATCTTACACCCAAGGCTGATGACCTCATACTGGATTTAGCATGCGGAAAAGGTAGACACAGTATACATCTAAATAAAATGGGTTACACCTTAGAAGGGTGTGACTATAGTGCCAACAGTATAAAAAAAGCAAGAGAATCTGAGAATGAGAAGCTTCACTTCTATGAGCACGACATGCGAGATACGCTGCCAAAGAAGTATGACTATATCCTAAATTTATTCACCAGCTTCGGTTACTTTAACACACAAAAAGAACACCTCTCTACTTTAACTCATTTATATGAAGGGCTAAAAGAAAACGGTACTTTGGTAATAGACTACATGAATGTGGATTACGTATTGCCAAACCTAGTAAGTAAAGAGACTCTTATGATAGATGGTATAGAGTTTTACATAAAAAGAGAATTATCAGATGGTAAAATAATAAAGCATATCGCCTTTGAGGTAGAAGACGGATGGCACTATCATAAAGAAAAAGTAAGTGCTCTAAGACTGGATGACTTTACTAAATGGCTTGAACTTGTTGGTTTTACATTAAAAGAAACTTTTGGGAACTATGATCTACAAAAGTTTGATTCTAAAACATCTCCTAGGCTTATACTTGTAGCACAGAAGTGATAGAACAACTTATCGATATAGATCACCGACTATTCATAGCCATACATAATGGACTAGCTAATGGTTTTTTTGATTTCATATTACCTCTGCTGCGTAAACCTGTCGCTTGGATCCCACTCTATCTCGCCTTTGTATTTTTAGCAGTTAGGAAATACAAGCTTAATGGCATTTATATAGTAGTTTCCACTGTTATAGTAGTTGCCCTATGTGATAGATTTTCTGCTGGTTTTATGAAACCTTTCTTTGAACGATTGAGACCTTGCCACGAACCTAGTATAGCCGGATATATCCGTGATCTTATAGACTGCGGCGGACAGTACGGATTTATATCATCTCACGCTACCAATCATTTTGGGATGGCGGTCATGTTCACTTGGTTTTTTAAGAAATTAAGTACTATGACTTATCTCAACTGGGTGTTTTATGCGTGGGCAGGTATTATTTCCTTTGCTCAAGTGTACGTTGGCAAGCACTACCCTGGAGATGTTATAGTAGGAATGATCTGTGGAATTATAATAGGAAAAATCATTTTAACTATATTAACAAGATTGGAAGTGATAAAGAACTTATCACTGAAGACTAATAATTAAAAGAAACGTGTTTCAAGAAAAAGCATTAGCTATACTAAAGGCAGGTAAAAATGTATTCCTCACGGGTAGTGCAGGAGCAGGAAAAACCTATACACTAAACCAATTTATTACATACTTAAAAGCACATAAGGTTCCTGTAGCAGTGACCGCAAGTACAGGTATAGCTGCCACTCATATGAATGGTACTACCATACACTCATGGAGCGGTATAGGTATCAAAAATCAACTGACCCACGAAAACCTTAAATCACTAGCAACTAAGCAGTACCTCACTAAAAACATACGCAATACGCACATCCTTATCATAGACGAGATAAGTATGCTACACCGCAATCAGCTGGATATGATAAATCAAGTGTTGAAATACATCCGTAACTCAGCCAAGCCCTTTGGCGGAATGCAGGTAGTGTTTGCCGGAGATTTTTTTCAGTTACCGCCCGTAAGTAGAGAACCCGAACCTAGTAAGCAGAAGTTTGCCTTTATGAGCAAAGCTTGGGTAGAAGCAGCTCCTACGGTGTGCTATCTTACGGAGCAGTATCGACAGACCAGAAACGAGCTAAATACTATACTCAACCAAATACGGAGCAATGAAGTAGACGAAGGTGCGGTACAACTGTTACAAGAAACACGATTTAACGAGCATACGATAGAACCTACAAAACTCTACTCGCATAATGCGGATGTAGATAGTATGAATGAGCAAGAGCTGAAAGCACTGGAAGCAGAAGAGGAAGTCTACTTTGCTAAAAAATCGGGTAATATCAAAATGATGGAATCCTTTGTGAAATCGCTTATCGTGCAGGAAAAACTCATCATCAAAAAAGGATGTAAGGTAATGTTTCTCAAAAATAACCACGAACGAGGGATTATGAACGGCACCCTAGGCGTGGTTGTAGACTTCGGGAAGGATGCTGAAGAAAACGGTCCGTATCCTTTGGTACAGCTTATGGACAAGCGAAGAATCTTGGCTACTCCAGAAGTTTGGTCTATCAATAATGAAAAAGGCACACCTATGGTCAGCTTTGAGCAGATACCACTCCGACTAGCGTGGGCCATTACCGTGCACAAAAGTCAAGGTATGACCCTAGAAGCAGCGGAAATAGACTTGAGTAAAGCATTTGAACCTGGACAAGGTTACGTGGCACTCTCTCGACTAAAAGAGCTAGACGGCCTTCGTTTGCTAGGCATCAATAGAATGGCCATAGAAGTTGATCCACTTGCTTATAAAGCAGACCAGCGTTTTCAAGAACTAAGTGGAGACGTAGATCAACTGACCGAAGAGCATTTTATAAGTGACTGGGAAAGCTACATCTATGCAGCAGGAGGAACTACAGATGAGAACGAGCTCAAAAAACACCGCAATAAAAAAGAAGCCAAAGAGAAGAAGATCTCTACGCACGAGGTGACTATACAGTTAATAGAGCAAGGTATGACTCTGGACCAAATAAGCACAGAACGCGGCATGGCCAAAAGCACTATACAAGGACATATACTAACTATCTCAGACAAGTTTCCTGAGGTAAACATAAGTGCGTACCGACCAGAGGCCGTGCTTATGGACCGCATCAACGAAATATACCTCAAGGCAGATAAAAATGCCAAGGAAGATGATTACAGTGGAGATGGAAGACTCAAGAGCAGTATTATTTTCCGAGCTTTGGAGGGTAAGGTAGATTACTCCACTATCAAGTTGGCGTATGCGTTTTTGGATGTGTAATACAACGAGTACTTTTAAATAATTGTTAAAAAAGCTTGAAATACTCTTTCGGAAAATAACCAAATGCAGGCAATACAAAATACCATAACCTACGTAAAAGAACAACTCGCAGATGCTGAAGGCGGTCACGACTGGTGGCACACAGAGCGGGTATGGAAAACAGCCAAACACATAGCCAAAAGTGAGGAAGTAGATCTACTCGTAGTAGAACTGGGTGCTCTGCTACACGATATAGCAGACTCTAAGTTTCACGATGGAGATGAAAGCATAGGACCACGAAAGGCTCGTGCGTTTCTGCACACTCTAGAGATAGGAGAAAATGTAATCAATCACGTGATTCGCATTATAGAAAACATCTCTTTCAAAGGGGGTAAAGAGGCTCAGACTTTCCAGTCTACAGAACTGGATGTGGTGCAAGATGCCGACAGGCTAGATGCTCTAGGTGCTATTGGCATAGCCCGCACATTCAACTACGGAGGATTCAAGAATAGAGAAATCTACAACCCTACTATTTCATCAGATCTGAATATGACCAAGGAGGAATACAAGAAGAGTAATGCTCCGAGTATCAATCACTTTTACGAGAAGCTACTTCTACTCAAAGACCGCATGAATACGGCCACTGGCAAAGCTGTGGCCGCAAAACGCCATCAGTTTATGGAGAGTTATTTGAAGCAGTTTTATAGTGAATGGGAAGGGAAGTTGTAGCTTCTCTATAGCTGTGAGTCTACTATAGTAATATACATTCTCTTCTAAACGCTTTTGCCATTGTTTGTCGAACGCACGAAGAGGTGTACGCTTAGGTTTTCGTACCCAGTAAATGAGATAGCCAATGATAGCCAAAAAGAAGATGTAATACACAGTCGGTAAATGTAAAGGAATCACTGGATTTTTACATCCATACAAGACAATTCAACTATTACTTAATCTGAATAATAGCTTTACTTCTCCTTTGGGTTTGAAACTCTACCCATAAACAAGAAATTATTCGTCACCTTATCTGCTATGATAAACATAAACGGAGAATCAAAATATGCACTAGGAGGACTTGATGTATTTATAGCTCCAACAACAGTAGCGGCCGCTCCTTCAGTACCTTTTTCACTTACAGACAGAAATGTTTTATGAATTACTCTTGATATAGCAAGATCATCCATCTCAGACATCTTAGAAAGATTAGCCTGCTCACTAAATATATCAATGATACCAAGATCTTTGAGTCTATCTACCATTTCTTTATTCTCATATTCTACTTCATATTTTGGCAATGAAATAAATATATCCTCATTCGTTAACTTCTCCTTCAGCATAGCAAATTTAGATGTGCTAAAGTCAGCTAAAAGTTCTTGCAAATCTCCATTAATTGGTTTAAAGAGGTACATACTTATTTCTTCACCCTTATACGGTAGTTCTACCATTAGTAAATCATCACCAAAGTATGAATTAGTATATCTCCTATCAAAAATAGTAGGAGTCTCTATAGTAGAGCCGTCAGTTAATGTGAACTCCCAATTACGAGTGTTATTCTCATTAAACTCCTCTAACCAATCTGCTTTAAGGTATAGTGTATTTACCAAAAACATCACTTCATCTGGATCTATGCTCTTCAGCATAGTTGGAATTTTAGTTTTAGTTTTTGTGTTTACCCAGCCATTAATCATATTTAGTGCTTCAGTCTCATCAGAGAAATCTGCTTTAATTTCTTCAGCATTAAAATGGTCTACTAACCCTTCCAAGAATGATTGCAATGGAGTAAACCTCTTTTCATCATAAAATACGGCATTACTGAGTTCTATTATAGGACTTTCTTCTCTAGTCGATAGCCAATAATTAAAGTTTTTAGAATCTGCTAGTAACTCATCCGCAGTCAGGTCATCTCCATAAGCTTGAACTATCTGAGAAGCAGAATTACCATCAGCACCTAGCAGAACCATATTCAGTGCGGTACTTATAGATATAGGTGAAATAACTACATTCTTGTCACTAGGCTCATTGCTAATCACAGATCGAAACAGATTGGTCTCAAAATCCGTTTTTAGTTTCTCATTGACTTCTTCAGTTTCAACGTCTGCAATAGGTGCTTCGACTTGATCCTGACAGGCAATTACAGTAAATAAAAACAGAATGAGTAAAAATTTTACTAGAGTACTTTTCATAAGAAATAGCAATTTAATGAATTAGCAATGAAGTCTGCTATCTGGAGTGTCGTTTATTTTATTCGCAAAACAAGTTAATACTTCCTTCATAGAGATATAAACAGACGAATCCTTAATTTTGATGTTAGATGATGGATCAGATAAAATGCCCTAATTGTGCTCAGGAGTTTGACGTGGAGCAAGCACTCGCAGGTAAGCTAGAAGTAAAGTACAAAGCAGACTATGAGAAAAAAGTAAGCGAACAAGCGTCTAAGTTTAATGCAGAGCGAAATGTCTTGGCTAAAGAAATGGAGGATTTTGAGCAGAAGAAGGAGAAACAAAACGACATATTCAAAGAACGACTAGCCAAGCAGATAGAGAAAGAGAAAGAAGTCATCCAGAAATCTACACAAGAATCATTTGAGCAACAGCTAAAAGCTTTGGCTGACGAAAACGAGAAGAAGAAAGAAGAAAACAGACAACTCCGTGCTGCTGAGATAAACCTGCTAAAGCGTGAAAACGACCTCAAAGAAAAAGCCGAAGAGCTACAACTGGAAGTAGACAAGAAGATGCTCGAAAAGCAAACAGAGATAGAAGAAAAAGGCCGAGCTAAGGAAAGAGAAATTAACATGCTGCGGGAGAAGGAGTTTCAGAAGAAATTAGAAGATCAGAAAAAACTCATAGACGAAATGAAGCGTAAGGCCGAGCAAGGCAGTATGCAGATGCAAGGCGAAATACAAGAATTAGCACTAGAAGAATTACTGCGTACCTCTTATCCCTTTGACAATATAGCAGAAGTAGGCAAAGGAATCCGCGGAGCAGACTGCATACAGACTGTGGTAAATAGCTTGCAGCAGACCTGCGGATCTATTATATATGAGAGTAAGAGAACCAAAAACTTTGCGGGTGACTGGATAGATAAGCTAAAGCAAGACCAAGTGAATGCAAAAGCAGATCTTGCTGTACTAATAACAGAGACCTACCCGAGCGGTATGGATAAGTTCGGACAAAAAGACGGAGTATGGATATGCAGTTTTCATGAAGCTAAAAGTGTCAGCTTTGTATTACGAGAAATGCTAATGAAAACGTATTCTGTAAAGTCTTCTGAAGAAAACAAAGGAGGAAAAATGGAAATGCTGTACAGCTATCTGAATGGAAACGAATTTATCCAAACTATCACGAGAATACTGGAGGTATATACCAATATGGAGAGTGATCTCAATACCGAGAAACGAGCAATGACAAAAATCTGGAAGACCAGAGAAAAACAAATAGAAGTAGTAGCACTAAACATCTCCTCCATGTTCGGCAGTATAAAAGGAATAGCAGGTAATGACTTAGCATCTTCCTCCATTTTAGAATTACCTGATAGCCCAAAAGAAGATTAGACTAATCTCTTTTGCTCCTTTGACAATAATCAAATACTGATAACTACCGAGCACAGTGGCATAAATTACTGGGGTGAAGAGAAAACGCATATTTTTCAGGGCATTTATATTCTCATTCTTTGTTTGTCAGTAGATTGAACTAACTATTATACTAGGTGCTGGATAGCGTTATCTAAAAGAAAGTACCCATGTTTTATGTTTACATAGGCACAACTACCAAAAAGCAGAAGGTTTAGTCTGACGCATAACAAGCAAAAGCACTTAAAAAACGTATAAAAGTTGACACAATATAAAATCACAGCTTAGCCCCGAATAAATAAAATTGATTTTTCTGACTCATCAGTACATTACGCGAAAACTACTGATCAGTAAAGTTAAACTGGACTACCACAAATGATATTAATAAGGTGTATTTTAAAGTTGAACACTCAAATAATGGAACTAATTTCACTTCAATTAGTACTATTGACAGTGCTGGGAATAGCACACAAACACTATACTACAATACATTACAGTCAGACCTTAGGTAAATCGTACTATTGCTAAGAACAAACTGACTATGATGGTAAGATGAGCTAGAGCAACCTGATAGCGCTAACATATAAAACTTCTGAGAATGTCATATCGAGTATTTATCCAAACCCGTTTTCAAATACAACTACGGTTAGTACTAGCCGAAATTTGAAAGACGCCACTTTAATAGTGTACAGCTCTTGTAATGTGGTAAAAAAAATAGAACACATTGATGGACAATCGGTCACTCTTCCACGGGATAACCTGAGTACTGGAATGTATTGGATTAGAATAATAGAAAATGGCAAAGTACTAGGAACAAAAAAAGTTGCTATTATCGACTAGGTATAAGTTTAATAGAGTAGCTATATTCAATAAATAGAACGCTATGACGGTTTCACCCAAAGTTCTGTATTTAAAGTTACTTTCACTCTCTGACGAAATATACATGAATAAATAAGATATGAATATTAAAACGAGAGTACTACAAGATAAAAGATATAGCAGTTTTATATTCTAACTTAATAGGAGCACGGTTGAGGACTTAAATACAAAACAACCGTGTTCTAAATTAAGAATGTTATTATCGGATTACAAGAACTAAATAAGTAACAAAACAGAATGATATCCACGCAGAGTACATAAATAGACACTTACCGCTTTAACCAACTTAAGAACAGAGTTGACAAGACCAGCAAGAATAACAAAGAGGATAGTATACGTTTAGTCAGTATTAATTTACAGTCAGTATTAAATACACCAAGAGCCTTGCAAAACATCAACTCTTGAATAATTACAGGGATGAAACCCTTCAATTTTATTCAACAAATCAGTAAACATTATACACTATAGCGAGCACAATATTTAATCATTTCACACCTGGCAAAACCAATGCGGTTTACAATAAATCTATACACATATTGCTCTAAAACAGGTTGCGACAACTGCATCATAAATAATTTTATTAGTTTCGTTAAAATAGTCACACAAATCAGAATTCAAGACTTGTTATTTGTGTGACTATTAGAGCTTCCAAGAAACCATATTCTAGTTCTAAGAAAAGCACAATCCCTAAAATAGTCTACCAAACACCTTCGAATAGCATCCCAAATACGGAAATAATTCTCTAATTTGTGGATTATTCTCAAATCGAGGCGGTCAAGTCTCTCAGTATAGTGCTACTTGAAATAGCACTATAAAAATTACAACTTATTATGCATCAAACAATTACAAATATAATAATTGTTAAAATACAATACAAATATTGGCTTCAATGAGTCTTTAAATAGTCTGATGTGCCACATATTCCGTCTTTAAAGTACATTAATAACATCTACTCTCGTAGGAAGTATCGCACATAAAAGTCATTTGAATACATCGGTATTTGAAACTTTAAAATGTGAAGTTCTTACTAAACTTATAAACTACAACCCCATTATCACTAGTGTTCATCCATACTAGTTTTATAATCAAAAATCAACCCACTTACTTCCTGCATTCAAGTTTAAGATATTTATGTCTTACGCTGTTTGGCCAAAGGTCGTAACCCCATTCACCCAAAGAAACAACTTCATCAAATGAACAAAATTTTTAAAAACACAATCGCAATCTTTATTTTACTTTTCTCCTCCAACGTATTGGTAGGTCAAAATGACCATCTTCAAGTAGGTATCCTTTCAACCTTTGACGCCTTCGCAGGGTCGGGAGCAATAACTAATAACGGAACACTAACAAACGATGCTGGAACCAATGATGGAATAATTAGCGGTTCCGGATTTACCGATACCACCTATTTAGGTACCACCTATAATAATGATAGCATGACTGTACAAGCTCGTATAGATCTCATAAGAGTTTACATTCACCTTTGTAAAATATTTGTAACAAGCACTACCCACGCTCCTGCTTTTGGATCAGGTGAAGCTATTACTAAAGGAGTTTATACTATACCAAGCGCAGGAACACTATCAGGTAATCTTACTTTAAACGGTGGTGGTGATCCTAACGCAATTTTCATTCTTAAATTTGAAGGAGCGTTTACAGCAGCTGTGGCTTCTAATGTAATTTTATCTGGAAACACGCGTGCTTGTAATGTTTATTGGATCGCTGAAGGAGCTATTGTTGTCGGAGCTAATAGTACTATAAAAGGAACATTGTTCTCACATCCAGGAGGTGTAACCATCGGTACTGGTTGTGACATCGATGGACGATTATTATCTACTGAAGGAGCAATAACACTTGGCAGTGGCAGTGTGGCTGAGGCATCTAGTGGTACTTCAACCATTCCTATAAGTTACACTAGTAATAGAGCGCCAGCAACTGCAGTTGACGTTTTAGGAAGTATAGAAGATTTCGCAATGTTCACAAGCTCTGGAAACGTATCCAATGCTGCTACATCTGGATTTATAGGTGATATAGGTACTAACCTTGGTACAGTTACAGGATATTCTACTTCACCTATTGTTGGAGACACTTTTGTTGGAACCTCTGCTCTTACAAATGCGACTACCGCTCAAGCCAAATTAGATTTAGATACAGCATACCAAAAGTTAATAGCGCTACCAAAAACTGATACTTCACATCTTCCTGCCTTTGGTACTGGCGAAACAATAACTCCAGGTGTATACTATATTGGTGGAGCAGGTTCATTGGCTGGCACTATCACTTTGAATGGACAGAATGATTCTGATGCAATATTTGTACTCAGATTTAATGGAGCCTTTTCAGTAGCTGCACAAGCAAAAGTAATTCTTGACAGTGGAGCGCGTCTTTGCAACGTATTTTGGATTGCTGAAGGAGCACTTGATATGGGAACTTTTGTTTATATGAAAGGAACAGTTTTGGCTCACGGTGGTGCTTGCACAATGGCAGCTAATGGCAACTTAGAAGGAAGAATGCTATCAACTGCAGGTGCTGTTACATTCAGCACTGGAGTTCTATATATAAATCCACTTTATTTTCCTACAGTCGCACCACCAGCACTACCTATTAAACTATTGAGTTTTACGGCAGAGGCAGTCGCTGATAATGTAGAGCTTAATTGGGTCACTGCTTCTGAAATCAATAACAATTATTTCAATGTAGAGTATTCTAGAGACGGATATTCTTTCACTTCAATTATCAAAAGAACTGGAGCAGGAAATAGCGCAGAGAACACACGCTATACTGCAGTTCATAACACTTCAGAAGACGGAACATTATACTATAGACTAAAACAAACAGATTTTGATGGAACTTCAAGTTATTCTAATATAGTAGCTGTAGACCTAAGTGCTGACAAACGTGTTACTTTTAAGATCTCTCCTAATCCAATGCATAACCAAGCAACTATAACCACAAGTGAAAACTTAAAAGATGCAAGCTTAATAGTGTATAACTCACATATGATGGTAAAGCAGATAAACAATATTTCTGGTCGATCATTTACTTTTCAACGTGAAGAATTAAGAAAAGGACTTTACTGGATTAGCTTAGTACAAGATGGTCAAGTAATAGCAACTAAAAAAGTAGTGCTTACTGACTAAGAATAATTAGTAGATTACAACGCATATAAAATTACTTTTAAAGACTCCGGCTAATCTAGTCGGAGTCTTTTGCGTTTAATAAAATCTACTATTTTTGAAATACCATAGAGGTATAGCTAAATAACGGATACTAAATGAAAACAAAGTCTAGAATAACCTCTATTGTCAATAGTCATAGTCTCAACTCGTCTATCGCAGGTATTACCACTTTTAGTTTATCTCAATTAGACTTAAGCACTGATCTAGAAGCTAAACTGCCTAGCAATGTAAGACTAGGCCATCTGGCAGAGAAAGTAGTCTCTGAGTTGATCAAATTATCTACTAACTACACGCTACTATATGAGAATATTCAAATCCTACAAGGTAAAAAAACGATAGGCGAAATTGATTTTATACTACAAGAAGTACATACTCGTGAAATAACCCACGTAGAACTAGCATATAAATTTTATCTATATGACCCAGCAGGCTCGTCAGAACCTATAAAAAACTGGATAGGTCCGAATAGAAATGATTCTCTGCAAGAGAAGTTAGACAAACTCGAAAAGAAGCAGTTTCCTCTGCTCTATCACCACTGTGCTGAATCTACGTTTGAGGATATAGCCCTAGCTGACGTATCTCAAGCTTTGTGCTTACTGGTATCCTTATATATCCCATACGAGTACAAAAAGAGTTTCAACCCCGAATATCAAAAAGGAATAAAAGGCTACTATTTAGATTTTGAGACATTTACTACATTAGAACACTCTGCCACATTCTATTATATTCCTACTAAAAAAGAATGGGGAATAGACCCATCTGAAAACGAAATCTGGACAGAACTTTCTGGTATCCAACAACAGATTAAAGCCTGTATGCTGGAAAAACAAGCGCCACTTATTTGGCAAAAAAAAGGAAGTACGTATACTCAGTTTTTCATTGTTTGGTGGTAGGATCTTTATCCTTTGCAGCGTATAGATTCGAATAATGGTATCACCATTTTGGTCTATATACCATCCAAAACCTCCTCTACCATCTTCAGGTTATACGCATTTACCTTCTGATGTGTGGGCATCCAACCAAACAAGAATCTCATAAAATCTGCACAAGCCACAGGATACATCCGCCTCCACTCCTCTTCTAATTCGCAGAAAGTACCGATAGATAAATCACAAGTCTTAGCCAATTCTATAAAATAATAATCCAACAACTCCCCATCATGAACTTCACAGGCATCACTACTGAGGCAACTTCCTAGTAAATAGGCGACATCCCTCATACCGCAACCGCCTCCTACGTACTGAAAATCTACCACTGCTATCTCTTCGCCATTTTCTGAGAAACAAAAATTAGCAACTTTAGCGTCACCGTGTACTATCGTCTGGTAGTTACATTGGTTTAATAATGCATCAATAGCGTGAGCCTTAGCTTTCAATGTGGGATGCTCCATCTTATCGTATTCATCTGGTCGAGTACCTAGGTGCCAATACGTACCCTTCTGCCATAAACCAGTAGGATGGCATCCTAAGAATGTACCATGAAAATTAGCCAACCATCTCAGACAGTTTTTAACCTCAGGAATATCTAACTTCTGCTTTCTTACCGAGAAATTAGCATCTAAATCCTCTAGAATAATCCACTGTTCAGCTCCTAGACTAAATGAACCTATAAAGTGCGGTACTCTAGCCTGAGTAGGGCAGCGGTCATTCCACTGCTCATACCAGTGTGTCTCCACTTCGTATGATTTCACCTTTCGTTTGTGTGAGTTGTCCGTATCCCATCCTTTGGGATGCTCACCTGATGAGCAATGTGATATAAACTTTACCACCACCGTACGGTGAAGTGATCCTGTCAACTCATACCGCGAAATCTTCCCATAACCACTCCAAAGCGATTGGATGATTTCTACCTCTTCGCAAGCGACAGATTGAGTATTTTCTAAAAGATATTCCTTGAATTTTAGATTCATGAGTATGCTTAACGTAGAACAAAAATACTACAGGTTATAACTTACTACATGTAATGTATTACGGCAAACTGAGAATCAGAAAAACCGTATAGCTTAGCTGCTATAATAATATCTTACAATTAAAGGACTAATTTGACTCTTAGTGCAGTCATATATCAATATAGTATTCAACCTCCGCATACAAAATTGTTTCTTGTCAAGTTTCTATTAGTTAAAAAATAATTCCGTATATCAGGCTATGCGACCGTTTTTTGTCGCTATAAACCTGAAAATAATTCAATCTATTTATACGCCATTTAAAATCTAAATTGGTAGTACTTACAAAAAGCTTTGGAACCTGTCATTGACCGATTACATTTCATTTATGGCGCTCTGAATCCAGTAAAAGAAAACTTGTCTAAAAATGCTCTATAGTTATCCCATTTTCTGTTTTTTACTAATTTTACAACATTATAAGTACCTCAGGCTGTTCTTACACAGAATGCCATTAATAGCACTATAAAAGCACTCCAAAACAATTGAAAATATAAACAATGAGCGAAAAAATTTTAATTAAGAATACCACTATAGTAAATGAAGGAAAGTCAAGTGTGGTGGACATACTTATAGCGGATGGCCTTATAGAGCAAATAGGAAATATTGCCATTGAGCCAGATCATAAAGTAATTGACGGAACAGGTAAGCACCTATTCCCCGGAATTATAGACGGACAAGTCCATTTTAGAGATCCAGGACTTACACACAAAGGAGATTTATATACAGAAAGTAAAGCGGCCATTGCAGGTGGAGTAACGTCCTTCATTGATATGCCTAATACAGTTCCTAATATTTTAACAATTGAAAGCCTAAAAGAAAAGTATGAAATTGCTTCAAAAAAATCATTAGCTAACTATTCGTTTTTTTTAGGTGTAAATGGAGATAATATTGATGAGGTAATAAATATGGATACGAGCCAATTTATTGGTGTTTCTGAAGACGGCTTATACTTTACCAAAAAAGGAAACCTACTTGCTGATAATCCAGAAACAATGGAAAAGCTCTTTGCCAATTGCAAATCCATTATTGCTATTCATTCTGAAAAAGAAGAGATAGTTGAAAAAAACGAAAAAGCATTTAGGGAACAGTATGGTGATGATATTCCCGCAAAATTCCATCCAATTATCAGAAGTACGGAAGGCTGTTATGAGGCTACGAAGCGTGCAATAGCAATAGCTGAAAAACATAATGCTCGATTACATATTTTACACTTAACCACTGAAGCAGAAACACACTTATTTCGAAATGATATCCCACTGAAAGAGAAGAACATAACTACCGAAGTATCTGTACATCACCTCTGGTTCTCAGACAAGGACTACGAACGATTAGGAATGCTAATTAAATGGAACCCAGCCATAAAGACAGAGCAGGACAAAGAAGGTTTGTTAAAGGCCTTACTTGATGACAGAATAGATATTATAACCACAGACCATGCACCTCATACTTTAGCGGAAAAGGAACAATCTTACTTTCAATCCATGTCCGGAGCACCAATGGTTCAGCATTCGCTCAATTGTATGCTAGAATTTTATAAGAGAGGTCTTATTTCATTGGAAAAAATAGTTGAGAAAATGTGCCACAATCCTGCTATCCTCTATAAAATGACAAATAGAGGCTTTATCCGAGAGGGATATTATGCTGATTTAACCTTAGTGGACTTGAATAGTAAATGGACGGTAGCTAAAGATAACCTATTGTATAAATGTGGTTGGTCGCCATTGGAAGGAACATTATTTCAAACGGAGATCAAACAAACATTCGTGAACGGAAATTTAGTCTTCGACAATGGCCTTTGGAATGAAGAAAATAAAGGAGTAGCAATAGATTTTGCTGCGGAATAAGAAAAATAAAAACGCTGATCGTTTATGTTCAAAGGCAGAAGCTTAGTAATAGCGACAAAACACGAAAAGGAAAAAGTCATTGCACCGCTATTGGAGAAGGCTTTAGGCGTAGTTTGCTTCGTACCAGAAGATTTTGATACAGATACTCTTGGAACTTTTACAGGAGAAATAGAAAGAAAACTTGATCCTATCTCTACTGCTAGACAAAAATGCTTGATGGCAATGAAAGTGAGTGACTGTGATTTAGGAATAGCAAGTGAAGGTTCTTTTGGTCCGCACCCCTCTCTGTATTTTGCAAGTGCAGATGATGAGTTTTTAATATTTATAGATGCTAAAAATAACTTAGAAATTATAGTCAGAGAACTAAGTACAGAAACCAATTTTAACCGAAGTGAAATTAAGAACGAGCACGAACTGTTAGCCTTTGCTGACGTAGTAAAATTCCCTTCACACGGACTGATACTGCAGCAACCAAAAACAGATAATAGCTACATAGTCAGAGGCATTACAGATCTAGAAGACTTAAAAAAGTCATTTCATTTAATGCTAGAAAAATGCGATACTGTTTACGCAGAAACCGATATGAGGGCTATGTACAATCCGAGCAGAATGACCGTAATTAAAAATGCTACAAAAAAATTGGTAGACAAGTTAGACTCTTGTTGCCCCCACTGCGATATTCCGGGTTTTGGAATTACAACAGCAAAAAAAGGATTAGAATGCAGTTCGTGTGGTTCTCCTACCAATTCTATATTAAGTTTTATGTATAGCTGTCAAAATTGTGATTTCGAAAAAGAAGAAATGTATCCGCATAAAAAAAGAACTGAAGAGCCTATGTATTGCGATTTTTGTAACCCGTAATTATCTGGGAATAGCTGAGTTATATGAAGAAACAAGGACGCTAATAGAGCTGCTTCCCCGATCACTAACTAGTAGAGCAGGCATCGTTCGGAGCGATACAGTATCCATTGATAGTAAAAAAACAAATCAAACGGATCTTCCACTTTAGGTTAGCTAATATACAGCGTTTTCTTATATTATACCTATAACTAAGGGTTGGGTTTACATGCTATTTTTGATTCCGCTGGAGGGTAGTATACTGGTGAGGGTTTACCATATTTTCAGTTTATTATACCAATTTAGTTTTTAAGTGTCGTATAAATAAATTGAGTTTATCGAAGGTTTGTAAAGGCGAAAAATCATTGCATAGCCTGAGCTATGGTATTATTTTTTAACGAATAGAAATCGAGTGAAAAACGATTTATATGTGGCAATTGAAAGCTATTTTGGTATTATTCATTAGGACCACTATTCACAAGCCTTATAGGCTAGCCGTTCAAAATAATTTAGAATAGATCGTATAATTGGTATCAGTAGTTTTGATAGTACCTTTAAATTAGTTTAGATTTATAACCGAGTACTTACACTCTTCTTACTAAATAATTTAACCTTACCCTACCTATCAATACCAATCAACATTTAGGTATTTTTGCAGCATGCAATTTTGGTGGCTTTTCCTGTTATTCTTCTTCCCGTTCATCGGTGGAGTCATTGGACTACTCATACAGTCTGAAAAAACACGTCAGCTCAAGCTATTCTTGGCATTTAGTGGAGCTTTCCTCATCTCTATTACTATACTAAACCTTATACCAGAGGTATACGAGAAAGTAGGACATAAAGCTGGCTATTACATATTAGCAGGGTTTTTTCTTCAGATAGTGCTCGACTTTTTTACCAAAGGAATAGAACATGGACACCTACACTTTCACGAGTTTAAAAAAGGATTCCCCTACTCCGTATTCATAGCTCTTAGTCTACACGCCTTTATAGAAGGCCTAGGACTGGGTGGTGGTGCCTTCTCGGAGGCTATACAGAATAATATGGTATTTGCAATCGGATTACACGAGCTACCAGCTGCCTTTGCTCTGGCAGTAGTGCTGAAGAGTGTATTTTCTAAAAGCAATACTAACTACCTATGGATAGCCATATACGCTGCTATGGTGCCGCTAGGTATGCTCGTAGGTTCTTCACTTACTGCATATCAAGACATTCTCACAGCACTTATCGGTCTAGTCATTGGTGTATTTTTACATATTAGTACTACTATCTTATTTGAAAATAATGAAAGTCATACGTACGGTAGGTATAAGCTTGTGGCCATAGTACTGGGTCTAGGAGTTGCTCTGCTAGCAGTCAATTTCGGTCACGTACACTAGTTGACCTGCTTATCTCCGTAAAGCTACTTTTGCCATAGATAACGTACATTTCTAGTGAACAGTAATTTTCTAATACGCGTACTACTGTACCTCTCCATGCTGGTGATGGCACTGTATTTTATATATGTATTGATTCCTAAAAAGCAAATGGCAGCTCCTCCCAAAACACATATACCAGTACAAGTGGAGTATATCAGTACTGACCAGCACGCGGATGAGGCTCTAGCCTACTGTGATAGTCTGGGTTACCGCACAGACTTTGCTGTGCTTATAAACCTAGCACCACACTCAGGTAAGCATCGCTTCTTTGGGTTTAATCTGGAAACTAAAGATACACTCATAAAAGGTCTTGTGGCACACGGCCATTGCCAAACTACCGAAAATAGGTTTGCTCAGTTTAGCAATGATATAGGCAGTAACTGCACATCTGTAGGCCACTATAAAGTAGGTGAGAAGTACGTAGGCTCCTTTGGCACTTCATATAAGCTATACGGACAAGACAGTACCAATAGCAATGCGACGGATAGATATGTAGTACTCCACTCCCACTCTTGCATACCAGATGAGGAATGGGAAGATGATATCTGCCAGAGTGAGGGTTGCCCTACCGTATCACCTAGAGTCTTAGATAAACTAATGCCCTTCCTGGGTACTACTGAGAAGCCTACATTGCTCTGGATATATGACTAAAACGCACTGAAACAACTAGACTTAGATACATAGAGATGGCAGATCTAGAGGCTATTCACTGCGGCAAATAAGCGTTCAGCTGTATTTTATGCCGCACTAAGCAAAAAAATTATTTAGCCTAAAAATAAGCGTACATCTCTCAAGATACTTTTACGAATTTTAATCACTTGATCCGCGTAAGGCTAATTCACTTTAAACTTGTACCAAGCCACCTTATTCCTAAACTGTGCAGGAGCAAGTATCGTATTCTCATCTATTACTTTCTTATAAAAGAAGGTCTTTTTACGCAGACCAGGCACGCGTACACTCCTGTCATACGCTTTGAGCTTATGATCTACTACTTGCTCTAGTTCTGCATCTACACGTACTACTTCTCCGGGAGTCATAATAGTAAGTTCACCATTTTGCTCCACTACATTGAGGCTCACGTCTAGTGGAAAATTTACCAGCGTATAACTTTTCTTATACGAGTTCTGCACTACTTCGTCATCGAAAAACTTAAGTATAAATAAATCATCATAATGATAATAGTATGTAGTAGTTGTGGTAGTTCCTCCATTTGCATTTGTTGTAGTATGAGTCACTACTTGTACGTAGTACTCTTCTAATACTACCGAGGCATTCCCGTACTCATCTAATCCACTATATGCAATCGTATTAACATTGATTGCTGCACGCTTAGATATCTCATTGTACGCTTTTTGCTCGTCACTGAGCTTCTCTTCTTTCCGCTCTACACGCTTCTTTCTGCGGTCACTCAGGCTATTTTGAACTACAAGTACATTATTTACATTCTCCAATACTTCTTCTGTAAAATTAGTAGTCTGCTCACTAATAACATTTAAATCCTCTGCCTTAAGTATCAGCCTATTGACTCCAGTAGCTGCTAGTTTATAAAACACCTGTTCACCTACTAATCCGATCAGGTTTATATTCCCCTCTTTATCAAAAAGAATATCCATATCCAAGTAAAGTAATTCCTCTGGAGTCACTTGCTGTTCACTGCTTCCGTCTGGATTTATTTTCTCTAGTACAAATGCACTTTGCTTTATATCTAACCAAGATCGTCTTTTGGCATCTTTTCTCTCTCTTCTGGTAAGCTGGTCAGTTATTGCATTTTTACCCAAAATATAGATAGACCCCTTATCATCTACTTCAAAATCCTGCACATAGAATTCATTAGTACTATTTTCTAACTTTAAAACATAATCTTTTTCGTGCATTACCTCTTTCATATTTCTATCAAATAGCCAAAAAGTAAATTTAAATTTATAAGTGCCTACGTCATCGTCATCTGTTGTTTTATTTATACCAAACAGCGATCGTTTAGCCACTTTTTGTGAATCTTTACTGAAGACTACTAAAAACTCTTTGTTTTCTGAAATAGATATTTTAAAACTGGGATAGGTATATCCGTTTTGTGGTATATACTCTGCTGATACTACTGCAGTGTAATCTCCTCTCACCTGACCACTTTTTACATCTAATTCCGCGTAGTATAAATCTAGTTTTCCCCTTTGCACATCTGCTTTTGTGGTAAACATATAAAACCTACCCCCAAACGTAACTAAATCATAAAACTTGAACTTTTCGCCGTTTGATTCAAGATTCAACATTATTTCACGTTGAAAATTCATATCATCATCAAACTGCTGAATATAGTACTTAGCCTTAAGCGGAATAATCAAGAGCACTCTTCTAGCGGGAACATAACTTACAGAAAAGTATCCTCCTTCAGGATTTTCAAAAACATCGAGATAGTTTACCGATTTAGGTTTAAAAACATCTCCGTGATTTTCTTTTACCTTTAGTTTCTGCCCAAAAACAGAAGATACCAAAAGGAGAAAGCTTAGTGCGAGTATTAATTTTATAATTTTCATAAATTTCAAAAGGTTTGTAATAAGTACACACAAATATAGAAAGTAGCATCATTAGTCAACTACTAAATTCGAGTTATATGGCTAACCGTAGAGCTCGTTTAAAACCCCAGCCAAACGAACACCAGCCTGCTCTAGGCGTAGCTCTACTGTACTCATGTGTCTGTAGACATAATCATACTTTAGGTTAGTCCAAGTCCCAAAGTCATAACACTTGCTTCTCCACATCATACTCTCAGTAGCCCAGTCTATCACTGTATTACTCTGCCATGCGAGTACTTGCTGTTTATTTATCCCTCTATTGATATGATCTCCCCACTCTGTATAACTAAGCCCCTGATGGTCTATAAGCTCACTATCCCAGACTCTATGCAGATTACTCTGATTACCAAAAAAATCTACCTTCACGCTATTACCACCTCTGTCTTCTACTAATCCTACATGTAATGGCTGATGTATGTCTCCTATGAGGTGCACCAATGCCATAATAGCAAACTGCTCATTGGGTACTACTTTAAACTCCTTAGTCTTTAGTTCACCTATTATTGTCTCTATAGCCCAGATTACGTCACCTTCGGGGTTTTTAGTAATATCTGCGTATGTTTTGCCATCAGGTATACTCACATAGTGCCATGAGCCCATATGGCGGTAGTTCGTATCCGCCTTTATAAAATCCATAAAATTACCACTCATTTCTAACGAATACTCTTTCAATATTTTATTGATGCTTTTATTCGCCTTCTTAGTTATGTGTTGCTGAGCTACGTATCCGACTACTCTATGTCCCGTGCTACCCCAAGCAAAAGCACCAGTAGTTAGTATTATAGTTATTAGGATAATTCCAAATCTTTTCATTAGTACAAGTATAGACTTGGAAAAGTGAACATTAATGTAATGTTAAGAACTGGGTGATTTCTGTTATATTTGAGATTTAAAATTTCTCCTGATAATCATTTTAAGTTTTCCTTTATTCCAAAACAGAAAAATAATGGCTAAAGTTCCCTAAACTTACAGCTATTTTTTTTAGAATTTCAGACCTATTAGAATAAATAGAATCAACATTATACTCGTAATAAATAATCAAACAAGATCCAAATGAAATCTTTACTCGTAATGATATCATACCAAGGATTTAGGAATACTCTGATAGATAAAATATTCTAGTTCAATTTACCTAAGTTTATTTTAAATAAACCAAAATTCTACCTTTGAAATTCCAATGAAGCTTATAATATCACTCGTACTCATCTTAACCTCTTTCTTGGGCTACTCACAAAATCCTGAAGCCTACAAAATCTACAATGCAAAAGGAAAGAAGATACGCTATCAAAAGATGGTGAAATCCTTAGCCAAGCAAGATGTTATATTGTTTGGCGAACAGCACAATAGTGCCATAGCACATTGGCTACAGCTGGAAGTTACCAAAAAGCTAAACGAATCTCGCAATCTAGAACTTGGTGCAGAAATGATAGAAGCAGACAATCAAGAAGCTCTAAATCTTTATATGCTAGACTCCATAGACCAAAGAGGTTTGGACACACTTGCTCGCCTATGGCCCAACTACAAAACAGACTATGCTCCGTTAGTAAACTTTGCTAAGGTTAATAGTCTTACCGTCACCGCTACCAATATTCCTCGTAGATACGCAAGTATGGTGTACAAAGGTGGTTTTGAATCCCTTGATACGCTTAAGGATATAGAAAAATCGTGGATAGCCCCCTTGCCTATGGCTTTTGATGCTAACCTAGCTACTTATCAAAGTATCCTGAAAATGATGGGACCACACGGCTCACCCAAACTGGTCATGTCTCAAGCTACTAAAGATGCAACTATGGCTCATTTCATTTTAAAAAACCATACTGCAGGAAATCTATTCTTACATTACAATGGTGCATTTCATTCAGACTATTACGAGGGAATACTCTGGTATCTAAAAAGACAATCACCAGATTTTAGATACGCTACAATTTCTACTGTAGTACAGTCAGATATAAATACGCTCGAAGTTGAATATTTAGGAAAAGCAGATTTCGTTATTGTAGTAGATCAAGACGTGACCACTACTTATTAAAAAATAGAATTAGAAGATAATAACTACGCCTAATTCCTTATATGACGTGAAGATACAGTCACAGCACGACTAAGTGCTTATTTTATTGACTTAAAGTAAAAATTATCCATCACTATACTATGCGGCAATGTAAGAATAGAAATGACGATAAAGACCAATAAGGTGCCTGAAATAGCTATGATCTGAGAGTACGAGAGCAATAACAGCAAGCCTAGGCCTAGTATACTAATCAAGGTATAAGGAGTCACCAATAAAATAAAGCCTGTTACCGAAAGCTTCTTCATCCTGGTTTTTAAGTATCCAAACTCCTCCACAAGAACCTGCATAGAGTGTAGAGTACTGAAATATAGCGTAAATCCTATTAACAGTGGTAAAGTAAAAAAGCAGACGTGAATAAGGCCAAAGAGTAATACTTCTTTGATAAATAAATACATAGAAAGGTGTTTTGTTGCTTTCAGGCTAGTGAGTATAACTAGTGTAACTACTGAGCTTATAATAAGAACATAAAGCGTATACTGATATTGAAAGGCCGGCAAAACCGCTAATACGTCAGCATTATTAGCTGATAGCGTATAGATCTGGTCGTAGTTAAACACGACTAAACCGCTCAGAATAGATAAACCCCACATCTGATACAATATAATTCGTTTCCACTTGTTAGAAATAGACAAATGCGAAAACTGAGACTGACCAAAATGAAAAGCGGATAAGACTAAGAATACTACCATGCTGAAAATAGGAGAATACATCCAAAAACACAGATAGATAATCATCAGTCCAAAGTAGAAGCTGTAAAACACTAAAGCAGAAGTAGTACGCTCTTCCCTATAGATAATATGATCTATGGCTCCATGCGGTATCCCAAATAAAGAAATAAGTACAGTACTAAAGATCACTTGGACTTCTATTGAAACTCCGCCAAAAGTCAAAAAAACAAGATTTAATACTAAAACTAAACCAACAAAAAGAGATTGAATTTTTGACATATTTTGGGATTGTTAGGATTTAAAAAAAAAGAGGTGCAACTCTCATTGCACCTCTTTTCAACTTGAATAATTAAGAATTATTTCTCAATTACCCTATAGTTTTATTAAGCAACTGCCACCTTCTTAGAAGATGATACAGCAATACCGTAAACTACTAAACCGAAGCCTATCTTATTGATAGCATCCGCAATGTTGTAGAATAAATCTACATTACCACTTTGCCATCCTAAAGCTACGTTTAACCAGCCGCCTGGCATACACATGTATCCGATTGGGTAAATAGCCCAACCTACTAACACGAACCAAGCTAAAGTTCTTACACCTTTTTTAACAGCTGCATTTTCACTCGCTACTGCTAATTTAGCCACCTCACCATACCAAGCAGTATAGAGGATGTAGAAATAACCTATAGCAGATAAGAAGCCCCATAGCACAGAATGGCCAGTAGAACCGTCAGTAAATGCTTCACCAATGTAACCTGTTACAAGCATCCATACAGAAGCTGCGATTAATTTCCAAAGCAGGCCAATTTTAGCTCCAGCCGCTTTAGTAAGTAAATAGAATTCAACACACATCAAAGGAACAGTAAGCGTCCAATCAATATAACGAAGAGCGGTTGGGGTTTCACCTGTTGCTAGGTAATAATCTCTCATGTAGTAATAATGAACAGCAGCTATACCAGTAATTAAACCAGATACAAGCATGGATAATTTCCATTTGTCATCTACACTACCTCTCTCAAAGAGGAAAAATACAGATGCTGCAAGCATTGCCATGTAACCTGTGAAGAAGGTAAATGCAATTGGATCATCTTTTGGAATTGTTAATACGTCTAATAAATACATAGTTTTTAGTTTGTTAAATTGTTATTATTATTATTATTATTATTATGAAACACGAAACTATTTAATAATGTTCACTTTTAAACACTAAAGGTTGAACAAAATGCACGCATCTAGTCTTAAGCACTGTATATCAGCGACTTTGTTTTCATAAAACTTGAATTTACTCCCACGAAATTCTTCTAAATCACGTTTTATTCGGTCAAAACTTCCTTTTTTGCTCAATTTATGCTTAAAAATAGGCTTGAATCAAAGTAAATGAATAGTTAGAAAACCAAAAAACTTCTTAGGGCTTTGATAATATATACTATCAGATAATAAACAACACTATCAAAATAATGGCAATCGTAGGACCGCAGGATTTGAATGATCTACTTTAAAATTACAACGTATAGTCCTATTCGCAGAACAAGTTCGTGTCCTCACGAACGGAACCAAGAACGAAAATATTCGTGGGGACACGAACCAGTTCCTCGCTCAACTATTCTTTTGAAAGGTAGAACCGCAACGAACTTTCCAAACTCAAAGATGACGAACACTTAATTGAACGCAGGGTGCTCAAAACTCCACCCTTTTGTCGTGACTCGCCTGTCAGTTCGAGCCTGCCTATCGGTAGACACGGTGCCAATTCTTTGAATTGGTGTACCGAGAACTGAACAACAGTAAACTCATCGCAACGAGTTGTCATCCTGAGCCTGCCTTTCGGTAGACACTTTAGCCACAGGCATATCGAAGGGTGAACAACGTAAAAGGCTCTAAGAAAAATGGGGCTTTAAAAAAAGTGCGGGTCGACAGTTTAATCAATTGACCACTTTACCCAAACGTATTTGCCCATTTTAGAATAAAACAATAAGACCTCATCATCACTTAAAAATATCGTTTTATGAAGTTTGAAGTCTTGGCTACTCTCACCTAATTCTTTAAAATAATCTGCCACCTCTGAAAATATTTTTACACCACTCAAAGAAGAAGTTACTCTACAAATATTGCGAGAATTCCATAACTGTAATTCCTCATCTTGAGTTATTCGAAAATCTAAATCTACAATTCTTTCTATATTCACAAATTCCACCTCTTTATCTATGAACTCGTAACTTGCTCTATCTCCGTCCAATTTACACAAAACAAAATCCTTGTAATAATAGTGCTCTATTTTGTTTACAACTCTCCCTGTGCCAATCTCAACAAGCTGCTCCACTTCAATAGCTCTTTCTTCAAGAACCACAAGAAGACTACTATCGGCATTCGTTCTAATAAATATAACTTTCGTTCCTTCAAACAAATCATTACTTTTAAGTTGGTGCTTTAGATTCCTTTCAAGGGTTATAATCTTGGTTTTCTTTTTATCTCTGGCTCTAAACTCCTTAACTCTAGTGTACAGCTCCTCTGTGAATGGGTAGTCAATTTCTTCGACAATCTCCATAGTCTTTTTATCCAGCAGAATCTGCTTTAATCTGCTTTTATATTGTTTATTCCAAATGGAACTAGTGAAGATTCCTACAATGCCAAAAACATCTTTAGACTTTGAAAAAATATTTATGTCACTCAAGTATATGTCTCGTTCTGATTCATATTTATATGTATTACCATCAGAACAAAAATGTTTTATTGAGAAAGCACCTCCTTTATACGTCTCCTCCTGCTGTGACGTAAAATTTATGAGCTCAGATTTATCAATGCTAAAAATGCTATAGTATTTATCAATAAACACACCAGAATGAACTGGCCTAAGAACTTTACCTCGCCCTGAGTACATAGAAGCACTATTTCTCAAATCTAATGCAGAATCAAAAACCCAAACATGTTGATAATTGAGAAGCACATTCGTATTTTGTCGTTTCTTATACAGATGACCTTGATTCTGATATCCAGAAATACCAAAACATGCACTTTCATTATGATCACCTTCGACATATAATATCTTTAATTCAGATGTAGGGAATCCTGTTTTTCCTTTCCAAGGCAGATTACAAAGCAATTTTTTGTCGTTATTAATATGCCCTTTAGAAACATCAATTGATTTTGAGAAAATTGTGCTAAAATTTTCTGCTACCTTGGTAGAGAATAAAGCATAATAATTCTCTCCTACCTTTACAACGTCCCATAACACTGCATTACTATTTTTAGAATTATTAAAAAAAGGCTTTTCGATAATCGGCTCTAAATCCATGTTGTACTGATAATAGGTGAAACTTTGGTCTCGAGCTCCTTTTGAAGAAGTCAGAGACCAATAATTCCCTTCTTCTGTTTTACCTGCTGCCATAACCTGTAAAGAACCATTGGTTACTGGACCTTCTTTAACACTTATTTTAAGTTCTTCTGTATTATTTTTTGACCAACTTGTTTGTACTTGCCCAATAGAAACATGTACAATAAACAGGGTTAACAGACTAGTATTGAGTATTCTTAAAAACATAGGAGACAAAGCTATTCAAATATTCTTTTGAAAGGTGAACCGCAACGAACTTTCCAAATCAAAGATGACAAACCTCTTTGGGGTCTCTCACAAAGGACCCCAAAGAATTCGATAACTCAAACTATATCCCAAATACTTAGCTTTGCTTAGATGTCAATTAGGACAAAACATAATGGAGTTAACACCTCCTACTTTGTTACATTTACGTGTTACAAATGGTATTCACTCATATCTGAGGCAGATGCTTACCAAGCTTTTTATAAATGGTTTGACTACCTAAAAACAATAGACGTACAAGTCTTTGGTTACGTGATTATGCCAAATCACTTCCACGCACTAATTCATATACCTATAGACTGCCTCAAAAATCTCAATCAAATTGTATCAAACGGCAAACGATTTATCGCTTATGCTATAATAGCTAACCTAGAGAAACACGAAAAGGAAGCAATCTTGCAGGGATTATTTGAAAGCACAACAGTCAGAGAGAAGGACAAAGGTCAAAAACATAAGGTTTTTAAAGACTCCTTTGATGCTATTGAGATACTCAGCGTAGATATGCTCTCTACCAAGCTAGAGTATATGCATCGTAACCCGTGTCAAGGTAAGTGGGACTTGGTAAAAGACTATACACAATATCCTTACTCTTCAGCTGACTTTTATGAGAATGAGGCTGAAAATACTTGGATAACAGATTACCGAGAGATTTACTAAGCCGCAAAGGGGCTCGCCTTGGTGTGACTAACGACGAACCTCTTGCTTACGATACTTTGGGGTCCCGTGCCGGAGACCCAAAAGGGGGTGAAATAGATTTACTCTTTGCCAACCTCCACTGCGTTACAGTGAACAAAGCCTTCCTCCTACATTGTATTCCGGCGGACACAGCCTTTTAAAACTCTCTTGGCTCCCATTACATATTCCTTCTATAATGCTTCACCTTCATTGCATTTCGGTGAACGCAGCCCTTACTATTTGGAATTCTCAGCATCATTACATGTTTCTACGGTATTGCCCTCCAACTTCGAAAAGTGCACTGGTAATCTGCCCGAGTGAGCATACCTTACTAGCTTCCATCAAGGCTTCGAAAACATTACCATTTTGCAAGGCTACTTGCTGTATCTCAGAAAGTATCTGCTTGGCTTCTGTATCGTAGCGTTTATTTAGGCTTCGCAGTGTATTGATTTGAAATTGCTTTTCGTCTTCTGTAGCACGGATTACTTCTTTAGGCAATACCGTAGGCGAACCTTTGCTGCTTAGGAACGTATTTACTCCTATGATAGGGAAATCTCCATTGTGCTTCAAGGTCTCGTAGTACAAGCTTTCTTCTTGTATCTTAGAGCGTTGATACATGGTCTCCATAGCTCCTAATACACCACCTCGTTCGGTGATTTTATCAAACTCAGTCATTACCGCTTCTTCCACTAGTTCGGTAAGTTCTTCGGTGATAAACGATCCTTGCATTGGGTTTTCGTTTTTGGCTAGTCCCAGCTCCTTGTTGATGATAAGCTGTATCGCTACTGCACGTCGTACACTTTCTTCTGTAGGTGTCGTTATAGCCTCGTCATACGCATTGGTATGCAGCGAGTTACAGTTATCATATATAGCATACAGTGCTTGTAGCGTAGTACGTATATCATTGAAATCTATCTCCTGTGCGTGCAGACTTCTACCACTGGTTTGGATGTGGTATTTGAGCATTTGGCTACGCTCATTGGCTCCGTATTTTAGCTTCATAGCCTTGGCCCATATCTTACGAGCTACTCTACCTATTACCGCATACTCAGGGTCTATACCATTACTAAAGAAGAACGATAAATTCGGCCCAAAAGCATTTATATCCATCCCACGGCTGAGGTAGTATTCTACATACGTGAATCCATTGGCCAATGTAAATGCTAGTTGTGTAATCGGATTAGCACCCGCTTCTGCTATGTGATATCCACTGATAGATACCGAGTAGAAATTTCTCACACCATTATCTGTAAAGTACTGCTGCACATCACCCATTAGTCTAAGAGCAAACTCCGTAGAGAAGATACACGTATTCTGTGCTTGATCTTCTTTTAGGATATCTGCTTGCACCGTGCCACGAACTTGCGATAGCGTATGTGCTTTTATCTCTGCGTATACAGCTGCAGGCAGCACTTTATCTCCTGTGAGTCCTAGGAGCATGAGTCCTAGACCGTCATTGCCTGCTGGTAAATCCCCATCGTATGTAGGTTGTTCACTTACTTTTTCTTTGAAATAGGCATCTATCTTACTCTGTACCTCAGCTTCTAGTCCTTTTTCTTTGATATAAAGTTCACACTGCTGGTCTATAGCCGCATTCATAAAAAAACCGAGTAGCATAGGTGCAGGACCATTGATGGTCATACTCACAGAGGTCATAGCGTGAGCCAGGTTAAATCCGGAATATAGTTTCTTGGCATCATCTAGGCAGCAGATACTTACCCCTGCATTTCCTATTTTTCCATAGATATCTGGTCGGCTATCTGGGTCATTACCATAGAGCGTCACCGAGTCAAATGCCGTAGACAATCGCTTAGCTGGCATATCGCTACTGAGGTAGTGAAAACGCTTATTGGTACGCTCTGGTCCTCCCTCTCCTGCAAACATTCTAGTAGGATCTTCGCCCTGACGCTTGAACGGGTAGATACCCGCAGTAAATGGGAATTTACCGGGTACGTTTTCTTGCAGATTCCACTGCAGCACATCACCCCAAGCTTCGTACTTAGGCAGCGATACTTTGCTTATTTTTTGATGAGAAAGTGAGATTGTTTTCGTCTCTACTTTTATCTCTTTGTTTCGTACAAGGTAGGTATAGATATCATTGGCATATGATTCTTTCACGCTATCCCACTCGTCTATTACTATCTGTAGCTTCGGATCAAAGTCTAAAGCTACTTTAGCGTATGTTTCCTCTAGGTCTTTTATGAGTCTATCGGAATCAGAGATATCTGCCTCTTGTATAGTGGTAATGGTTTTACTGATACCGTACAGTTTTTGTGCGATACCTGATTGCTCTTTTGCCCATTTGTCATATCCTCTATTACTATCAGCTATCTCAGAGAGGTAGCGTACTCTTCTAGGTGGAATGATAAATATCTTTTCGGACATTTCGTTCGCAGCTACAAGCTGAGATTTGAAACCAGCACCCGTTCTTTCATTGATAGTATCTATCAACTGAGCATAGAGTGAATTCACTCCAGGATCATTGAACTGACTCGCTATAGTACCGTATACTGGCATATCGTCTGGATCTTGGTCAAATAGGACGTGATTACGCTGGAATTGCTTCTTCACATCTCTAAGTGCATCTAGGCCTCCTCGCTTATCAAACTTGTTCAATGCTATTACATCCGCAAAGTCTAACATATCTATCTTCTCTAGCTGCGTAGCGGCACCATATTCTGGTGTCATTACGTATAAAGAAGCATCACAATGATCTGTGATTTCGGTATCGCTCTGTCCTATACCAGAAGTTTCTAAAATTATAAAATCAAAACCGGCTACTTTTAGAATGTCTTTGGCTACATCTATATGAGCCGAGAGAGCCAAGTTAGCCTGACGAGTAGCAAGCGAACGCATGTACACTCTATCGTTGCGAATACTATTCATTCGGATTCTATCACCCAGTAAAGCTCCACCTGTTTTACGCTTACTAGGATCTACAGATATGATAGCAATATTTTTCTCTGGAAAATCGACTAAGAACCTTCGAACCAATTCATCTACCAAACTACTCTTACCAGCTCCACCAGTACCTGTGATACCCAGTACAGGAGTTTTAATCTCCTTAGCCTCAGCTACTATTCCAGCTAAAAGGTCTTTATTTTCTTCAGGAAAGTTTTCGGCAGCAGAGATTACTCTCGCTATCGACATTTTATTCATCTTGCGAAACGACTGTACTTCGCCGTTAAGATTTTGTCCTGTTGGGAAATCAGAAGTTTTCACTAAGTCATTAATCATTCCTTGCAGGCCCATTGCTCTACCATCGTCTGGATGATAGATTTTGGTAACTCCATATGCTTGTAAATCTGCTATTTCAGAAGGAAGGATAGTACCTCCACCTCCACCAAAGAGCTTGATATGTCCAGCTCCTTTTTCATTGAGCAGGTCACGCATGTACTTAAAGTATTCATTATGCCCGCCTTGATAACTGGTCATAGCTATGGCGTTCGCATCCTCTTGAATAGCGGTGTTTACTACTTCTTCTGCACTTCTGTCATGGCCAAGGTGTATGACTTCGCAGCCTGTAGCTTGTATGATACGTCGCATCACATTGATGGCAGCATCGTGCCCATCAAAGAGAGATGCTGCAGTTACTATGCGTACTTTATGTATAGGAGTATAAGGTGTTTGATCTTGCATACTTTTATTTAAGTGGTACAAAGATAAGAGAAGAGTGCATTAGCTTCATACGAGCAGCTAGTATAGATTGGCTAAAAAATAGGCATAAAAAAAAGCCTCCAGTCATCACTCTGGAGGCTCAAATCATAAGACGTAATGGTTAAATTACAAATAAAAAAACAAAATTAAATAATAGAGGTCATCACTCCTCTAATCGGTAATCAGCCGATTTAGTGTTGCGGTCATCACTCCGCGGTTAGTAGTTTGTTGGTTAGTATTAAATCAACATTTTTATATTTTCTGCTCTAAGCAGAATGTATTTATTTCAAATTTACAGAGAACGTAATCTCGATATAAGTATTACAATCTGAGTGCCAACCGTGCCAAAGCATACTAAGCTAAAATATAACTGACTGAATTACTATCACTTAGCAGACGATCCGTGCCGTATCCTCCCGTTTATGCCAAAGTACAAAATTCGGCATTTTGTTTCTTTTTGAGAAACAAGTCTCATATTTAGATTATTCCAATACTGAAACATATAGCCGACTACTAGATAATCTTATATTTACGGCCTTAATAACTATAGATGGAGATAATTAGAGGCCTATTCGGCTTAATCGTTCTGATAGGAATCGCTTTTATATTTAGCAAACACAAGAAAAAAGTAAATTGGAAACTAGTAGGTTCTGGTGTAGTAATCCAACTTATACTTGGCTTACTCGTTTTTAAGGTCCCCGTATTTGCGTCAGTATTTGGTGTATTTGCAGGATTTTTCACTCAATTGCTGTCTTTTACTGATGCTGGGGCTGAGTTCATTTTCGGTAATCTAGTCTCTGGCGATCCAGAAATCAGTAAGACTATGGGTTATATATTTGCTTTCAAAGTACTCCCTACCGTAGTATTCTTCTCTGCACTTACTTCACTCCTCTATTACTTAGGCATTCTACAGAAAATCGTTTACGGATTTGCATGGATACTCAGTAAAACTATGCGCCTGTCAGGAGCAGAAAGCTTGGCTGCTGCTGCTAACATATTCGTAGGACAAACCGAGGCACCACTTGTAGTTAAACCGTACATCGAAAAGATGAGTAAGTCTGAGATAATGTGTCTTATGACTGGCGGTATGGCAACCATAGCCGGAGGCGTATTTGCTGCATTTATAGGTTTCTTGGGCGGTGATGATCCCGTAGCTCAGCAAGAGTTTGCCAAGCACTTACTCACAGCCTCTATTCTTTCAGCCCCTGCGGCTATAGTATGTGCAAAGATCCTTTACCCAGAGACGGAAGAAGTAAACACAAAACTAGATATAGATAAGAATACTATGGGTAATGGACCACTTGAAGCTATCTCTAACGGAACTACAGACGGAATACGGCTAGCTGTAAATGTAGGTGGTATGATACTCGTTTTCCTTGCATTCATAGCTATGATTAACTATTTCTTATTTGATATCATAGGAAACTACTCCGGCCTAAATGAGGTGATAGCAGGTGCTACTATCTATGAAGGACTTAATCTACAGATGATGTTAGGCTACATATTTGCTCCACTTGCTTGGGTCATAGGCATAGAAAGTCAAGATATGATACTTAGTGGTCAGCTACTTGGAGAAAAAACAGTAATCAATGAATTCATAGCCTACTTGTCTCTTAAAGGAATGATAGCCGCAGAAGGTGGAGCTATGCTTCAGCATCGATCTATAGTAATCCTTACATACGCTCTTTGTGGATTTTCCAACTTTGCATCTATAGGCATCCAGATAGGCGGCATCAGCTCACTAGCTCCAAATCAACGTGGCACTCTTGCTAAGCTTGGGATGCGAGCATTAATAGGCGGAACACTTGCTTGCTTGATGACTGCTACTATAGCCGGAATGCTATTCGCATAAGACTATGAACAGGGGATTTCTGTACGGAGACGGATTTTTTGAGACTATCAGAGTAATAGATGGAAATGTTCCACTGATACAAACTCATATAGATAGAATCAATGATGCTATTGAAATCTTCCAGATGGGACCCACTTTCTTGATAGACGAGGAATTTATCAGAAGCATAGCGTTATCTTATACAAAGAATGGGATTGTTAGAATCAACTTCTTCCGAGATGGGAAAGGACAATACACTCCCGAAACAGATGAATTGGCTTTTGATCATTCGTTTAGAGAATTTGATGCTCCTTTCTTTTTACCAACCTCACTCGACTTAGAGGCAGACTTAAAGAAAGCCCCGCTAGACAAAGGCATAATAGGCATATACCCAAAGCCAAAACCGATAGTGCCGTGGATGACTGTAAAGAGCCTAAGTAGCATCTACTATGTGCTCGCCGCAAAGTACAAGCAAGAAAAGCAAGTAGACTATTTACTCATACAAAATACAGAAGGTTATATCTGTGAGGAGCTCATAAGCAATATCCTTATACAAAAAAGGGAAGACTTCTTTATCCCAAGCCTTAGCAGCGGTGGAGTGAATGGAGCCACACAGCGATTTTTACTGAGAAATTATAGTTTTACTATTACCGAGAAGACCATCACTATGAGTGATTTAGAGGAAGCAGATGCTGTTTATAGCTGCAAGGGAAGTACTGGGGTGAGTAGGGTTAGGTAGATGTTAAAGACCCTTAGCTACGTTTACACTATCACAATAAACCTTCTGCTTTTCCCAAGACCAAAATTTATTAAACATTTTTCAATCTAACAAGCTAATAGTCGACTATTTACACTAAAAAAATCCCAACTGCCACAGGCAATTGGGATTTCAATATTTGATTTTTATTCGTAAAACGAATTAGTATCTATAAGCATCATTTTTATATGGACCATTCAAACCTACACCTATGTAGCTTGCTTGATCTTGACTTAACTCCTCCAGTTCTACACCTATCTTAGCAAGGTGAAGGGCAGCTACCTTCTCATCTAATATTTTAGGCAATACATATACTTCATTTTTGTACTGATCTGTATTTTCCCAAAGCTCTAGTTGAGCTAGTGTTTGATTAGTAAATGAGTTACTCATCACAAATGATGGGTGACCTGTAGCACAGCCAAGATTAACTAATCTACCTTCTGCAAGAAGAATGATTTCGTTACCATCTATATTATACACATCTACTTGTGGCTTTACCTCAAATTTAGAATCACCGTGATTATTGTTTAGGTAAGCTACGTCTATCTCATTATCAAAGTGACCGATATTACAAACGATAGTCTTATCCTTCATCAGCTTAAAGTGTCTCTCTGTAAGGATATCTTTGTTACCTGTAGCAGTTACTATGATTTGAGCTCTAGGGATAGCATTTTCCATTTTCTTCACTTCGAAACCGTCCATTGCTGCTTGTAGTGCACAGATAGGATCTATCTCCGTTACGATAACTCTAGCACCTGCTCCAGCTAGTGATGCTGCAGTACCTTTACCTACGTCTCCGTATCCGGCTACTACTGCTACTTTACCAGCAATCATTACATCAGTTGCTCTTCTTATAGCATCTACTGCAGACTCTTTACATCCGTACTTATTATCAAATTTAGACTTGGTTACAGAATCATTAATATTAATAGCTGGAAGCGGTAATGTACCTGCTTTCATTCTCTCATACAGTCTTAGTACCCCAGTAGTAGTCTCCTCAGAAATCCCCTTGATGCCATCGACTAGTTGCGGATATCTGTCTAACACCATGTTAGTTAAATCTCCACCATCATCTAATATCATATTAAGTGGCTTACCACCTTCAAAACCGTAAAGTGTTTGCTCTATACACCAGTCAAATTCTTCCTCATTCAATCCTTTCCAAGCATATACAGCAGTACCTGCAGCAGCAATGGCCGCAGCAGCCTGATCTTGTGTAGAAAATATATTACAACTACTCCAAGTCACTTCAGCACCCAGAGCTTGTAGCGTCTCTATAAGTACAGCAGTCTGTATAGTCATGTGAAGACACCCAGCGATACGTGCACCAGCGAGTGGCTTACTCTCTCCAAATTCGTCTCTTAGAGCCATCAACCCTGGCATTTCTGCTTCAGCTATATTGATTTCTTTTCTTCCCCAGTCAGCTAGCGAAATGTCTTTTACTTTGTAGTTACTCATTGATTGTGTTGTCATTACTTTTTGTTAACAGTGCAAATTTAATACATCTTAAACAAAGCACTCGTTAGTTTTGTTGCATATTTGCAACAATTAATAGATTATACTATGTATCCAGAAGAATTAGTAGCTCCAATGAGGGCTGATTTAACAAATAACGGTTTTACTGAATTAAGAGACGCAGAGCAAGTAAATAATGCTTTAACAGACGCCAAAGGTACTTCATTACTTATAGTGAATAGTGTGTGCGGATGTGCTGCAGGTAGCGCCAGACCAGGTGCTGTCGCTTCTCTTGGTGGAGATAAAAAACCAGACAACCTTTTCACAGTATTCGCAGGACAAGACGCAGAGGCGGTAGCTACCGCTAGAAAGCATTTACTACCATACCCTCCGAGCAGTCCTTGTATAGGGGTATTCAAGGATGGTGAGTTAGTTCACTTTGTGGAGCGTCTTCATATAGAAGGTCGAACAGCAGAGATGATATCTAGTCACTTACAAGAAGTATATAAAGAGTTTTGCTAATTATAAATTGATTTATTGACGGGTTAATTCGTTGACCAACGGATAATCAATACTCTAAAGAACAGCGAGCACTGCCAATAGGCAGTGCTTTTTTTATGCTAATTCTCAGTAAAACGAGTACGGGAGGAATGCCTCGCTTCCTGTTTGTTCTGTAGCTCAGGACTTTGTGTGGTGGTTATCGATCTTCGGGGTCCCTTGCAGGAGACCCCCAAAGTAGTTGAACCATTAAACTGGGCTCAGTAGCTATTTACCAAGCTCCCTCTCTTTCAATAACTTTCGCTTTCATTACCTCATCAAAAAACACAAAATTATCTCTCATTTTAGAATCAGGACTAAACTTTATTCGATACCAACTATTTGGTTTAAACCCAGCAGGAAAAATATTGTAAGTTTTAAGACCACTCCATGAAGAATCCAAACCAATATTTTTATTCAGATAAAAAAAACTCCAAGACCATTCTTTTAATTCCTTATTTAAATCTACCCTATACAATGGCTTCTCATTGTTGTAGTCTTTTGGTTCATATCGCAATGTCCAATTTGTCTGAAAATTAAATGGCATTCCATGATGGTTGTGTAAGCTTCCCCAAAAATAGTACTGTTAAAGAGTAGAAAAAAGTAATTAAATTTAACGGCACAAAAAATGAGAAA
>Ga0209491_10001963_pt1 | contig 38225 bp, 35 predicted proteins | sample BON02_FD_187213 | JGI IMG/M metagenome (GOLD analysis project Ga0209491, IMG submission 187213) | Freshwater microbial communities from Lake Bonney liftoff mats and glacier meltwater in Antarctica - BON-02 (SPAdes) (version 2) | ecosystem: Environmental > Aquatic > Freshwater > Ice > Glacier... | reverse complement strand
CGCTCAAAAGTGATCAGTTTGCTCTGGACTAGCCGCACGCTTTGCCGTGGACTAGCCGATCAGTTTGCCGTGGACTGGCCGTCCAGTTTGGCTTGGACTAGCCGTCCAGTTTGGTCTGGGATATGCAAATGATCCGCAAAAAAGGCCTCGGCCTTTATTTGACTCTAATAAAAGTGCTCGGTTTGGGTGGTTTGTTGGCTAAAGTTACGGAATTGATTCAAGGTGAAGCAATGAGGCGCGACAGAAATATTGCGTTGGTGGCTTAATATGAATATTTCAGGTTCGACTACATATGCCGTTACATGGTTTGATAAACAAAAAAGCCAACTTTTAACGGTTAGCTTAAGTGTTTGATTAAATTGATAAATTTGGTGGGCCCCCCGTGAGTCGAACACGGCACCAACGGATTATGAGTCCGCTGCTCTAACCAAGCATGAGCTAGGGGCCCTAAAAACTACACCTTAATTTTACTGCCCTTCAAGGAAGCTTCGTAGTTTATCAGCTCTGCTGGGATGGCGCAGCTTTCGCAACGCTTTTGCTTCTATTTGACGAATACGCTCACGCGTGACATCAAACTGCTTGCCAACCTCTTCTAACGTTTGGTCGCTGCTCATTTCAACACCAAAGCGCATACGCAGAACCTTTGCTTCACGCGGGGTAAGTGAATCGAGCACTTCTTTTACGACATCACGCATTGAGCCATACAACGCAGCCTCTGCAGGTGACAAGGTGGCGTTATCTTCGATAAAGTCACCTAAATGTGAATCATCATCGTCACCGATAGGCGTTTCCATTGAAATAGGCTCTTTAGCGATTTTCAATATCTTCCGAATCTTGTCTTCAGGCATGTCCATCTTGGCGGCCAAGGTGGCGGGGTCTGGCTCACTACCGGTTTCTTGCAAGATCTGGCGGCTGATACGATTCATCTTATTGATGGTTTCAATCATGTGCACAGGTATACGAATGGTGCGGGCCTGGTCTGCAATAGAACGGGTGATTGCCTGACGAATCCACCAGGTTGCGTATGTTGAAAACTTATAGCCACGACGGTATTCAAATTTATCAACCGCTTTCATCAAACCGATGTTGCCTTCTTGAATTAAGTCAAGAAACTGCAAGCCACGGTTGGTGTATTTTTTAGCAATTGAGATAACCAAGCGTAAGTTGGCTTCTGTCATTTCGCGCTTGGCCTTGCGAGCCTTAGCTTCACCGGTAGCCATGCGCTTATTGACCTCTTTCAGATCTTTAAGTGGCAACACAACACGAATTTGCAAGTTGATCATTTTTTGTTGCAACTCTTGTACGTCAGGTATATGACGCTCAAGAATGGTTGAATAGACATGGCCGGCTTTAACCTCTTGTAAGACCCAATCAAGATTGGTTTCATTGCCCGGAAAGGTCTTAATAAAGTGGCTTCTCGGCATACCTGCACGCTCGACGCATGTGTGCAATATCGCACGTTCGAGCTGGCGCACTTCTTCAACCTGCGCTCGTAAAGTATTAGCTAAACGTTCAACCATTTTGGCAGTAAAACGAATGCCCATCATTTCAGTCATGATGATTTCTTGCGCAGCTAAGTAAGACTCTGAGCGGTAACCTGAATTCTCATAAGCAGCCCGCATTCTTTCAAAATGGGTGTTAATGATTTCGAATTTAGCTAAGCCTTTGACACGCAAATCTTCAAGTTGTTTACTGCTCATACCGCCAGCTGGACCGTCTTCTTCGGTATCGTCTGCGACACCTGCACCAGCGTATTCTTGGCCGTCTTCAGGATCAACCAAACCATCGATGATTTCATCGATTTGAGCGGTACCTGCTTTAACTTTTTGAACGTGCAACAAAATTTCATTGATGGTGGTGGGGCAAGCTGAAATAGCCATCACCATATGCTTTAATCCATCTTCAATACGTTTGGCGATTTCAATTTCGCCTTCACGAGTCAACAATTCAACTGTACCCATTTCACGCATATACATACGCACAGGGTCTGTGGTGCGGCCAAAGTCTGAATCAACTGTAGTTAAAGCAGCCTCGGCTTCGTCTTCAACGTCATCATCGCTTGAGGCAACTGGAACATTTTCATTAAGCAAAAGGGTTTCAGCATCTGGCGCTTGGTCGTAAACGGCAATGCCCATATCGCCGAAGGTGCTAATGATGGCGTCAATTGCTTCAGCATCAACTAAATCATCTGGCAAATGGTCATTGATTTCACCATAGGTGAGATAACCACGATCTTTACCAAGTTTAATTAATAGTTTCAGACGGTTACGACGTGCTTCATACTCTTCAGGCGTCATAGGGCCACGGGTGGCAATTTCGCCACGGCCGCTACCTTTTTTACTACCACGTTTAGGTATTGGCTTTAAATCAGGAATGACCTCGGGCTCAACACCATCACCATTTTCATCAAAATCTTGATCATTATTACCAGGGTTTTTAGGCGGGCGGCCGGGCTTTCTGCCAGTTGACTTTGAGACACGTACCTTTTTAGGCGTGCCCTCAGTCTCGCCACTATAAGTAGTAGTCGCTTTATCGGCAAGTTGTTTAGTCTTAGTTGCCGCACGTTTTGCTTTGGTTTCTTTAGTTGCTTCAGCAGTTGCTTTAGCCGTTGCTTTAGCCGTTTTGGCAACAACCTTAGCAGCTACTTTCATCGCTTCTTCAGTTGCGGATTTAGTTGCAGATTTAGTTGTAGCTTTGATCGTTTCTTTAGCTGTGGATTTAGTGACTTCTTTAGTCACGCCTTTAGCTGTTTCTTTAGTCGTTTGTTTAGTTACTGCCTTATTTGCTACTTTACCTGCTGTATTTACAACAGGTTTTGTATGTTCGGAAGTGGCTTGAGTGCTTACTTTTGCCTTTGATGCCGGCTGATTCATGTGTTCCTTTGCTGCGCTTGTTGCTTGTTTAACTTTAGGCGTTGCAGCCTGCTTAGATTGAGTTCTTTTTTGAGTGCTTTTTATAGCGTTAACCACTGCTTTTGCTTTAACTGCTGGCGTCGCAATGTCTGCGGGCTTAACTTTGACCGCCGGGTTCACTTTGACGGATGGCTTAGCTTTGACCGCAGGCTTAGCTTTGACCGCAGGCTTAGCTTTGACCGCGGGCTTAGCTTTGACCGCTGGGTTTACTTTGACAGTCGATTGGGTAGCTTTTTTCTGGGTAGAAGGTACGGGCTTAGTCACGTTAGAAGCCTGAGCCTGAACTTTAGTGGCAGCCGATTTAGATGTGGCCCCTTGTTTTTTACTAACTATTTTGCTGGTTTTAGCCGTTTTAGAGGTTGTTGCTGCCATCGTGCGAAGAAGCTTTTGCGACAGGCTGCTATTTTTTTGAGTAATCATAAAGTGGGCTCTACTTGTTCTTAAGGCTTAAGTGATGAATAAAGGCGACAAGAGACTAGACTTAGATGCAGCATGGCGCACCCCTTGACAGGTGCTGCGTAATAACTTCTAACGTTAAAAATTCTTTTAAAGGGTATTAAATATACGTAAAAACCCTCTAGTTTACCTTGATTTGATTGTCTTTTCTAATCAAAATTTGAGTCGTTAGTATTTCTTGAAGAGATAATTAGACTCATTATGCGTTTAGAAAGTTCCCGATATTTATCATTATCTTTTGGTTGGCTCAACCCGCGGCTAATAAGCACCTGTTGCTCTCGCTTTAGATTTTCCAACTCAATTCGAGTCATGGCATCTTCCCACTCGATTTGGGGGTTGGGTAAATCAGCTTGCGAAATGACATCGCTAGCCAAACGCGAAAGCACCTGATGTAAGTCGCTTTCTTTGTCTGCCGCTTCAATTAACGCCCCAAGGTGGCGCCCCTGGCTAGCTTTGACCAACACAATAAACTCGATCACTAAATCTAAATGCTCGCCAGCTTGAAGTACTTCTAGTTGGTGATCACCCATACTATCGATAAGATCAGGGTGGGCAATAAGCAGCATAAAAATGCGTTTCGCTAAGGGTGCAACAACCCCCCTGCCCGCATTAGAAAAACCAGGGCGACGTGTTAAGTGATAGCCTGACTCGTCACTTGCCTCGTTTGACGTAGGATAGCCATCGCGCTGGGGACTTTGCGGGCTAAAACCAACAGATGAAGTACCCGTGCGAGGTAACGCCTTTGCCGAAACAGGTAAATTTTGCCGAGCCTGCACAAAAAGTTTATTTAACTCTTCGGGTGTAAGCCGAACACGTTGCGCGAACTCATTAAGCAACTGCACCTTTAGAGTGTTTTCAGGCACTAAGGCCAATAGCGGTTTAGCCTCGTGTACGCAGGCCGAGCGGCCCTCAGCCTCAGTTAGATTATGTCGAGACGCCAACTCATTTAATAAAAACCCCGATAATGGCTCAGACTCGTTCAGACACGCCCTAAAAGCTGCCTCACCAAAAGCCCTGACATAACTATCAGGGTCATGCTCCGCGGGTAAAAATAAGAAGCGAATTGAAATATCGTCGCGCAACAAGGGTAAACAAACCTGCAAGGCACGCCAGGCAGCTTTACGTCCAGCCGAATCGCCATCAAAGCTAAACACCACGCGGTCAGCTGCTCGCATCAGTTTTTGAATATGCATGGGGGTGGTGGCCGTACCCAGTGTGGCAACAGCGTGTGCAATATTTAATTGTGCTAGGCCGACAACGTCCATATAGCCTTCAACAACAATCACCTGCCCTTCTGAACGTATGGCTTGCCGACCTTCCCACAAACCATATAACTCATTGCCTTTCGCAAACAATGGCGTTTCAGGGGAGTTTAAATACTTGGGCTCACCCTTGCCAATAATGCGGCCACCAAAACCAATAATTTGACCTTTAACGTTACGTATGGGAAACATCACCCGGTCGCGAAACCGATCATAGCGCCGACCATCTTCAGACTGAATAACCAAACCCGCCTCAACCAGGACATCGTCTTCGTAGCGTTGAAATACTTCAGACAAACCTTGGCGATCAATTGGCGCCCACCCTAAACCAAAATGCGCAGCAATTTCACCCGATAAACCACGCCCTTTTAAATAACGTATGGCTTGAGGGTTTGATTTAAGTTGTTTGACATAATAGGCTTGAGCGGTTTCAAGCACACGCTCGTGGGTAGACTGAATAATTTTGCGCTCTTGAGCCTGCTGTCGCGCCACAGGCGACTGCACTGACTGCGGCACGGACATGCCTATTTTTGAAGCTAGCGCTTGCACCGCATCTGGAAATGATGAACCAGTGTGCGCCATAATAAAACTAATGGCACTACCATGAGCCCCACACCCAAAACAATGATAAAACTGTTTTGATGGGCTAACAGTAAAAGAAGGTGATTTCTCTGAATGAAAAGGACATAAACCTAACAGGTTTACGCCACTTTTTTTTAGTTGAACATACTGACCAACAACATCGACTACGTCGACTCTGGCAAGCAGTTCTTGTACGAAAGAATCAGGGATCAAGGCATAAGCGACAAACGCGCCCGCTTAGACCCGCGATTAAAACAATCGCGGGGGCAGTTGCTGGCTACGAATACGCTTGTAATGGCGTTTCACTGCAGCAGCAGCTTTACGCTTGCGTTCAGCAGTTGGCTTTTCGTAGAACTCGCGAGCACGAAGCTCAGTTAGCAAACCTGTTTTTTCAATGGTGCGCTTAAAACGGCGCAGTGCTGATTCAAAAGGTTCGTTTTCTTTTAGGCGTACATTAGGCATATAGATCGCTTATTTGGTGCTGTAAGTGAATAAGTTAGCCCACTATCTTAGCATAAATACGCATGAGTTTTTGCGAATTTACGGTGAAGATGGGTCTAAAGGTAAGGCATCAGGGCCAATATCGTCGTAAATTTCAAACGGTTGGTGAATCCAGGGGTTGTTATCGAGGTATTGAGCGTGATAATCGGGCTCAACCAGAGAGTGCGCTTTCCACCAAATCACAGCGGTTCTAAGTTCAGTAATAGCCGGGTAAGTCTGGCGCAAATGATCGCGCACGCGACCAAAAGTCATGCCGGTGTCAACCATGTCATCGACCAACAGCACACGCCCTGAAGGGCTACCATAGGCCATCGAAATATATTGTGCAATATCAAGCTGGCCTTGCACGCGACCAGCGTTTTCACGATAACTACTGGCTGATAAAATCGCCAATGGCACTTTGTACACCCTAGACAGCACATCACCTACACGCATACCGCCGCGCGCTAAACAAATAATTTGGTCAAAAGCCCAATCTGATTGATAGATCTTAAGAGCCAAGTCTTCAATTAACTGGTTGTAACCATTCCAAGTGACCCAAACATCTTGACTGGGGACACTTTCTGATGAGTGATTTAGTTCGTTATCTATGCTCATGATTCAAGTCTTAAAAGGGTGACGCATCAGTATAGTTTCATCACGATCAGGGCCGGTTGAAACGATGTCGATTGGCACGCCACACACGGCCGACATACGTTGCAAATAACGTTGCGCATTTAAAGGTAATTTACTGAAATCAGTGACCCCAACGGTTGAATCAGTCCACCCAGGCAACTCTTCAAAAATAGCTGCAGCTTTAGCCACCTCCGCTGCACCACTTGGTAAAACATCAATTGCACGGCCGTCGATCATGTAACCTACACCCAGCTTAATATGCTTTAAACCGTCTAAGACGTCAAGCTTCGTTATACACAAGCCCGAAATGCCGTTGATACGCACTGAACGCTTAAGCGCGGCACCATCAAACCAGCCACAACGGCGTGGGCGGCCAGTAACCGAACCAAACTCTTTACCCACATTAGCCAAGTGTGCCCCCACGTCGTCAAACAACTCAGTGGGAAATGGGCCCGACCCAACACGGGTCGCATAGGCTTTAGTAATACCTAAAACATAGGGTAGCGATTGGGGGCTAACACCCGCACCAGGCGAAGCCGCACCCGCTACACAATTACTACTGGTAACAAATGGGTAAGTACCGTGATCAATATCAAGCAAGGCACCTTGTGCACCTTCGAATAACAACTGATCACCCCGAGCTTGTGCTTCAAACAAACTTGAACTGACATCATCAACCATCGGTTTAATGTCAGCAGCAAAGCCCATCGCCTGTTCAAACACTTGATCGGCTGACACGGCTTGCGCACCCAAATATTGGGTCAACGTAAAATTATGTAAGTCAAGCACTTCATCAAGCTTTTGACGAAAGCCTACAGGGTCAAACAAGTCTTGAACACGCAACGCACGACGCGCCACTTTGTCTTCGTAGGCAGGCCCAATACCACGACCGGTCGTACCAATTTTGGCGTCACCACGACGTGCCTCACGCGCCTGATCAAGCGCAACGTGATAGGACAAAATCAAAGGGCATGACTCAGAAATACGTAAACGCGCTCGCACGTCAATGCCTGCGGCCTCAAGCTCAACAATTTCTTTAAGCAGGGCTTCAGGCGACAGTACTACACCATTACCGATATAACAGATCACCTTGGGGTGCATAATGCCCGAGGGTATTAAACGCAAAATCGTTTTTTTTCCTTTAACCCAAAGGGTATGGCCTGCATTGTGACCACCCTGAAAGCGCACAACACCCTGAACAGATTCAGCTAACCAATCAACAATTTTACCTTTGCCCTCATCACCCCACTGAGTGCCAATCACTACAACGTTTTTACTCATTTTTTTTGTCTACAGTTTTGTTGGAGGGGCGCTTTGAACGACCCATTGGCGATCAACCTGAACAATTCGTCGGTCGAACAAAAAAGCATCATGCGGTGGTTTCTCTTGAGAAAACAACTGCACGACAATTTCACCTGAATCACGCAACTCAGTCACTAATTCTTGTAAATCGGCAGACTGATCGTTTGGTGCATAGATTGCTTTAGGTTTTGTTGTCTGCCACAAATTTCGTGCAATTTTACGCAAATCTAGGCTAAAGCCTACGGCCGAACGGGCGCGACCAAAGGCTTGGCCAACATTATCATAACGACCGCCTTGCAGCAAAGCATCGTACCAACCATCAGCATAAATTGAAAAAGTCACGCCTGAATGATAACCGTAGGCACCAACATCAGATAAGTCAATACTCACATTGAGGTGACCCAACAATTTAAGGAGAGACTGAAGTGCCTCAAGTGCGCTTGTTACGCCTGGCAACTCAGGCAAAAGGGTTTGTGCACGAGACAATGCCTGCAAATCACCATAAGAATTGGGCAAAACTTCAAGCGCCGCAACTGTTGACGCTTTTAAAGCATGTGCCCCCCGCCTAAGATCAGCTAACCCTGGCAAATCTTTATCTCGTAATAACGACATAATTTCATCAGCACGGGCAACCGCCTGCGCATCAGACTCGATGATTGCACGTACCAATCCAGCATGACATAACACTAAAGCAGGCTGATGAATGCTGGCCATTGCCACACATTCAAGTGCCAGACGAATAATATCTAGATCAGCCTCAAGACCCACATGGCCATATATTTCAGCGCCAATTTGCAACAACTCACGATTAGCCATTAAGCCTGCTGGGCGAGCATGCAGAACGGGCCCACAATAACAAAGCCTAACAATGCCAGGGCGATTTAAAATATGGGCGTCAATACGAGTGACTTGAGGCGTCATGTCTGCCCGAACGCCTAGCGTTCGACCCGATAGTTGATCAACCAATTTAAAGGTGCGCAACCGCAAATCTTGGCCGGCATCAGGTAACAATGACTCTAAGTATTCAACTAGCGGCGGCAAGACAAGTTCAAACCCACGGCCTTTAAAAAGGTCGAGCATATGGCGTCGCAACGATTCAATTTGCAACGCCTCAGCTGGCAAAACATCTGCCAAATTTTCCGGCAAAAGCCAGTTGCCTTTCATATTGAGTCACTTAAATAATAAAAAAAACGGCTTGGGGCGTAAGCCCGGCAAGCCGCCGTATAAATAAAAACTTACACTAAAGTATAGCGCGCCAACCAACTTAAGGTGAGCGCGTTAACCTGAAAGTTACTTTTTCTCAGGAGACTTCAAATATTTGAAGAAATCTGAACTGGGATCAACCACCATTGTGTTGCCAGGTTGCCCAAAAGCTGCCTTGTAGCCCTCTAAGCTTTTGTAAAAACTATAGAACTCAGCATCAGCCCCATAGGCCGAGGCATAAAGCTGTGCTGCAGAGGCATCACCCTCGCCCATAACTGCTTGTGCTTTGCCATACGCCTCAGCCAAAATCTGTTGACGTTGACGATCAGCTATGGCGCGAATTTTTTCGCTTTCAGCAGCACCAATTGAGCGTAACTCGTTAGCAGCGCGTACACGTTCAGATTCCATTCGACGATAAACTGACTCGGCAATTTCAGGGGCAAATTCAATTCGCTTTAACCGTACATCAACAATGTCAACGCCCCAAGGCTTAGCACGCTCACCGACTTTAGTCAACACTTCTGCCATGATGATGTCGCGCTCTAAGGCCACTACATCTTTAACCGTACGAATATTGACTGATGCGTTTAATGCATCGCGAATTTGGGCCTGCAAACGCTCACGGGCTGCGCGCTCATTACCGCCAAACGTGACGTAATATAAGCGCGGGTCTGAAATACGCCACTTTACGAAAGAATCAATCAACAGATTCTTTTTCTCTGAGGTTTGAATACGCTCAGCCTCTTGCACATCAATTGTTAAAAGACGCTTATCAAGAAACACAACATTTTGAAAAGGTGGTGGCAACTTAAAGTACAAGCCTGGCTCAATAATGACTCGTCTGACTTCACCCAAAGCAAATACCAAAGCATAGTCACGTTCTCGCACCATGAACATGGTGGTAGAAAGTGTGCCAATAATTAATGCGACAGCCACTAACACGCCAATAATACGATTACTCATTTATTTTCTCCTTAGCGTGCCATACGATCGCGCGACAAAGTATTTGACCCATTATTTTGCTGCAGGGTCGACCTTGTTGGCGAGGTGTTTAGTGCATTATTTACGCTGGCATTATTTATTGTATTGAAAGCATTTTGTGCACCTGAAGACAAAGATGTATTGTTTGTACCGGTCATGCTTGAGCCTAGATTCGACTGACCTTGAGCAGCCTGCTGCATAATTTTATCAATAGGCAAATACAACATGTTGTTACTGGTGCTGGTATCAACAAAAATCTTGCTTGCTTGGGTATACATTTGCTGCATTGTCTCAAGGTACATACGCTCACGTAAGACCACTGGCGCTTGCTTGTAAACGGTTAAAACGCTACTAAATCGGGCTGTATCACCGGTTGCATCACCGATTACTTTAGCGCGGTAACCTTCTGCTTGCTCGGCCATGCGCGATGCTTGACCACGCGCTAACGGCACGACCTGATTAGCGTACGCCTGACCTTCGTTGATTTGACGCTCTTGATCTTGACCTGCCTTAATCGCATCATCAAAAGCTGCCTGCACTTGCTCAGGTGGTTGTACGTTTTGAATCGCCACGCTACTGACCAAAATACCCGTTTGGTAACGATCAAGAATTTGCTGCATGAGTTTTTCAACTTCTGAGGCTACTAAGGTACGGCCCTCGTATAAGATGAAATCCATCTTGCGGCCACCCACAATTTCACGCATGGCAGTTTGAGCCGCTTGTTGAACTGATTCGTCGGGGTCGCGCGTTTTAAATAAATAGTCGGGCGCACCATCGGCCTTAACGCGATACTGCACAACAAACTGAACATCAACAATGTTTTCATCTTCAGTTAACATCAGCGCCTCAGGCGCGACCTTACTACGAGCATTGCCTCTAAAGCCAATTTCAAAAGTTCTAAGCTGAGAAACATTAACTAATTCATCTTGCTGAAAAGGGTAAGGCATACGCCACTGAAAACCTGCCTGCGACGTGCTTTTGTACTTGCCAAACTGGGTAATTACACCCACTTGACCCTCTTGCACAATGAAAAAGCCGCTGGCTAACCAAAACAACAACGCTGCAGCGACAATAACGCCAAAACCAACTTTAGTTTGTTTCGGGGTAACACCACCCCCAAAACTGTTGCCGCCACCAGAATTAGGCGGATTTGGCCGACCGCCACCATGGCGACCGCCAAACAAGTTGTTTAGGCGTTTATTAAAATCGCGCCAAACCTGATCTAAGTCAGGCGGGCCGCCAGAATTGGGCCGACGAGGAGGCTCTTGACCATTTTTTTGATCACCTGAACCGCGACCCCAGCCGGGGTCATTTAAATTAAACATTTTATGGAGAAATCGCATGGGTTCCTACCGTTGAGGCAAACTCGGATATCGTTTGACGTAATAAATTTAAGCCCAGGCGCTCACGCGCACTAACAAAAACCTTATGAATTTTACCATGGCTGTCACGTTCAATTCTTGGGTCAATAGCAAGGGTATCGATTTTGTTATAAACGCGAATCTGTGGTACTTGCCCAGCCCCAATTTCATTGAGCACCCGATCAACCTCATTGATTTGCTCGTCACGCTGCGGGCTTGCGGCATCAACAACGTGCAAAATCAAATCGGCGTGCACCGCTTCATCTAGCGTGGCCTGAAAAGCAGCAATGACAGTATGCGGTAAATCGCGAATAAAGCCCACAGTGTCTGACAATACAATTTGCCCTGCCCCTTCGACCCAAAGTCGCCTGGTCGTGGTGTCAAGGGTGGCAAACAATTGATCAGCCGCATAGGCATCAGACTGCGTTAAGGCATTAAATAAAGTTGACTTACCCGCGTTGGTATAACCCACGAGTGAAACCGACAGGGTTGCACCCCTTGCGCGAGCGCGGCGTTGAGTTTGACGCTGACGTTGCAATTTAGCTAACCGCTCTTTGAGGTAACGCACTTTGTCGCCGATTATTCGACGATCCATTTCAAGCTGTGACTCGCCAGGACCGCGCATACCAATACCCCCACGTTGACGCTCAAGATGTGACCACATACGCGTTAAACGTGTCGACAAATGCTGAAGCTGCGCCAACTCAACCTGCAACTGACCTTCATGACTTTTCGCACGTAAAGCAAAAATATCGAGTATGAGTGCAACCCGGTCAACCACCCGCAGGTTAATTTCTCGTTCAAGGTTGCGCTGCTGTGCAGGTGACAAAGGTTGATCAAACAACACAATTTCAGCCTCACTACTTTTCGCAACCGCTACAGCCTCTTCAACTTTGCCCGTACCAATATAATAAGCAGCATCGGGGCGATCGCGCTTAGCAGTCAGAGTAGCCACAATTTCTGCCCCAGCGCCACGCGCTAGCATTTCAAACTCATCGTAATGGGCTGCGTAATCAGGGTTGCCCATGTCAACACCAATCATTAATGCGCGCATCGTATCGTCATTAGTTGTCTTCTCATATACTTTAAAAATAAAAACCCGCTTGAGCACGAAACTCAGCGGGTGATCAAGTGCGCTGAAATTTATGCAGCAGACTCAGAATCTTCAGTGGTTAGATTTACAGCACGTGCAGGCACGACTGTTGAAATAGCGTGTTTATAAACCATTTGTGTCACAGTATTACGTAGCAAAACCACGTACTGATCAAAGGACTCAACTTGCCCCTGCAACTTAATTCCGTTCACTAAGTAAATAGAAACAGGAATATGTTCCTTGCGTAAGGCGTTTAGGAAGGGATCTTGCAGCATTTGACCCTTATTACTCATTGACTGACTCCGGCAGATTGTTATTGGTTTGCACTTTTTGTGCCCTGTGTGTATTTTACTCGTTAATTCATCTAGGCGAAATTAACCCTGAACAAAAGAACGTTAATTGCTTTGAAATGAGGCATTACTCAAGATAGATTCAACACAATCAATCAGACGCTTACATTGGTCAAAAGTTCCAACGGTTATACGAACAAATTCACTTATTCTAGGTAAGTTGAAATGCCGTATCAAGATCGCCTGATCTCTTAGTCGTTGGGTCAGCTCTAAACCGCTTATATGCTGATGCCGCGCAAACACAAAGTTGGTTTTTGAGGGCAACACTTCAAAACCTAAATTGATTAAATTTTGAGTTAATTGCTCGCGTGCTGCTATGACCTGTTGTGTAGCCCAATCAAAGTAATCTTGATCTTCTATTGCTGCCACGGCACCCACTTGTGCAAGATGATCAAGTGGGTATGAATTAAAACTATCTTTTACGCGGTTAAGGGCATCAATCAAACCTCGTTGACCTATCGCATAACCTACTCGCATACCCGCCAAAGATTTTGATTTTGAGAGTGTATGAACCACCAATAAATTTTGAAACTCAGTCACTAAGGGTGCAACTGTCTCACACCCAAAATCAACATAGGCCTCGTCTACTAAAACCACGCAGTGGGGGTTAGCTTGCACAATACTTTTTACTTGATCAAGCGATAAAGCTTGACCCGTTGGCGCATTCGGGTTAGGGAAAATAATGCCTGTCGCCCCTGCAGACGGCTCACCCATGTAATCTAAAGGGTCAATACGAAACTGCTCATCTAGAGGAATACGTTTAGTTGTTATACCGTACAAGCCACAATAGACGGGGTAAAAACTATAAGAAATGTCGGGAAACAATAATGGCCCAGGACGCCTAAAAAACGCGAAAAAAGCATGCGCCAGTACTTCATCTGAACCATTTCCAACAAAAATATGATCGGGCTGCAAACCGTATTGCTGGGCAACTGCCTGGCGTAAACGCGTAGCACTGGCATCTGGGTAAAGACGCAAGTGGTCGTTAATTGCCTCGTGCATGGCCGCTTGAGCTTTAGGCGATGGGCCGTAGGGGTGTTCGTTGGAATTGAGCTTTAACAACCCTTTGACCTTAGGTTGCTCACCTGGTGTGTAAGGTTTTAAATCAGCAATACCTGGGCTCCAGAGGCTATTCATAGGCGATTAGTCAACGTAAGGATTAAATGAAGACTTAAATTCGATACGTAAAGGAGTACCCGCCAACTCAAAAGCATCACGAAAACGCGATTCTAGAAACCGTCGGTAACTGTCTGAAATAGAATCAAGCGCATTACCGTGAACAATAACCAAAGGTGGGTTTTGCCCACCTTGGTGAGCGTAACGCATTTTGGGCCTAAAAATACCTTTTCGTGGAGGGGGTTGTTGCTCAATAGCCTCTTGCAATACACGGGTGAGTTTTGGAGTTGATAAATTGGCAAACGCCGCAGCATGCGCCGTATTAACTGATTTAATCACTAGGTTAATACCCTGCCCGCGTATCGCCGAGATCGTGTGCAGCTTAGCAAACGATAAGAAACGTAATTTACGATCAAAATCACGTTGAATACGCTCACGTTGCTCTGGGGTAGTACCATCCCACTTGTTAATGGCAACAACCAAGGCACGACCTGTTTCAAGAACAAACCCAGCAATATGTGCGTCTTGGTCTGAAATTTCTTGTTGTGCATCGAGCATTAACAAAACGACGTTACAAGCCTCAATCGCTTGTAAGGTTTTAATGACTGAAAATTTTTCAACGGCTTCAAATACTTTACCGCGCTTACGTAAACCTGCAGTATCAATCAGAGTGTAAAGCTTACCTTCGCGCTCAAATTCAACTTCAATGGCGTCACGGGTGGTGCCGGGCATGTCGTAAGCAATAACGCGATTTTCACCCACTAAAGTATTAATTAGGGTTGATTTACCCACATTAGGGCGACCCACTATTGCCAGCTTAATACGGTGCGTGCGTTCATCTTCTTGGCTATCAGCTGTCAAGCCCTCGGCCAAAACCCCTTCTTCCTCAAACTCATATTCGGGTTCAGGAACGGGCTCAGGGGCAAAGACCAGCAAAGCATCTTCAATCAACTGCACAACGCCATCACCATGCGCAGCTGAAATAGCATGCGGCGTGCCTAAGCCGAGCTCGTGAAATTCAGAAATAGCTGGCCCATGACGCATACCTTCAGCTTTGTTCACGCACAGAACAATTTTTTGACCCGATTTACGTAATAAGCGTGCAATATCGTGGTCGTGTGCATTAATACCTGAACGTGCATCAACTAAGAAAATAACGATATCTGATTCAGCAATAGCTTGCTCTGTTTGCTTTGCCATATGCGGCAAAATACCTGTTTTAGTAACGGGCTCAAAACCCCCAGTATCAACAACCAAGAAGGGAACATCACCTACACGACCTTCACCATAGTGACGATCGCGTGTTAGACCCGCATAATCAGCCACGAGGGCCGCACGCGAACGCGTTAAGCGGTTAAATAGGGTCGATTTACCGACATTCGGTCGCCCTACAAGAGAAACAACGGGTTTATACGCCACAGAATTACTTAAGCTCAATCATGACTAGGCTACTGTCGCCTGTCTGTAATAAAACACCACGTGAAGTCGTTTGAGCTGGAGCATATATCGCCCCACCCGACAACGCCAGTCGCGCCGCAAACTCACCTGAATCTGCAGACAGCACATGGGCATACCCTTCAAAATCACCTATTACAACGTATTGACCGGTGGTAGCAGGGGCAGTTAAACGACGATTACGTAACCCATCTTGGCGCCAGACTTTTGCGCCATCAGCCGTAGCAAATGCAGCAACATTATCGCGCGCATTTGGAGCGTAAACATGCTTGGGGTCAATGGCCATACCCGTTGAGCTTGAAAAGTCTTTAGCCCAAATAATAAGACCACCTTTAGAAATATTAAAACAACTAATTCGACCTTGATACGACACTGCACATAAAAAATCACCTAATACAACCGGCGAACCTACCACGTCATTGACACGCTCAAGCTCGCTTGAACCGCGCGGGGCAGCAACGATACCTTCCCAGACAACGCTGCCGGCAAGAGGCTCAATAGCCATTAACCACCCACCAGGCAACCCAGTGATAACTAAACCCTCAACTGAAATCATTTGTTGGGCAGCGCGCAAGGCCAACGAAGGGCCAGGGCGTTGCACGCTCCAAATGCGTTCGCCATTTGCTGCGTTAAACGCTTGAATACGATAATCACCGCTACGCACAACCACTACACCTAAACCAACCCATGGCTGAACACTCACGTCACTAGTTGCCCGACTTGTCCATTTAATCGCGCCAGATTCATCAAGCGCAATAATTTCACCCTCTGGTGTGGCTACAGCGGTTGTCTTACCATCACTGCCTGCACCAGCCGATAATTTTTTAGCAACCGTCATTTTCCATTGCACAGTACCTGTTGCGAGATCAACTTTAGTAACCACCCCATCAGCCGAGGCGGCAAAAACTGAATCACCCACAACAGTTGGCGACAAACCAAATGTAACGCTGCTACCCACGGGTGCTCGCCACGCAATTTGGGCACTTACACTTGGCTTAAAATCAACTAAGGGCATGGGGTTGTTACGGTCGTCGTCGGACCCAAACAACGAACAACCTGTTATCGTTAAAACCATTATCAATAGGCCAACTAACCGCATACGCAACTGAGTTGATTGCTTCAATACCGTGCCCACCTCGTTAACGACCCAATGAATCAAGTTTAAGCTGAACCACTGAAGCCAGCGGGTTATCTAAACCAATTAAAGTTAGTGTTTTTGTCCAAGCTTGTTTAGCTTGCTCAGCGTTGCCTTGTGCAGCATAAATATCGCCACGTCGATCTGAAAATAAAGCATCAAAAGATTTAGGTGGACTTGAAAGCAAAGACAACGCTTGATCATATTTCTTTTGATCAAGAAATAAACCAGCTAATCGCAATTGCGCCACCGGCACAAGGGCTGCATGATTACTTTTAACCAACCACTCAAGCTGCTCTTGTGCAGCGGGTATATTTTGCTGTATTTCAAATGCCGAAGCTGCAAACAGAGCTGCTCTGGCAGCGTAATCAGTTGAACCAAAATCTTTGCGTAACGTTTGCATAGCAGCCATAACGCGAGCTGCCGAGTCGGCCGAGGGCTGTTGGCTAGCAAGTTCGACAGCATCAAAATAACCCCGCGCTTGTTTGGCTTGATTCGTTTGATAAGCCGACCAACCTTGCCAAGCTAGCACAGCCACTAAAACCACACCTAAAACCGACATAATTGACATGCCGTACTTATTCCACCAAGCGCGCATTTGAGCGAGTTGCTCTTGTTCTTCTAAATTGTAAGCCATTGCTTAAACCTTAAACTTAAATATTATTTTGTATAAAATTAACCAATTGATCAAGCGCAACGATCTGTTGACCCTCTTTGGCCCCACCAATTAATTCAGCCTTAGTCCTTAAGTGCTTAACTGAAGCAACGCCTTGCGCCAGCTCATCACTCGCTAGAATAACCGCAATTGCCGCTCCGCTTGTATCAGCCCGCTTAAATTGCGATTTGAAACTGGCTTGACCAGCATGCATGATCACTGCTATACCCGCATCACGCAAGCGCTCGCTAGCACGCAAAGCTTCTTTTTGAGCTGTCTCGCCTTGATGCACGACATAAACTTGGCATTCAGGGTCAACTGTTAGTGTTACACACTGCGACCACAAATCGATAAGCCGCTCAAGACCAATAGCCATACCAACAGCAGGTGCTGGGCGCCCACCTAGCATTTCAATAAGCCCATCGTAACGCCCACCACCGCACACTGTGGCTTGAGCACCCAAACGATCGGTGACCCATTCAAAAACCGTTAAATTGTAATAATCAAGCCCACGCACCATACGTGGGTTGACCATATAAGCAATACCCGCATCATCAACGCTTTGACAGATGACATCAAAGTGCGCACGCGATTCAGTGCCTAAAAAATCAAACAACTTTGGGGCGCCATTGGCCATGTCTTGCATGGCTGGGGTTTTGGTGTCAAGTACGCGTAAAGGGTTAGTATAAAGGCGCCGCAAACCATCTTCATCCAACACGTCGCGGTACTTTTCCAAGTATTCAATTAGTGCAGTTCGGTGGGCCAACCGCTCTGCACTTTGCCCCAAAGTATTGAGCTCAAGTGAAATACCCTCTATACCCAACATTTGCCAAAGTCGATGGGTCATAACAATCATTTCAGCATCAATGTCAGGGCCTGCTAAACCCAGGGCTTCAACATCAAGCTGATGAAATTGACGGTAGCGTCCACGTTGGGGTCGTTCATGACGAAATACGGGACCTAAGGTGTAAACCCGTTGGGGTCGGTCATATAGCAGGTTATGCTCAATAGTCGCCCGTACAACACCCGCCGTAAATTCAGGTCGCAGCGTAAGTGATTCGCCATTCAACGCATCTGTAAAGGTGTACATCTCTTTTTCAACGATATCAGTCACTTCACCAATGCCACGCGTAAATAAGCGCGTATGCTCAAGCACTGGGGTACGCATGTAGCGATAGCCATATAACGCCAACCACTGTGTCAATTTGACCTCTAGCTTGAGCCAGGCACCTGAGTTGTCGGGCAACACATCATTCATACCACGAATGGCTGTTAGTTTAGAAAAATCTTTTGTCATATATCAGTTAGTTTTTAGTCGTGCTGTATTGGCTCGTGCCGTAGCGACGCTCGACATATGTTTGAACAATTTGCTGAAAGTCTTCAGCAATGTTTTCGCCTTTGAGTGTAACGGTACGCGCACCATCAACAAAAACTGGGGCTGTAGGCACCTCACCCGTACCAGGCAAACTAATACCGATATCGGCATGCCGGCTTTCGCCTGGGCCGTTGACCACACACCCCATAACCGCCACATTCATTGATTCAACACCAGGGTATTGATCTCGCCACACGGGCATTTGACTGCGCAAGTATGTTTGAATGCGATCGGCCAACACTTGAAACACCGTGCTACTGGTGCGGCCGCAGCCTGGACAAGCAATGACCATGGGAGTAAAGGCACGCAAACCCATAGTTTGTAAAATTTCTTGAGCAACGACCACTTCACGGCAGCGGTCACCGCCAGGCTCTGGTGTCAATGAAATACGGACGGTGTCTCCAATACCCTCTTGCAGCAAAACCGCTAGAGCTGCAGTAGAGGCCACCACACCTTTACTGCCCATGCCCGCCTCGGTTAAACCCAGATGCAATGGGTAATCACAGCGGGCCGAGAGATCTCGATACACAGCAATGAGGTCTTGCACATGACTAACCTTGCACGACAACACAATGGAATCGCCTGGTAGACCCAACTCTTGTGCGCGCTCGGCATTAGAAATAGCTGAAATGACCAACGCCTCTCGCATAACTGCTTGTGCAGTAAGGGGTTGAGATAATTGGTTGTTAGCATCCATCATTTTGGCCAACAGCTCTTGATCAAGGCTGCCCCAGTTGACGCCAATACGAACCGGCTTGTGATGTCGGCATGCCACTTCGATCATTTGAGCAAAGTTATCGTCACGTTTTTTTCCACCCCCCATATTGCCAGGATTAATACGATACTTAGACAGCGCTTGGGCACATTCAGGGTATTGGGTTAAGAGCTTATGGCCATTAAAGTGAAAGTCGCCACATAAGGGTACGCTGACACCCATGCGATCAAGCTGTTCACGAATGGCGGGTACTTCACGCGCGGCCTCTGGCGTATTGACTGTAATACGTACAATTTCAGAACCGGCTTGGGCTAGTTCTCGCACCTGAATAGCTGTTGCAATAGCATCGGCTGTATCAGTATTAGTCATTGACTGCACAACCACTGGGGCACCACCACCCAAAGTAACGATCTCTGCGCCCCAAGCCACTTGAACTTGGCGGGTTATACGACGAGTACTGGGCCCGATGGGTTGCTGGCCATTTAGCAGCGCCGAATCATTAACCAAGTCGAGAGTCGCATTGTTAACAGGGCCAATAACCGATGCACTTAAATTCATTGCGTCAGCCTTTTCAAAGAATCAAACCATTGGCCGGCACCAAAAACACCACCATTAATCATTAAAACAATTAAAATAACCACAACTATCAAGCCTGCAACCACCGAAAATACCGGCTTAACGTTCAATGAGTTCGTTTTGACTGGATCACCCAGAGCACGTATTGAAGTATGACGACCAATACTATGACGATCAACATCTAGATCAATTGCCATGGCGTTGTATAAAATACTTGCATCAACATCAATAAGTTTTGCATAATTTTTAACGAAACCACGCAAACTCGCACCTTTTGGCAAGTGCGACCAATCACCTGCTTCTAAAAGTTCAACCCATTTCGCTTTAAATTTTAAACGTTGCTCAACATTTTGGAACGACAAGTTTTTTGATTCACGCTTTTGGATCAACATTTTAAGCAATGCTGGCTTTGGATTTGAAAATACGGGCTCGGCTGTTTGAAATAACTGATCCGACTCTTCTGAATCTTCAGTTTGAAATAACTGGCCCAACTCTTTTGAATCTTCAGTTTGAAATAACTGACCCGACTCTTTTGAATCTTCAGTTTGAAATAACTGGCCCGACTCTTTTGAATCTTCTGTTTGGAATAACTGGCCCGACTCTTTTGAATCTTCACTTTCAGCGGGTTGTTCAATCAAATAATGATCGATACCAGATGTATTAGAGTTCAAAGCGTTCACGTTCTAACCTCTTTTATAAAAATGGTTTTGCGCTCTGCAGCGCGCTGCGTCAAACGAGTACGATCTATTACATCACCAGCCAATTGGCCACAGGCCGCGTCAATATCATCACCCCGAGTTTTGCGGGTGGTTGCAATAACACCTGCCGCCTGCAAACGTTGAGCGAACTCTCTAACTCGCAGTGCAGGTGAGCGTGTTAAGCCAGAACTGGGGAAAGGGTTAAACGGAATCAAATTGATTTTGCATGAAATCTGTTTGGCCAATTGAATGAGTTCAGCCGCGTGTGCGGGTGAGTCATTGACGTCTTTGAGCATGACATATTCAAACGTAATAAAGTCACGCGGTGCAACGGCTAAATAACGTTCGCATGCCGCTATTAGCGTGGCAATGGGGTATTTTTTATTGAGTGGTACCAACTTATCTCGTAAAGAGTCATTGGCCGCATGCAAAGAAACGGCTAAGGCAACTGGGCAGTCTTGTGCTAAACGATCAATCATGGGCACAACTCCAGACGTTGATACCGTGACGCGGCGGCGCGACAAACCGTAGCCATGGTCATCAAGCATGAGGCGAATCGCACCCAAAACCGAATCGTAATTAAGCATAGGCTCGCCCATACCCATAAACACCACGTTAGTGATAATGCGATCAACCGTTGGGATTATTGATTGACTGAAAGCTTGATTAACTGATGAGTCTGCTGACGGGTTACTGGTGGGTAAACGTAAGCCCTCACCCGAGGCAGTTAACTCGTGACGGGCCCACCATAATTGCCCAATAATTTCAGCAGCTGAGAGATTTCGATTAAAACCTTGGCGACCCGTTGAGCAAAATGGGCATGCCACAGTACAACCGGCTTGACTTGAAATACACAAGGTGCCACGGTCGTCTTCAGGAATAAACACGGTTTCAATCGCGTTTCCCTGCCCGACATCAAACAACCACTTACGGGTAAAATCTGAAGATTGATGACGCTCAATTACAACAGGGGGTTGAACACAACAATGCTGATGCAAACGCGCCCGGAAAGTTTGGGCCAAGTCAGTCATTTGATCAAAGTCGGCTTCGCCGCGTTGGTGAACCCAACGACTGAGTTGCCTAGCACGAAAAGGCTTGTCTCCCCACTGGCTTACAAGTGAAGCCAGTGATGCGGCATCTAGGCCCAACAGGTTGGTAAAAGTATCGGGCATCATGGGGCTCTGCAAACAACATGACATGAATCACCATATCATGCTGCCAAAATAATCGTTAAAAAATTAACGACTGTGAACGTTCATCTCGGGGAAGAAAAACGCAATTTCATTACGGGCGGTTTCAACAGCATCTGAACCATGTACGGCGTTGGCATCAATACTTTCGGCGAAATCGGCGCGAATGGTACCTTTATCAGCCTTTTTAGGGTCAGTTGCACCCATCAAGTCGCGATTCGTTTGAATAGCGTTTTCGCCCTCAAGCGCTTGTACAAAAACAGGGCCTGAAACCATAAAGTCAACTAAATCTTTGAAAAAGGGGCGCTCTTGATGAACAGCATAAAAACGGCCAGCATCTTCGCGTGATAGTTGCATCATGCGGGCAGCAATAATTTTAAGACCAGCCTGCTCAAAACGAGCCACAATTTGACCGATTACATTTTTGGCCACGGCATCGGGCTTAATAATTGAGAGGGTACGTTCGACTGACATGTGTAATGCTCCACTAAATCTGTATAAAAACAAACACTTTCGACAGAAAATGATAAGAAAATAACCTTTTTTGATTCTACCATGCCGGGTTTTCACTGACTCTATTAAAATACGTACTTAACTCCTTAAGATGCCCCCATGACTGAAGACGCTCGTACCCCGATTGACTCGCTGCCAAAAATCTTTGAACCCCATGAAATTGAACACTATTGGTATACCGAGTGGGTCAAACGCGGCTATTTTGATGCCGGCCAACATGTACAAAAAGAGTTAGGTGGCACCTTTGCCATTCAGTTTCCGCCACCAAATGTTACCGGCACCCTGCATATGGGGCACGCATTCAATCAAACCATTATGGATGGTTTGGTCCGTTACCACCGCATGTCAGGCGCTGACACCGTCTTTGTGCCTGGAACCGACCATGCAGGTATTGCGACCCAAATCGTCGTTGAACGCCAACTCGACGCACAAAAAATCACCCGCCATGACCTCGGTCGCGAAGCCTTCACAAAAAAAGTTTGGGAATGGAAAGAACTATCGGGTGGTACCATTACAAATCAGGTGCGACGCTTAGGGGCTTCAGCTGACTGGTCACGTGAATACTTCACGATGAACGATCAGCTTTCAGCTGGTGTGGTTGAAACTTTTGTACGTTTATATGAACAAGGTTTGATTTATCGTGGCAAACGCCTCGTCAACTGGGACCCTCAATTACTCACAGCCGTCTCTGACCTAGAAGTCAACAGTGTCGAAACGCAAGGCTTCTTGTGGCATGTCATGTACCCCTTTGTCGACGGGGCACAAACCATTGAAGTTGACGGTGAAAGTCAACAAATTCTGGGCCTAGCCATTGCCACCACAAGGCCTGAAACCATGATGGCTGACGGGGCCTTATGTGTCCACCCTGATGACGTACGTTACAAACACTTAGTGGGTAAGTTTGTAGACTTGCCTTTATGCGATCGCCAAATACCCATTATTGCTGATGACTTTGTTGACCCCGCTTTCGGTACCGGTGTGGTCAAAATTACTGGGGCACATGACTTTAACGATTATGCGTGTGCCATGCGGCACAAATTGCCACTCATCATTATTTTCACCCCCGACGCCCACGTCAATGAAAACGCACCCACTCAGTTTAGAGGCCTAGATCGTTTTGAGGCACGTGACGCAGTCGTCAAAGCATTGGCTGAAAATAAATTCTTGGTGAAAACCGTTCCCCACACCATGATGCAACCACGTGGTGATCGCACCAATGTGGTACTAGAACCCATGTTGACTGATCAGTGGTTTGTCGCCATGAGTCAACCCGCACCAGAGGGCACCCTACACCCTGGCCAAAGTATCACACAGGTAGCACTCGATGTGGTTCGCAACGGTGAGGTGCAGTTTTTCCCCTCAAACTGGACAACCACTTACAACCAATGGCTTGAAAACATTCAAGACTGGTGCATATCAAGGCAGCTTTGGTGGGGGCATCAAATACCCGCTTGGTATTGTGAAAATGGCCATGTATTCGTTGCCCACACCGCCGAGCAAGCTCAAGAGAAGGCCCGTTCAAGCGGGTACCAAGGCACGTTAACGCGTGACCCTGATGTACTTGACACATGGTTTTCATCTGCTTTGGTGCCTTTCACAACATTTGGTTGGCCAGAACAAACGGCAGACTTAAAAAAGTATTTACCCTCTAGTGTGCTGGTCACAGGCTTTGACATCATTTTCTTTTGGGTTGCCCGCATGGTGATGATGACCACGCACTTAACTGGAAAAGTGCCGTTTAAGCATGTTTACGTTCATGGTCTCATTCGCGATGCTGAAGGCCAGAAAATGAGCAAATCAAAGGGCAACACGCTTGATCCAGTCGATTTGATTGATGGCATTGACTTAGAAAGTCTTGTTAAAAAACGCCTCTTTGGTTTAATGAACCCCAAGCAATCCACACAAATCGAAAAAGACACACGCAAGCACTTTCCAGATGGCATTCCCTCATTTGGTACAGATGCTTTGCGCTTTACCATGGCGGCTTATGCCTCATTAGGTCGCAATATTAATTTTGATTTAAAACGCTGCGAAGGGTACAGAAACTTTTGCAGTAAGCTCTGGAATGCGTCACGTTTTGTATTGATGCACACTGAGCAAGTCAACATTGAAAAGCCGCAAGACGCCAAAACACAAATACTGTTTCAAAGCATCACACCGATAAACCAGGCAAATCGCAGTTCGCTCACACAAGAGCTTGGTTTACCCGAACGCTGGATACTCAGTCGTTTGCAACATGTGAAAGCTGAGGTGGCCAAAGGTTTTGCAGAATACCGTTTTGACAATATTGCGCATGCGCTCTACCACTTTATATGGGATGAATACTGCGATTGGTACCTTGAATTAGCTAAGGTTCAGATTCAAAGCTGCGACCCCTTTACCCAAGTCACATGCCGGGCTACGCTAATGACCGTGCTTGAAGAAATTCTGCGTCTCATGCACCCCATTACACCGTTTATTACTGAAGCACTGTGGCAAAAAGTTTCAGTTGTTGCGGGCACACGTTTGGCAGACAGCATCAGTAGCGTCAGCGTGCAACCCTACCCTACGACTGAGTCGGCCTTCATAGACGACCAAGCTGAAGAACAGTTTGCAGACCTTAAAGCGCAAATCGAAGCCGTTCGCGCCTTACGCAGCGAAATGTCGATTCCTCCCGGCGAGCGTCTACCCCTTATTGCACAAGGTGATGCTCAAAGGCTTGCACAAAACACGCCATATTTGTCTGCAATGGCTCGCTTATCGAGCGTAGAAATTACTGACACGCTACCCGCCGAAGCCGATGCGCCGGTTCAGGTGGTCGGCAACACGCGCTTAATGTTGAAGGTCGAAATTGATGTCGCAGCCGAGCGTATACGACTCGACAAAGAAATTGCACGCTTGACGCAAGAAATTAAAAAGGTAGACAGTCAATTATCAAACGAAGCGTTCGTTGCGCGTGCACCTGAAGCTGTGGTGACACAAGCTAAAGAACGTAAAACTCAATTTGCTGAAACGTTAGAAAAAGTTTCGGCTCAACGGGTTCGTTTAGGTGATTGACCGAGATGAGTGACAAGCCCCGCCTTATAGAGCGGGGAGATTGTCAATATATTTAAGATGATTTTTTGATCGTTTCGTATACCGCTGAACAATCATGATTTGTGTGGCCTGACGCAATGGTTTGGCTATATAACGAACAAGCAGCATCGAATAATAAAGTTTTAGTTTTTGCCTGTTCAACAAATGCTTTAATAATTTTCATGTCTTTTTGCCAAAGATCCATGGTCATCATGGGTGAGTAATCTTCTTTCACCATACGAGGCCCACGTACTTGCCACATTTTTGACTGTCCTGCACTATCACTGACAACATCAAGAACCTGTTCAAGATTAAGCCCAGCATTTTTTGCAACGTTTAGGGCTTCAGCCGTTGCAACGTTGTGAATGGCAACCAGTAAATTTGTAACAAATTTCATTTTTATGCCATTTCCAAATCTACCTAAATAAACAGCATTTCTAGAAAAATCTTGTAAAAAAGATTTGACACGATTAAAAACAGGTTTTGAACCACTTGCATAAACCACTAAGTCTTTGACTTTTGCTTGTGGGCCGGTTCCCGACAAAGGACAGTCTAAAGACTGTATGCCTGCCAATTTTAATAACTTTACTGCTCGTTTTTTATCATCAAGTGTGAGCGTGCTGGTTTCAACTAAAACCACTCCTCTTCGCTCTTGAGTGCTTAATGCACTCGATACGTCATGTAATGCTTGACTCGATGGCAAAGAAGTCAAAATAACTTCAATTTCAAATGGAAGGCTGCCTACAGAAGGGGTTGGGTAACCACCTAACTTCTTTAATTTATGACGCTGACGACTTAAGATATCAAAACCGTAAACAATGTAACCGTCTTTAATCAGGTTTTCAGCAATGGCTAAACCCATGATGCCCAGACCAATTATGCCTACCACCATTTTATTATTTGAATTAATTATTTTCTTTAGTTTATGCATTTGTTATGACATCGCAGGAGACCTAGTATGCCAATCAGTTAATCTTTGATAGGCATCAGAAATCATTAACAGCTTTGCCTCATCGAATTGACGACCAACCAATTGAAATGCAAAGGGCATATCGTTGACAAAACCTGCAGGTGTACTGATCGCTGGTAAACCAAGATAATTAATACCCCGATTGCAATGTGTAATGACGCTTATTTTTTTTGATATGTCACCCCAATCACCTTCTGTCGTTTCTGCAATACTTGGAACAGATACAGGAATCGTTGGCATGAAGGCAACATCTGCGTCACCCAGTACAGCTTTCAGCCATTCATTTGTTAACTTTGTTCTTGACGAAATGGCATCAAAATATTGAATGCCAGAAAATTCGAAACCAGGTTTAAATCTTGCCAACACTTGTGGAGCATAATCTTGTGGTCTTTCCCGTATCCATGTTTGATGATGCGCGGCCGCCTCAACTGTTAACACAATTGCCATCATGCGATTGATCAAATCAATGTCTGGGGGTTTAGTGTGAACAACTTGAGCACCCGCACTTACAAAGACATCTAAAGCAATTTTTAATGCTTGACTCACGCCTTCATCTTGATTTTGTTCATAATACAAACTTGGCACAGCAATTTTTACACCCTTTAACTGACCCGTTAAAAAGTCTTCGTAATTTGGAACCGGTACAGTTGAACTGGATGAATCATTAAGGTCAAAACCTGCGATGATACTCAGTAATCTTGCACAATCACGTGCAGTTCTAGCTATGGGACCCGCACAATCAAGTGAAACCGACAACGGCATGACCCCATAACTACTCACTCTTGACCAAGTTGGTTTAATACCCGTCACACCACACATTGCTGCAGGGTGCCTTATGGAACCACCCGTATCTGAACCCAATGAACCATATACCAACCTCGCAGCCACTGCAGCACCGGAACCGCTAGATGACCCCCCGGGGCAATACGCTAAATTCCATGGGTTTTTGACATGGCCATAATGCAAATTAAAGCCAGTGGGGCTCATTGCAAATTCAGCCATTTGCAACTGTCCAACATCAATTGCACCAGCCTGGTCAAGACGCGTCAAAGCCGTTGATGTTTCACTTGGAATAAAGCCTTTAGAAATAATTGACCCATTATTTGAAACCATGCCTTGACGGTAGAAAAGCTCTTTATGTGCCAAAGGAACGCCATGTAAAAGGCCAAGCGGTTTACCTAGAGACCTCACTTTATCTGCTTCATAAGCAGAGGCTAACGCCTTATCTTCCTGAATTGAAACCACGCAATTTAGTTTAGGGCCAATTTCTTTAAGTCGATTAATAGCGTGCTCTGTGAGTTGCTGTGAGCTTACTTCACCGTTTGCGACAGCTTGGGCCGCTTCGCACAAATTCATTTGATCTAAATATGATGTTGTCATGTTGATATTTAACGTACACCCAGAAAACGTTGCATAGTCTTTTTATCATTCATTAATTCATGAGCTTCGCAATGATGCACAATTAACCCCGTTTCCATTAAATACACTTCATTAGCAACTGACAATGCACTATATAAATTTTGTTCAACCAATAAAATTCCCAAGCCTGTCGCAGCTAAATCAGCAATAATTTCTTCAAGATGCTGAACCATAACTGGCGCTAAACCTTCAGTTGGCTCATCCATGAGAATCAATTCAGGGTCGGTCATCAACGCACGAGCAACTGCCAACATCTGCCTTTCGCCACCCGAAAGTTGTGTACCTAAATTCGTTTTACGTTCAGATAATCGGGGGAAAATTTCATAAATACGCTGCACACTCCAAGGTGAGCTTGCACTTAAAGAAGCAAAAACAGTTAAATGCTCTGCAACCGTTAACGACTGAAATAGTCGTCTACCTTGCGGTACAAAGCCAATTCGCTTGCGAGCAATTTGATGGGGTGACAAATTTACCAATTCTTCGCCGTTATAAGTAATACTGCCTTTTGCAATGCGAGGGGGGGCAAGACCCATAATCGACCGAATTAGGGTTGTTTTACCCATACCATTTCTACCTAACAAGGCCACGACCTTACCTTTAGGTACCACCATATTTACACCACGCAAAATATGGGCATCACCGTAATAACTATTTAGATCTTTAATTTCCAACATGGCGTGGTTTTCCTAAATAAACCTCTTCGACTTGACTGTCTACTCTAATTTGAGCGGGCGTTCCTTCCGTCAATACGCTACCGAAGTGAAGGCAGGTAACATAATCAACAAGACCAAGAGCTAAGTCCATATCATGTTCAATTAATATTAAAGTCAAATCTCTCGGTAATGCATTGATCACATCAGCTATATTGACCCGCTCAGCAGGTGACAAGCCCGCAGCAGGCTCATCAAGCAACAGCAGTTTTGGGTTCTGCACTAAAGCCATCGCCATTTCAAGTTGGCGTTGTTCACCATACGACAAGGTTTTGGTTTCAATTTTTCGCTTACTAATCAGTTGCGAATTAACCAATGCGATATCTATTAATTCCTGCTCTTCTAATGTCGGCAGACCACTACCAAACATTGAATATTTATGAGCTGATAAACCACGGACAGCGAGTCGTATATTTTCTTCAATGGTTAGCTGAGGAAACAGATTGGTGATCTGAAATGTTCTGGCAATACCAAGGCCTGCACGCTTGCTAGTAGAAAAACGGGTCATATCCGTGTTATTGAAATGGATCTTTCCGCTAGATATAGGAACTACGCCTGCAATAGCATTAAACAACGTTGTTTTACCCGCGCCATTAGGACCGATAATTGCACGACGCTGCCCAGCAGGAACATTAAGATTTACGCTGCTCACTGCGCGCAAAGATCCAAATGTCACACTCACATCTTTAAGAGTAAGAATCGAATCAATCACAAATAGTTCCTTTGAACCAGGGCGAAAAAACGCCCTGGTTTGTTTTTCATAATGGGTATCACAATTAAAAACTTCTTATAGATTAAGAAGCCTTAATACCCTGAAAATCACGACTATATGGTGGTTGCTTCATATAAGTCTCGGGATCATAATTGAAAAACTGTGACACACTAGCGTAGACTTCAATTGGCACATTCCAAACTTTACCGTCAGGGCGAACCTGCGTTTCTCGAATGAAAACATCATAAATTGGGTTGCCGTAATTATCTAAACGTACGGGCCGACCGAGTGGTGATTTGGTTAATTCAATGGAATTAATGATTTTCAAGAATGACGCTGAATCTGCAACGACACCATTGGCCATTTTTAATGCTTCAGCGATCCACATTGCACACGAATAAGCAGCAAAACCATACAACGACGGCAACTTATTATAGGCGGCTTGATACTGCTCCACAAAACGTACGGTAGCAGCGTTCGTTGACCCTTCAGCAAAGTGAGCTGATGAATAAATACCAGCAGCCTCTTTACCCAATGTACGAATAACAGACTGATCAGTCAAATTCATAGCACCAAACATTGGCAATTTACCTTGAAGCCCAAAATTTGAAAATTGCTTAATAAACCTATTCGCATCAGCACCAGTTTCCATTGCAAAAACGGCATCTGCACCTGAGTTTTTAATTTGTGCAAGATAAGGACCAAAGTCTGAAGTATTTAAAGGATGCCAGAACTGTTTAACAATTGTTCCACCTAGCTCTGTAAATGTTTGAGCGAAACCGCCACATTGCTCATGGCCAAATGTATAGTCTTGAGATATGGTCACAACTTTACGAACTTTTTTAACTTTATACGCAAAATCAGCTAAAGGCCGTGGCATTTGACTAGCCGAGTAACCTGCAACACGCACAACATTTGGCACACGCTTGCGCTGAGTTAAATCATCTGCGGCTACAACTGGAATAAAGTATGGCGTACCACTCGTCTTTGCGTATTCAGCAATCGCTAAACCGGTGTTGGCTAAAATGCTACCCACCATAAAATCAACATTACGTTGCTCAACCAAACGTCTGGCTTTCTGTAGAGCTGTATCGGGGTTTGAAGCGTCATCTTCAATAATAATTTCAATTTGACGGCCTGCAATTGTCAAACCATTTTGTTTCCAATACAGTTCAAAACCTTCAACTAATTCTTTACCCCCTGCAGCGAGCACACCTGTTAAAGGGGAAATTAGCCCGATTCGAATGGGCCCTGTTTGCGCCATGGCATTACTGATCCATGGCCCAGCTACTACTGTTGATACTGTTGCAGCTGCTCCAACAGTCTTAATAAAGTGTCGACGATCCATATTGAACCCCTTTTAAGGTTAAAGGCAAAGATGAAAAAACATTACATGGAACCACATACAGCTGACTTCTATGTTTGCTTATCACTATTTAAGAGCACTACTCATTACTACATCATGCTAACCATTAAGTATTCATAAAAAATAAGACCTACTGTCTAGATTTAATGAAATTTCGAATGGCCCCTAAAACACCAGAAGGTGCAAAAATCATCATAAAAATAAACATGAAACCGAGCACCATGAGCCAACGTTCAGTATATAAACTCACGACATTCTCTAAAGAAATCACTAGCGCAGCTCCAATGATGCCACCAAATAACGTACCTGCCCCACCGACAATGGCCATCAAAAGCCCCTCTGTAGACTGAGCAAGTGCGACGGTAGATGGGCTAACAAAACTGTTAAAGAATGCGTAGAGCGCGCCCGCCACGCCAGCAAAAAAACCCGAAACGACAAAACCCAGAAATAAGTGCAATGGCACGTTATAACCAAGGGTTCGCATACGCGACTCGCTATCTCGAATGCCTTTTAATGTGAGACCAAAGGGTGAATTTACAAATCGCCACATCATCCAAACCAAAACAACAAAGCAGCTTGCAATAAAATAGTAAAGTGTGACCTTGTCCTGCAACCATAAGGGCGAAACGCTGCCACGCAAGCCATTTTCTCCGCCTGTAACCGATGTCCATCGCAAACAAACTCCCCACACGATCATACCGAGGGCAAGCGTTAACAAAATAAAGTAAACGCCAGATGTACGAATGGCCAAAAGAGCAAAAATCATTGCGATTAAAACTGACGCAATCACAGCAATGAACAGACCAACCCAAGGTGACCCACCCGCCACAGTCACGTAATAAAGCATGACATAGGTTGCTACACCAAAAATAGCACCATGACATAGGGGGGTACGACCTGTGTACCCCGCTAAAATATCAATCGACATCGCCAAAATAGAGAAAATCAATATTTCGGTTGCGATGCTTGTTTTATAGCCAGGAAACAAAAAAGGAACAGACACTAATAGTGCAAAACAAAGCACCACAACATAAAGAGAGTATTTGAATTTAAAAATTTGCATTTAGGAAGCCCTTCCAAACAGTCCGAGTGGCCGAAATGCCAGTAAAACAGCCATAGGTCCAAAAATGACGAAATAAGCTAATTCAGGAAACCAAACTTGCCCAAAGTTAGCCAACATTGCAACAAGCAAACTACCCACTGCAGCACCCACTAAACTACCCCGACCACCAATAATGACAACAGCCAAACTGAAGACCAAAATCTCAGAGTCGGCTGTGGGGTATAGCGTTAAAAAAGCACCGCCCATCACCCCACCTACACCTGCTAAAGCGGCACCCAACATAAAGGTATAAATAAATATTTTGCGAATATCAACGCCCATAGCAGAGACAGTTTCTGAATCATCGACACCTGCTCTAATTAATGCGCCTAGCTTTGTTTTAGCCATTAATAACCATAATAAAATAAAAATTAAGACGCCAACCAGTAAGACAAAAAGACGGTATTTTGGGTAAGTTAAATCACCCATTTCAAATGGGCCATCTAAATACGAGGGCACTGGAATGCTGTAGGTATCACCACCCCATATTACAAGCGCCAAATCATTTAAAACAAATGCAACCCCAAGCGTTAGCAATACCTGTCGTAGTTCATATCCCTTAACGAATCTTAATAAACCCAAATCAATGATTAAACCCATCAAGGCCACACCTATTGCAGCACCGATGGCTGAAAAGTAAAAATTTCCACCCATCATAGATATCGTTAAACCTAGGTAACCGCCAAAAAGATACAGTGCACCATGTGCTAAATTAACAATGCGCATCAAACCAAAAATTAAGGTAAACCCACTTGCCACAACAAAAAGCAAGGCGGCAAATGTTGCACCATTTAAAAGATGAAAAGTAGTCATTGACACGACATTTGTATCCTTAAAACAAGATATTTAATTGCTCAAATTACTTTGCATTTTCTTGTGCAAACCAATCCATGATCTGCTCACCCGTCCAAAATAGAACATTTTTTTTATTGCGAATCTCGGCTAAGACTTGTTTGTAATATTTAAGCCGATGGGGTGCACCCATAATATAGGGATGCACAACCAAAGCCATCACACGTGCAGAGTCTTTTGAGTCGTCATAGATTTGTTCGAATTGATCAATGCCACGACGGTAGTACTCAGCAGCTGTGTGATGTTGAATCAACATCATTGCAACGTCATTACATTCCTGCGTATACGGAATATTAATGATGGGTTTATGCGTCGTTTTTAAATATACAGGTTGATCATCCAAAACCCAATCACAGAGATATTCATAACCATTTTTAGATAATATGTCAGGCGTATCCCACGTTTCAGTTAAGCCTGGACCTAACCAACCCCTGGGTGCCTTTCCTGTAAAAGCTTTAATGGCCTCAGTGGTTTTAACAATATCTTCTTGTTCATTTTCGACTTTTTGCATATTTCGTTGGGTATAGCCGTGACCCATAAATTCCCACCCTCTTTCTAGTGCAGCTTGTGCAATCGGTTCATATGCCTTAATCGCTGAACCATTGATCGCCAACACAGCTTTAATTTCAAGCTCATCTAAAACGTTTAACATACGCCAAAAACCAACACGATTACCGTATTCATGCCATGCCCAATTAGGAATATCAGGCATCGGTGACCCACCTGCTGGAGGAGTTAAAACTGTACGTGGCATGGTTTGGTCAATATCCCATTCTTCTATATTGACAATCGTCCACACCACCATACGAGCACCGTCAGGTAATTTAAGCGGTTTACGATTATGTATTGGTAAGTATTGAATTCTTTCAAGAGGTTTCATACGTTATCTCTTATTTCCAATTGAAATTTCTAGGGGGCTTAAGCCTGCCACCTTACAAAGTAATTTATCACCCGGCAAAACAGGAGCAACCCCAGCAGGTGTTCCGGTGTATATCAAGTCACCTTCGATCAAATCATAAAGGTGCGATAAATTACTAATAATCTCCGGCACATTCCAAATCATTTTTTCAAGTAAAGAGTCTTGCTTAGTTTCGTTATTCACACAAATAAAAATTTGCCCACTTGATATATGGCCTACCTCTTTAACGGTATGCAACATGCCACATGGGGCTGACGCATCAAAACCTTTACCAATTTCCCAGGGCAAACCCTTTTTACCTGCTTCACGCTGCCTATCACGTCGAGTCATATCTAAACCGACAGCGTAGCCAAAGATATGATCTAAAGCATCTTGTTGACTGATTTGACGACCAGATTTACCTATTGCAACAACCAACTCAACCTCAAACTGAAAATCATTTGTTGCCGGTGGATACGGCAATATTTGACCATTTAAAACAATTGAGTCTCTTGGTTTTTGAAAGAAAAAAGGTGGGTCGCGTTCGTCAGACTCTTTCATTTCACGTATATGTTCTAAATAATTACGGCCCACACAGTAAATTCTACGCACTGGAAAACCCGCATCAGTTAAAGCAACAGGCACAGATACAACACTAGGGGTATTCAAAACATACTTAGTCATTTTGCTGTCTTTCGGGCTGTTTGATACCAATCTAAAATCTGTTCACCATTCCAATGCATCACACCTGTATATTTACTCATGTGCTTGTAAACATTTTCAAGATACTTAATACGAAAGGGTTGACCAGAAATGTAAGGGTGAATAGCAATAGCCATCACACGAGGGCGATCTGAGCCCTCTTCATAAAGTCGATCAAATGTATCAATACATTTTTGAGTCCAGTATGAAGCTTCGTGATGCTGCACAGCCATCATTGGAATATCATTGTTTTCAACGGTGTAAGGTAAGGTTATAAGGGGGCCGCTTTCAGTTTGAATCTCTGTCGGCTCTTCGTCGTATACCCAGTCGCCTATATATTTAATGCCCGCTGCAGCCAAATGCTCAGGTGTTTCATTTGTTTGTGTCAGGCCAGGCCCGAGCCAACCAATCGGTCGTTTACCCGTAAATTTTTCAATCACATCAAGTGAGCGTTTAATCATCGCGGGTTGATCGGGTTCTAAATGAATGGGCCCCTGCTGGTAACTGTGCCCCATAAACTCCCAACCTGCATCAAGGCAAGCCTGGGCTACGCGTGGATAATCTTCACAAACTCGTGCATTGATAGATAACGTTGGTTTAATACCAAGCCTTTCATACATTTCATGAAAACGCCAAAAACCAACACGCATACCATATTCGTGCCAACTCCAGTTTGGTACATCGGGTAGCAACACCGCACCAGTCGGCGCAGGAATGACTTGACGCGCCATCGGCTTACTGATGTCCCATACTTCTAAATTGACAATTGTCCAAACAATAATCTTGCCATCGTTTGGTAATTTTAATTTTGGTCGATCAACAATTGCGCTGTAAGGAACACGTTCGCGTGGAATCATAGTCATGATTTGTCCAATAAAATTTAGTTTTTGTGATTAACAACCCAAGTTTCAATAATTTTGCTGCCCGCTTGTCTTAAGATCACTGACATCGGGCAGCGCAGATTCATATCTTCACGTAAACGAACAATATCTTCTTCTGTGCCAGATGTTGTGGCCTTCACATGCAGTTCAATTGATGGAAATGGAACGGGAACATCGGCAACACGATCAATGCCACGATGATCTAAATGACCAATTACATCAATTTTGTCTACCTTAAAGTCAATCTTCATTTCAGAAGCAATGCGGCATGAAATGACATTTGTACAAGCAACCAATGCCCCCAAAAGTGTTTCAAGGGGTGTGGGCCCAACATCAGTACCATGACGGAATAGGGGTTCGTCTATTACAAATGAATGCCCGCGAACACGCACCTCTGTCAAACTGGGTGTGGGTGTATGGCCTTCCAGAGTAACTTTAATGAGCTTATGTTCTTTAATATTCAGCACCCAATTTCCTTTTTAAGCAATTCAAGGCCTGGTTTAATTAAAGCCTCGAGGCTATGAAAATTAAAAATAGCGCCTTTACTTTGCCATTCTTTTGCATTCGCTAAGGAAACAGGCAGGCCAAATTTTTCACCATATTTTAGAATGGTTGCTGAAATATGATTCAAAGCTTCTTGAACCTGCGGCACATTAACATTGCCACCAAAACCCATACTGTGAGACAAGTCATATGGGCCTACAAGAAACAAATCAAAGCCTTTGACTTCAAGTATTGACTCTAAATTTTTCATTCCTAATTCAGACTCAATTTGAGGAATAATAATGATATCTTTAGCGCGTGCCCCAGCTGCATAGTGAACAGTTTCTAAAATAATACGGGCTTCTTGCGCTGTTTCAACACGGGGTACAACGATGCCATCAACCCCTCTGTCAATAATACTGACCCATTCTTCAACTTGCTTGGTTCTGCTTCTTACAATCGCAGCAACACCATGATGTTGTGCCGCACGTGCCATAGGTCCAACTGTTTCAATGGCAATACCAGCCCGCTCACAATCTATAAATAATATATCAATGCCTTGACGAGAAACGAGTTCAGCCAAGTCAAAACCACCCGCGAATGGGTTGATTGCTAAAACAGGCATATTCGATTGAATCTTTTCTTTTGCCTTGGGAAGTAAACGGGTCATTTTGATCTCAACTCAGGTAACAACATGATTTCGTTGGTTGTCATGACAAAGCCTAATGCAGTTCGAATACAAAGCAGGGCTGCGTCATGCAAACTTGGGTCGTCCATCGTATCAACACAATCGCTTGGAACGATGACGGCATAATCTCGTGAACATGCAGCGGCAACGGTTGATAAGACACAACTATTTGTGTTGACACCGGTAATTAACAGTGTGTTGATGCCATGAGACTTTAAAGTAAAGTCTAAATCTGACCCAATAAAACAGTCATAGCGTTTTTTGGTATCAATGACCCAGTCTTTTTCATGGTCAATCACTTGAGGCATCACAGTACAACCAGCAGAACCCTCAATATTGTGACGTTCTACATTTTTACGCGTCGCATTTGGGTCGTCAGCACGCGTTCGCCAAAAAGGGTTAGAGCGTATTTCAGAAACATCCCGATAAGATGTCATTAAATGAATAACCGGTATGCTTTGCTGACGACACCAATTAAATAACTTACTCGCGCTTGCTAAAACTTTATCAGCCTGTTCTTGCGTTTTAACGGGCATCGTTGCAACTGATAAATCCATGTGGCCACGATGAAAATCTATCGCAATTGCAGCGGCCTTGACTTGATCTACGCCTAGATTCATAACATTCTCAAATCAACGGGTTGTATGAAGTACTGAGCAATTCTTTTTGATTAATTCCGAAACGATCAGCTAACCAATCAGCCAAGATCTCTTGACCAATAGTTGGGTTGTCATGCTGACAATGTTCTGCGCCGGTTTCTTCTTCAGAAAGCAATCTTAGGGTCACATCAATTCCCTTTGATTTACCGTAGTCATATACTTTTTTTGCTTGTGAAACGGTCAACACATCGTGACCACCATGCATAACAAGGAATGGGCACTTCATATTTTCCAAATGCCCCTCAAGCGAAAAATCACGGGCCTTTTCCATTGATTCTTTCATGGTAGATTTACCAAAAACCCACTTAATGTGCTCTGCTAAGCCATGATCTTCTGACGCATTGCCCCATAAATCTGTAATAGCCCAAATTGCACCATGTGCAATACACGCGGCAAGACGGGGCTCATAGCACCCTGCACGAGCAGCATAATACCCGCCCAAACTAGAACCTGAAATTGCAATTCGACTTGCATCAACATCATCGCGTTTTTCTAACCAATCAATACATCGACCAATCGGCACTTCAGTGTCAACACGATTCGGAACATGATGTCGGCGTAAGGTACCGCCTTGGCCGGGACCATCAATCATTAAAACTGAAATACCACGCTGCAGTGCACCATGCGCTTGCATAAACCACATTTCATCTTTAATAGAATCTAAACCACCCATACAAATCAAAACGGGTTGGCGTTTAACTGGAAATGGCGCGCGCACAAAGTATGCACATAGACTGACGCCATTTTCGTAAGGAACTTCAACAGCTTCGCCTGCTGGGCTCAGGTGAGAAATAAAACCCTTACTACATGCTTCCATTTTTTCAAAAGTAGGTAAACGACGCGGATCATCTGGCTTGAGAAAAAACTCAGCTTGCCTGTAATAGTCAGCTGCCCGTAGATAACAATTCATCGCTGTACGAATATGGTTGAGCTTTTCTTCTGCTTGCGCCTTATTCATATTTCGGTCGGCAATATGCAGCCATTCTTTATGCCAGCTCTCGTAATCGCCTGGAATCATCTTGCTAGCGGCTTGAAATACTTCACTGACAGCACCACCACCCTCTTGGGTTTCACCCAAGCCACGCCTGAATTGGTATGACAACCAAGGGTGTTCAGGCCAATGATGCCAACCGTAAGGTTCGTAATGAGCAAGTTTGTTTTCAGTGATCTTTTCGATCAAATTATCTTCAGACATGCATCAAACCTCTGTAAGTTGGTTCCAGAAAATTGAAAGATTTTCAAGTTACTTGAACCATCATACATACAATTGAAAATGCATGTCAACACTTTAAATTGATTCAAAAAAACTTTTAACTTCGAAGCAGTTATTTTTAAAATTATTAAATTTAAACAAATAATTATGATTTTTTTTGTATACACTGCTAAAAATTACATTGAAATTAACTTAAAAAATATAATGCTTTATAAGTAATTTACTGCGTATTCCGCTCAAACTGGACACTGATTCCACGGCAAACTGGTCACCTATTCCACGGCAAACTGATCACTCAAACTCTTTAAAACTGATCTCTTCGGAGCGAAGCGACGCGGGGTTGTTTTGTTTATAAACGTAAAGCTTTGTTTCAGTCAATTTTTGATCGTTTTTTTCGTTGTGATTCCCCTGTCAGTTTGATCATATGTGCGTTATGCACGACTCGGTCTAAAATCGCATCGGCTAGCGTG
>Ga0209491_10001958_pt1 | contig 38275 bp, 30 predicted proteins | sample BON02_FD_187213 | JGI IMG/M metagenome (GOLD analysis project Ga0209491, IMG submission 187213) | Freshwater microbial communities from Lake Bonney liftoff mats and glacier meltwater in Antarctica - BON-02 (SPAdes) (version 2) | ecosystem: Environmental > Aquatic > Freshwater > Ice > Glacier... | reverse complement strand
CTGAGCTACACCCCCGAATGCACAAGCATTGGGGCTGCATATTCGAAGTTGTCCGAAGGGCTCAGCGGTCATGACGCAAATTAAGCATCACGCTCCTTCGAAGTCAAGTTTGTACGCGATAACTGTCGGCGGTGACCGTGGCTCGCCGTCAAACACGCAGCGGGCGGGCAATCTAAAAGGACAGGTTCGGATTTTTTTTTGAATGGGACAGCCTTTGTCCTACCCCGGTTCGTAAAGTGATCGCCTAACCCCAACCACGAACCGACATGAATACCAAACTGACCGAAATCGCCTACGTCCTCGACCGCTCAGGATCGATGGATCCTATGACCGAATCCGCCATCGCAGGCTTCAACGAGTTCCTCCAGGAGCAGCTCGATACGCCGGGTGGTGCCAACCTCTCGCTGCTGCTTTTCGACCATGAGTTCCTGAACCCTTACAGCCGCACACGCCTGGAGGATGTCAGGCCACTGACGACCGAGACCTATTTCACCGGAGGGAGCACGGCGCTTCTCGATGCTATCGGGACGATGATTGAGAACCTGGGCAAGCAGCTCGCCGATCTGCCCGAGGAAGAGCGCCCGGGCAAGGTCATCGTCGCGATCTTCACGGATGGCTACGAGAACGCATCCACGCGTTTTACGTTCGATAAGATCCAGGAAATGATCACCCACCAGAGGACGAACTACCAGTGGGAGTTCCTGTTCCTGGGTGCCAACGTGGACGCCATCGCCACCGCCGCCCGAATGGGGATCGAGCGTTCAATGTCGGCTGAGGTGAAATACTCCCGTGCAGGGATTTACAGCAGCTCGAAGAGCATTTCCCGCAAGGTCAGTGCGATGCGTGAGCAGGGGATGAATCTGCAGGAGAACCCGGATCTCTACAAGCCGATGGATGAGATCGTCGCGGAAGAGGAAGGGAAGAGCTAGGATTCCCCCCCAGGCGGGCATGGTATCGGGTTCTCCATGCCGTGCCCGCCGAACCATTTCAAACAAGGGATTGCTATGGATCGTGAAATTTTCGGACTGGTGGGTCTGTCTTTGTCCCACCCCCGGGTGTGAAATGGTGTTCAAATGAATGAGTCCATCACAGGGTGCCGGGTTGCATCCGAACACTGTCCCACCGTCCCGTCATGATCCACCGCAGCAAACAGTCATTGGGACCGGCTGTGGTGCGCCGTGCACGTCAGGAACCTTCCCGGCTAAGCCAGTGCAACAGTTGTCTCTGGGATGATATTCGCGAGGTGCTGCTTGATCCTGACCCTGACCCATGGGAACTCGAAGTTGTTCGCCGGTGGTTGCGTGACGAGGTGGAGACCACCCTACGGAAGCGTATTGTTCGCGGCAATGCTGCGGGGTTGGTTCGCAGGGCCTGCCTGTTGGCACCACGCCTGATCTGGCAGCTGCCCTACAGCCGTGCTTGTCCACCGGAGCGGTTCCATCGCCGCATCGTTGCCATCCTGCTGCCGGGTAGGCTCCGGGAGGTGGAACAGCACCTCGCCGTGTTCGCTTTTCGCGATGGTTTGTAAGAGGTGTTCTGATTTTCAGTGCGCCTGGATTTTCGCCGCCTCGGCGCGAACCATGTCCTTGAGTTCCTTTGGTTCGAGAACTTTTGCCTGTCCGCCCCAGCTCAGTGTCCATCGCACGACTTCCTCAAGGCGTCCGACCTCAAAGCGCACCTCCACGCGGCTGCCGGTGGCGTTGAGCGGGGTGATCTGCTGGCTCGGGTGCCAACGGCGTTCCTGCACCAGACGCGCAGCATAGCCGGATAGCTCGATCCTTACCTCCTGCCTGAAGTCCGGACGATCGGGATCGACCCAGATGCCGAATGAGGTGCCGAGGTAGGCAGTGCCGTTGAAATCATCAGGAACCTTGAACGTGCCCCTGCATACCTTGGCGGCGCGGATCCGGGGGAAGGCGAATGTCCGCAGCCCCTCGCGATCCAAATCCTTTCCGATCAGATACCAGCAATGATCAACCTCTCCGAGGTGGTAGGGTTGGATCTTACGTTTTTCGGTCTTGTCGCTGCCGAGCTTGCGGTAGTTGAACTCCACCTCGCGGCGGTGCAGCACCGCCTCGGCCAGCTTTCCGAAGAGCTTGAGGTCGGTCTTGGTCGCACCGGCGGGCTTGCGGGACAGCGCACGGTCGAGATCCGACCAGGCGAAGTTCACCTTGCCTTCCATCGCGCGGGTGAGCTTGGCGAAGACCTCGCGCATCGTTTGTTCGAGCTGCGTGCCCTTGATCGATTCGAGCGCCTGCCGGGCGAGGAAAAGCCCCGCAAGTTCCTCCGCGCTGGCCTCGAAGACCGGGAAAGTGCTGACGTCCCCGGTGTAGCGGTAGCCATGGCACTGGTCGTCGTATTCGAGGGGGAGCTGCAGCCTGTCGCGCATAAAAGTGATGTCGCGCTGGATGGTCTTCGCGGTCACCTCCAGCTCACCGGCCAAGACGGAGCAGTTCGGCATTCTCCCCTCGGACACCGCTTCATGGATGTGGTAGATCCGCTGCATCGGGGCACGTGTCCGTCCCGCTCGGTCGCTTTCGGAGATATTCGGCATGACCGACGTTTTCAGATCCGTTACCTCGTGGCAAGCGCCCTCGGTCGAGCAGTGTCCGACCCCTTTCGGGTTGAGTTCGCGTTGTCGTCCGAACAGGTGAGCGGTCGGCAGTAGTCCGGCAGCGATTGGATCGTGACGATATTCTCCCTTCGAATGAATCCCGCCGCAAAGCAGTCGAAGCCCCCATGAATCTACTTCAACGCGTCCTGGCCATATCGTTGACGCTGACTGCCCTCTCCGCAGCAGAGACCTGTCGCGAGGTAGTGCGTGACTCATCGGGGCGTGTAGTGCAGACCATCGATCATCAGAAAAGCAGTAACGGGACAGTGCGCTCCGTCATTCGCGACGCCTCCGGACGCACCATCGGAACCTCCACCAGCCAGACCAGTTCAGGCGGCCATACCCGGACCACATACCGCGACGCCTCCGGGCGCACGACCGGATCCGCAACCACAAACGGAACATCCTCTGGCTCATCCCATACGACCTACCGTAACTCTAGTAACAGCATAACAGGCAGCTCGACCTCCCGGCCAAGCGGCACAAGCGGTAGCCGCACCGACTTCCGGGACGCATCGAACCGATCCGCAGGCAGTCAGACGACGAATGGGAATGGGGGATCGGGATTCGTCAGCGGCACACGCCGCGATGCATCGGGCAGGACGACAGGCACCAGCACAGGAAGCGGAAACTGTCCCGCCACCCCACGGGTGCCAATGTCATCGACGAGTGTAAAGAAGTAGCAAAGATCAGGCAATCGGAGTAAGGCTTACCATCCCGAGAATGGTTGATGTTCCGTGCAATTCCTATCCCCACAGTGTTGCCAACTCAAACCCACCTACCCCCTAAAAAACAAACCCGTAGCCCGGGCATAATTCCCCAGCGAACGAGGAAAGCGCTTTGATGATGGGGATACCCTCGTAAGCCTGCCTACCGGGCGACCGGAAAATCTTTTTCCGGCCGGTAAGGCGGGAGCTCGATGGGTATCGGGACCCGGCTCCAAGCGATCCCGCAGGCCGTGGGTGGGCGCAGCCTCTAGCGGGGCGTTGCGGGGTGTCCCCGCTGAGAGGGGGCGGCGGCAACAACGTGCCGCCGAGGGGGAGAGCCTCTCCCCCGTAAAGTCGTACCCACTTAAAACCAACCCCATGTATCAATGAACGCTTCACGACGACCCGGAGTCTCAAGAATGAAATCTGAACCGCATTACTAATTGACGCAGTCTGTTGGACGAGTTGAAATATTTCAGGTTTAAGTCATGGAAAAAATCTCCCAGCAGGAATCCAACCGAATCCGCATTCATCGGTTGGTGGATACATTGTTTTCCGTCGATTTCGGTTCGTTGTGGTGGGTTCCGGACTGCTTGTGGTGGAGAGAGTATCCGACTTTTGTCGCGAGGGAGGAAGGGCGGCATCCCGGTCTTTGCTTGAAGCGCTCGTCATCGGGAACCGGAATCGAACCGTGGCCCCTATTGCTGGGCGTGTCCGCCATGGGTCCGCTCAAAGTTGTCGGTTTGAGTGTGCAACACCCGGAAAGGGCAAGCCACTTCGGCAAGGTGCTGAAACCCGGTTTGTTCGGGGCCTCCGATTTCGTGGTGCGGAAAGGCGCTGCCAAGAGTGAATCCATTTGCAGAAATAGCTTTAAGCCGTGTTTGGCAGAGGATGAACATGCCGAAGTCGTCGAATTTCTTCGGGAGAAGGGCCTATGGCAGGAATCATGAATAATGAACCCGGCAACATCACGACCCTCAAACACTGGGATGAATGGTTTGAGCTTTGCTCGATCAACCGATGCTGCGCTGAAACCGCAGGAGCTCTGGGTAAATTCGCGCATCTTCGATATGAGAAAAAACTGATCCAGTACTTGGACAAGAGAGGACTTTCCGAGGACAAAATGCCTTCCGAACCAAAAGATCTACTTCATGATCCCCGACCTGGCGCATGTTGGCGGGATTTGGAGGCAGAGTATTGGCATTCGCCAAAGCCACCCGAAACCGGAGAAACTCCGGCAAGTCCATCAACACCTTCGAAGCTGTATAAGAAGTTCTATCGTGAAGTGTCGTTCTCATGTCCGGACTTGGATTCAAGGCGCAAATACCTCGAAGGAGCCACAACGGACTTTTTGATTAGAACCCGTTGCAGGAAACTGATCCAGAAGGGATTACGCTATCGGTTAGCCACAGAAAAGGAGGTGGAAAGCGCAAGCAACAGGGATGATCCTGATGAACAGGGGGAGGTTTTTTTGCCTCTCGATCAAGACATCCAAGTCGCTGAGAAAATCTTCAATTCCCTTGATGCAAGGGACAAAATCTTGCTGCTGGCCAAAGAAGGCAATGTCTCCCTAAAGGATGACCAGATTTCAAGTCGTCTTGGAATGGGGCATTCTGCACTTTATCTGCACCAGGCAAAGGCAGTGGCAAAGGTCAGAGGGATCCTTGAGAAGAAGAACCTTTCCCGCAGGGATTCGTTCGGTGTTGCGCACGTTTTGCAAAAAATATTGGGCAATTGGGCATATTCCCCGGAATGCGGCATCAGCGGGTGCCTTATGAGGGATGACACATGAAACACCAAACGACCCGATGAAACCATTTTTTCAACCCGACGGCCTGCCGGAATATGAGAGCCGGCAGCGGCACCATCGAATCTGGTCTGAGGAATGGGAAGTCGAGCAGTTGCTTGCCACGACCGACGATTCACCTGCCGACGTAAGGCCAGACCCGAAATCGAGGGATGGACAGAACCCGCTTTACCTTGCTCCCGAATATGATTTGGAACCTGCGGGCTTTGAAGTGGGTTCGATTCGATTACTGAGTTTCGCAGTGACCGGTGATCCTCTCCGTCCCACCTACATCCTTATAATGGGGGATTGGGACACCGATTGGTCTTGGTTCATGCCATTCTCCATTTTCGCTTCCCCAGCCACCAACTGGGAATTGCTGAGTGGGATGGACCCCGATCCCGTGCAGGTGTTACAGGTTTGGAACGCCCGCTCCTGCCCCGAAGAAATGCTCCGTCAGAGTTGGTTCGTAGGGGTCGCACCGAAATCATTGGCAGGCGATGCCCTCGCACTTTATTCCTCCATGATTTCCGGCGATGAGAATCTACCCGCCGGATTGTGCGCGCGAGTGGGAACCCGTGTCCTAGATCCCAATGACCCCAGGGTCAAATATCTGGAGGACGAGAACGCCAGGCTTGACTACCTAACTGGCCTGGCTCTCCAGCAGGACAGGGTTGAAAGTGAGGCGCCGGCTGAGAATATCGTCCCGTTCTTTACTGAGATTCCTAAGGCTCAGAGGCCCCTTACTTTGGCTGCAGCCAGCGAAACGCCGGATGCTGAACTGGAATATCATGTGTGGCTGGTTGAAGGAACGCCGATCGAGATCCATCTTCTCGAACTGCTCGGTTCTCCCGGGAGATTCACATTGCGGGTGGAGAACGACCCGGACGGCCTGCTGGAGGAAGCCGCGGTTTTTTCCGAAACCGAGATTCCGCTTGGTTCAATAAGCAACGGGATCGTCGGCACCCATGATAGTCCGCTTGTATTTATGTCGCGGGTCATTCGGATCGAATTGGCGGATGGCCAACCGGTTTCACTCTTGTATCAGCCCAGCAGCCTGTGATGCCTGCGGCAAATACCTCAAACAGCAACTTGCTTCGCAGGATCTACCAATCCAGAAGCTGGCTTCGGCTGTGCGGGAATGATGAGGTTTTCAGCCTGATGGAGTTTCTTTGCCAGAGAGATGAAATCCAGGATCCGGAACTTCTGGCATCGGTCGCCGCAGAAGTGGTTACCCGAGCGTGGTTGACCAAGCGGAGCGAGCCTTGGCCTGTTGGCATGCTTCCCGAGCAGGTGCTTCCCGTTCATCTGGAGATCGCAATACGTGATTGGCTTTCGCTTAATCAGCAGAGCCGGTGCATGGATCATGGAATCGAATTGCCGGATGCCAGCTCAGCCGGCTATCAAACGGTGTCTCACCTAAATCACGGACTTCAATCCTGGCGAGCCGCCGATGGTTTCATTCCTCTGGTTTTAAGAAATCATGGGAGCATTCATCCTCAGGAAGCCGTAGCCGTTCCTTTTGTGCTGGCGCTCCGCACGAGAAGAGATGATCCCTTCGTAGTTACGGTCGATAGTTCAGGCCAAGAGGTGGTGGGCTTGCGCCAATCTTGGGACACCGCATGGGCCGTCGCGAAAAAAGCAGGCTGGGTCAACGATGGGGATTTGCTCCAAATTAGACTGCTCAGTCTCTCTCCTTTGGTCGCTGGATTCCTTGAAGGAGCGAGCGCTACGTTACCCTTCCTCATCGCAATTCGCTTTCGTCAAAAAGGAATCAAGCCGCCATCGCTTGGTTGGGCGGCGTCGGGTGCGCCTGGGCAACCGCTAACCGGTTGCGGTGGCGGCCACCCGATGGTGGAATGGCGGGCCAAGGGCAATCTGATCGCCGCTGTTGGCGTTCCCCTGGAATGCTGTCTGCTCCCTGAACCCGGCAGCTTATCGGAACCGGATCTCTTGGCGGAGAGGGTAGCCGCATTCGCGGATCAATTCCTGTCATCTTCCGTCAGGCTGTCGCAAGAAGATGTGGAACGAGAGTTGGAAAGTCTTGATGAATCGATGCGCTTCGGAAGGCAGGATTACGAGGCTGCCGCAGCCAGATTGGATCATCTCGCCGGGCTTTCCGAACAATCAACTTCCCTTCGCTGGGTGGCGACACGCGGCAAGGTGATGAAACTCCGGGCGGATGTCTATTGCCATCAGGGTATGCCCGAGCGAGCCATTCACCTGCTTGAAAAGTTTGGCGAGCCCAATACCTCTGAGGAATGCGAAGCGGTGATCCGCGTTGCGGTCGCCCGAACCGACCAATGCGAGTATTCAAGCGCCGAAAGCCTCGCGACCGAAGCCCTGCACGCGGCTGACAGACTCTCCCCGGTTAGTGCTGCTGAAATCCGGATGAAAGCGCTCGGCTCTCGCGGACAGGCGAAAGCCTACCATGCCTTGGAAACTGGAGACGCACGTATGGCAGATGAGGCACGAGTGGATCTTGAAATGGCCATCGAACAGGCCGTGAAATTGGACGAGGGCGCATCGAATGGCAGATCGAATGTTGCAAGAAATCTAACGTATCAACTTTTATGGCACGCCTTGTTTCGTCCCTCTGAAGCAGGACTAATTTATGAACAGGCCTTGGAGCTTGCCACTTCTGCTCCCCATGGGCCGGGTTTTGTTCACCGGGTCGCCCACCTTGCCCGCTATCGCTCCATTCTTCTTGGATTTGGACCAGAGCTGCCGTGGTGGCCTGAGAACACCCCTGATATTCCGGATCCAGATTTTGCAGATGGGTGGCTCGCGGCAACCGCTCTAAAATACCGGGGCACTTATCGTGCGAAATTGGGCGACTTTGAGGGGGCGAAACGTGATTTCGACGAAGCATCGGCGATTCTCAAACCGGCCGGTGGGTGGCTGCTGGCATTCATTCGCGGAACCATCCTGCTTCAGGCCGGTGAGAGTCTCAGCGCCGAAAATCATAGCGCTTCTGTGGAATTCCTTAGAGAGTCGGTTGAGATCTTCGAAGCAGTTAAAGGATTGAACCAGATCCATCCTGAGTCAGCCGTTGCTCCAGACAGATGGTTGCTTCGTGCAAGGCATCTCTTAGATGGCAGTTCAGCTCCCCAGACTAATCCTCAGCTTCTTTATCAATACTAAAAATCCACCGAAGCCTTCCCTTTTTCCAGATGAATCTACCGAACCTTGTTCTCGATTCTGCTGCCACGGCGTCAGAGACGGCGGCCCTTTTGCGTGATGCTCTCGGGGAGGAGCCTGATTTGGTCCGCCTTGAGCGGGCCGACCTCATTGTCTTCCGCGGGCCGGACTTGATTCCAGTGGCAGCGACTGCGGTGGAGAAGGGAGCCGACGGTTCCTGGTATTGCTGGCTTCTTGCCGTTTCCGGGGATTATCGAGGCAATGGACTGGGCACCCGCCTTCTTCGCGAAGTTGTCCATCGTGCCAAGGAGAGCGGAGCGGTTTCAGTGTGGCTGAAGACTTATCAGGAGCGCACTGGTATGCAGAAGATTCTGCGACGGGAGGGGTGGTATCTCTGTGGGGCTGAACTTGCCGGGCGGTTTGATAAAGTCCGGGAGATCTGGCGTCTTCCACTGATTTCCTCACCCATGGGGATCATTGTGATCGGGGCCAATCCGGGGGGAAGGGGTGGAGAATGGGTGGATCGCATCCGGACGATGCCTTTGATGTGGTCCTTGAGGGGGATTGTGGAGCAAAATGAACTTTACAGAAAGCATTGGGAAAACCTAGGGATCCCCTCCTTCACTAGCATTGACGATCCGGGTGCGTTGGAGGGTGTGGGTGCGGCGGTAATTGCAGTTCCACCCACGAGGGTCGGACAAGTCCAGCGGGAATGCATGCGTCGAGATCTCGCGATTCTGGTCGAGAAGCCTCTGGCCGGCTCGCTTACCGAACTGGCGGAACTGCAGGACGCGCTGCAGTCTAATCCCATTCCACTGATCGTAGGGGTACAGCGGCGCTCCCATCCATCTTATGTCGCATTGCGGGCTGCACTTCAGTTAGTCCGCCCGTCGGAACTTTCGATGTGTCTCTCGCTCGGACGACCGTTGGGAGATCTGCCTGCCGGACACCGTGCGAATCGCTCCCTTTGCCGCGGTGGGGCCTTGTTGGATCTTGGCTACCATGCCCTCGACCTAGTCCACTTCGTGCTCGGACAGCCTTTGGAACTCGTCTCTTGTTTCCTTGAAAATTCGGGGGATCTGGCGGCCGGAATTGAGTCGTCGGCACGACTTTTTGGCCGCTGTGGGACGACTTGGGTACGAATTGAAGTTGACCGCCATGGCGGGGCGCGCCGGGAAGAGATTCGGGCAAGGACTGCCGATGGAGTTTGGCTTGGCAACCGCGAGCAGGTCCTCAGGCCGGATGGAAGCACCCTTTATGAATGCAGTAGCTCTTGGGAGGCGGCAGAATCGGGAAGGCTGGTGGAATTAGCCGAAGGCGCGGCAAGGAGAGATCCGCTGCCGGTTGATTTGTGGGATCATTTGACGGCCTTTGAACTTGTCGAGCGCGCCTATGCGATGGCGCATATTCATGGATTGGAAGGACTCACATCATGAGGGGGAACTGGCAACATACTATCGCAGCGTGGAATCTGGCGGAGGCCGGACGATGGGACGACGCATTGGAGGCAGCACGGCAGGATCCGGAGTTGCTTGAAGTCCTGTTCCTTAGGAAGGGACAACCAGCGGCTGAGGCCGGATCGGTCGTTCTCGGCTGGCAGTCGTATTACAGGGGACGCTATCGGGAAGCGCTCAAGGCGTTCCTGGAAGGAACCGAAGAACAGGAGGACGGATGGCTGAAGGCTTGGTCACAACTGGGCGTGGCCAAGGTGGCTTCTGACAGCGGGTGGTGGGTTGCAGCTTTGGACTGGTGTGCCCTTTCATGGCTCACCGCTAGCAGGAACGAGCATTTGGATCTCATGGCCCAAGCGGCGGGAGCAAGAGGGGAGGTGTTGCTCCGGGCCGGTCGCCCAGTAGACGCAGCGGCTTCATTTGCGGAGGATATTGCCCTTTTGGGGCCAGGAAACCGCTACGCCGGTCGGGTTCGGTGTTACGAGGCACATGCGTGGTCTCGCCTAGGAAACACCGGTGAGAAGGCTGCAACCTTAGCTTATCGTCTTGCCATGCACTCCGTCGGTGAAGGCGTCACGGCTGCCTATGCGGCGGCTGGACTGGCCCTTATGGCAGCGAGGTCTGGCGACTCATCCCGCCTGCAATCGGTTGAGAGAAATGGGCTCCAAGGCATGCCTAAGTTTTGGACATTGGTAGCAAAGGCACGCTGTGCAAGTGGGGTCGAAGTCTTGTCTGCCACGCTCTCAGAAGCAGTGGAGACTCTCCCACCCGAATACTTCGCGGAACACTGGTGGTTCGCGGGTTGGAGCCGGGCCCTCGGTGCTCCGACTTTTGCTTCACCGGTGCTCGAAAACCATTTCCCCAACTCTCCACCCTCACCTGGCCTGGGCGATACCACAGGGGTCGAGAGGCCGGTCGCGGGGGGCGAGATTCGGAATGCTCCATGGTGGGGGCAGAGTCCTGCCGAAAATGACCATGAGGCGTGGTGGGCTATTCGCGATTCCTTCATGCCATGAAAGACAGAACCGAAAAAGGCAGCGAGATGAATTCCAATTCGACATACGCCAACTCAGCCGAAAAAAACTCGGGTCAGATACGCAAATGGAAATGGCCACCACCTAGCTATGATCCTTTGCCCGCAATCAGCCGTTATCTTGCTGAAGGTGGTTCCATAACTCCGAAGGGGCGCGATGGCGTCATCGCCGAATGTGAGGACGTGCTCTGCGCACGATTCGACCAACCCCGAGCAATCCTACTCTCCTCTGGAACCGCAGCGCTCCACACGGCGTTCTTCGCTATTGGTCTCGAACCGGGCGACGAAATAATCTGCCCCACAGTCACATTCCATGCCACGGCAACGCCAGCCCTACATTTTGGGGCCAAGGTTGTCTTGGTTGACGTGGATCCCGAGACCGGTTGCATCGATCCACTTGCCGCCGCCGCTGCGGTGAGTTCTCGGACGAAGGCCATCGTCACAAACGCCCAATGGGGGCATCCGGTCGATCAGGACGCTATCCGTGCGCTTTGTGATCGTCACCATCTCGCTTGGGTTGAAGACATCAGCCACGCACACGGGGCCTCATGGAGAGGTCAACAAGTTGGAACCTGGGGCGACCTTGCCTGCGCCAGCCTCGGAGCCGAGAAAATGTTGACTGGCGGAATGGGTGGCGTGCTCATGGGGCGAAGGGACGACCTGATGGACCGGGCGGTGCTTTTCAGTCATTACCTATTCCGCTCCAAACAGGACATCCGGACACCCGGTTTCGAAGATTTGGGGCGCACCGGTTACGGTCTCAAGCTTGGTATCCATCCACTCGCCGCAGTCGTGGTTCTCGACCAATTGAGGAACCACTTTGACGACTGGCTGGAACAACGCCGCGATTCATTGGTGCAATTGAGGGAGGGACTTTCGGGACTACCTGGTCTTGTGCCGCCTGTAATCCGGCCGGAAGTGACTTCGATGGGTGCATGGTATGGCTTCAAACCATGGGTCGATTGCGAACGACTTGGCATCCGGCGCTGTGATCTCGTCAGAACCCTGCAGGCGGAAGGCATTGAAGTGGATGAACCCGGATCCCCATCCCTCCACGAATTGGCTTTGTTCGATCCTACGAGATTTCCCGTCGGTCCGTGGCCAAAAGCGGCTCTCGATCCGGAACGGTTTCCGTCCGCGAAGCGCTACAATGCGGGAACCTTGTCTTTGCCAACGCTCACCGGCTCCTTGGATGAGGCCAGGCTGGAAAATACCGTTCGAGCATTTTCCAATGTTTGGAAAAATTTCGATAAAATATAATAATCCGAGGAGCATTGATTAATTTCATGAATACAAACAACTACATCACTTGGCTATCCAGACTATTGGAACTGGTTATCGGAAATAAATCTCCATTAAAGGGAAATCGAACCGACGAAGAAGATGCTGACTCCATCTCCCTAACTTCACCGAAGATTGATGGAAATACCTCAATGCCGTCGCTCCCACCAGGTGATTTGGACGGAATTGCCCTCAGGCAATTGAAGGAGATCCGTCATTTCGCCTCATGGTCTGGTGAAGATGGAAAAAGGCGGATTGAGGAGTTAAAGGGGGCTTTTTCGCTCGCCTATCCCGGTCACGAACACTTGGTTACGATAGCGATCAAGGAAGGCTTAGAATTTCAAAATCTTGAGAGAGATGCATACGGAATCGTTTCTCGAAATGGAAGCATGCACCCTGATGCACTTGATCTACAAAACTACGTTTCATCTAAAATGCCATGGGCGATTCATTCTCTGAAGAAGACTTTTGACCGAGCTCAGAACAATTATTCCAGACGTGAGAATGAGACAAAGGCGATGAGAAAAGGGGATGTTCTCTCTAGTGTGAAACCAAGAACAAGAGGGTCTCTGACGCCTACATTTGGAGGCAAGCCCCTCGCCAAGAGGCGTGGTTTAACAGAACCACCGATCGGACTACACGGATCCGATATTCGGTCACTTTCATCCAGTCCTACGTGGACGATCCTGATCGATGAGACCGGGGTCGATTTTGGACCCGATGCGGCTCATGCCACCCGGAGTAAGCGTGGCAAGTTTGTTGGCATAGTCGTCCCATCTTCTCCGCCCTCATTAAACCCATTGCCCAAGGGATGGCACGCTGTGGATTGCAACAGCAATGAAGAGATTGATACCGTATTTCAGGCTGTTTTGGATGCGGAGGTCGGGGTGCTTGGAGTTGAGGTTTCCAGTCTCCCGGTCACACCAAATGAACGATGGATGGATGGAGTGGGGTTGCTGGTCGATTGGATCCTACGGTTGCTGCCTGTTAACGGCCCCACAAAGGTTGAGGTTCTTGTTGAAAACCGAGGCGAGTTCACCCAAGGCCAACACTGGCAACTCGTGGAGAGGGATTGTCTCCGCCGAATGGCACTTTCTTTTCCCTCTGCGGCGGCGTGGATAGATCTTGAAATTCGGGTCATTTCGAAAAGCGGTTCCCCATTGAACGGTTATGTCGATGCTATCGCCTATACGTGGGCAGAAACTTCCCAAAGCTCCCGAGACAGATTGAGGCTTTCTAAGCTGCGTGGGCCATGTTTGTTGGACGTCAGTTCCCGTGACCTGTTGATAGCCTGGGATTTCTTTGCCCAAGGCGTAAACCTTGCGCCATCACTCTGGTGGAATCTGCTACCCTCGGCAGACAGTCCCGCGACGATGGTAGGAACGCTATTGTGGAATCTGGGTGTGGAGTGCCAAGCAGACGCTGTAGTCTGGGCTAACTATTTGGAAGAAACACGATTGCGTATGTCCACTGGAGAAGCGGACCTCGCCCGATTGGGCCCCGCTGTGGACTGGTTGGAGGTATTTTCCCCGGACAATGTCTCTATTTCGCCCTTGTTGCGACTCTGCTGGTTGACAGTCAAACTAGCCCGTTCCAATCACATGGGTGCGGCAGAGACGGCGTGGGAGGAAGAACTCGCAGCTTTATCCTCTCCTCTGATCGAGGAGAACGCACCCTTGGTTTGCCACGCTGACCTTCACTTGGCTGTGGCAAGAACCAACCGCTACGAATTCGTGGGAGCATCTTTATCCTTAGAAAAATGGAGTGATCTACCTGTGGCCGTCCCAGGCTTGCGGTATTGGGGGCAGGTGAAGTCCAGCCTCGGTCAGCATTCCGCTTTTCTAGGGCGCAATGAAGAGGCTGTCCCCTATTTTGTCGAGGCTATTGCCGCATTCAGTCGGCTGAGTGACCCAAAGATACGCGATAAAGAGGTAGGCCAGACAACCTGTTATCAGGCAATCGCTATGATGGATAGCCCTGCATTCTCGGACGAAGAAGTCAGGGCCTCAGTTGAGATGATTACTGGCCCTCTTCCTGCCGGCGCTCGCGGATTGGCGACCGACCCTTCCCCCTCCAGCCGTTATGCTCACCATCTCCTCGTTCGTTGGCTGCTTCACCGTGGCGATGATTCCACGAAGTCGATCTATCTATCGGCCGAAGCCGACTGGTTTAGCGGAGAAGGGCATCCTTGGCCTTTGATTCAACTGTATCGAGGCATGCTTCTGTATGAAGAAAATCCGGTAAAGGCACTGGAGTTGGCGCTGGATGGCTCCAGACGGGCATTTTTCGCAAATCAAGGTCCTGTTGTGCGTCTCATTGGAGCCTGCTGTCGAAAAACAGCTGCCCAATGGGGGGAACCTTGGCCTTCCGAAGCAGAAGAACTGAAAATCCTTGGATCCGCTCTTCCGCAGGCCAAAGCACAAATTGATTTGCTGAAAATGTGGAATGGAGCTGAGGTGCCCGCCTTAGGACTGTTACAAGCCGTTTTACCGTTTAATTTCCGATGATCGATATTCTCATAAACATGTATCACACCAACCCGCCAGGGCAAACGAGTCGGCCAAGTTCAAGAATCAGAGGCGCGACTGGCTGTAGACGCACACCACGCCACTGTCTGCGAGCATTCAAGGGGGATGTCTCGAACTCTCTAATTAAATTGGACTTTGGAATGGCGTGGAAACTAAACTGATAATCGAAGATCTCTATCATTACGATTCCTCCCTCGATCGACAGTTTTCCAAGAATGTTTGATGTTTTAATTTGTAACTCCAAAACGTTCGATAGATAAGTTTTAAAGAAATACATATCTCGAAATAGATTATTATTGGTCGATTTATTATTTCTTTGTGCACTTATCCACGCGTTTATTAAATTCATTGCCGAAAGATAATAAAACATTTGTTCTTCCGTTTTTGGAATTATTTTCATTATGGAAAATGCCTCCTTGAGTTCTGACATCTTGATTTCGCATGGAGTGCATTGGTTTGTGATTTCCTGCTCAATTGTTATTTTAGAGCGTTCGCGAGGAAGTCCATTCATGTGATTCTGCAAGAACCGAATCTGATTCTGCCGAGCGCTCGATATATTCGCCGATAGACAACAGAATTCGTTTAAAGAAATGACCTTAACGTGAGGGTATCTGCATCGATGATGCTTGGTCGGGGTTGGACAGACAAATACGGTAATCAGTTTGCGGCACTGATTCCCATTGTATATAGCAATACGATGCGCTTTTTCTTCATTGTATGCATAACAAATCCATAGATCTCTTTCGCATGAATAGAGTGGGCTGAAGAAATTGCAGGGCTTCGGAGTAACGCCAGGGTGCTCTAGCAATGGGAGCAATCCTTCGTTCAACCAAGCTTGATTTTTGTCCTGATTACCATTGGGGAAAGCATCTTCGCCCACGTCCAGTATGAGTGATTGAATTAGAATGTTTGACACTGGCATCGACTTTATCTCGACAAGCTTATCAAAACGGTTCTCTCGGAAATCAATGATCGCCTCCTTAGTCGGATCGGTGTCTTTGGTGAATACCGTAATAAAGTCTCCAGAAGCGGAATAGATGAACACGAAATCCGAACTCCATGATCTGTTGTGCCATTGTTGGCTAGGAGAATTATGTTTGCTCTGAATAGATAAAACACAATTCCAACGCCCGTTCTCTTGCATTCTTATTGATTTAATAAGAAGTTCAAATTTAATTCCCTTAAGTTCGGATACTTGAGATTGTCCTATTAGCTCTGGTGAAAATTTAACTCTTTGAAAGAGATCAAATGGGTAATATTGGCGAAACCATGCAGCCGGATGATTTTCTTGATGGTTTCGCGTCCATGTATGGTAGTTAATGTTTCTTAGTTTCATATTTGTGGCGCTATTGGGAAGAATCGCTGGAACCCAATCCAGACTTGCGAACACGCTGAGGATGCTCAGAACCGACGCCTTGAATTAACGTTTTTTTCGCTTTTTTGACTTTCGGGGTGTGTGTCGGGCTCCCTTTTTGCCGGTGACTTGATTCTTTTTGGCTTGGAGCAGGGAGGCCAAATGGTTGAGGCTACTCAGCGTATCGGGATGCTCGGAACCGAGCGTGCGTTCCCTCGCTTCGAGTGAGCGGTGTAAGAGCGTTTCCGCTCCTGCATAGTCGCCTTTGTGCCAGAGCGAGATGGCAAGATTGTTGCGGTTCGTCAGCGTAAAGGAATGCTCGGGACCGAGCGTTCGCTCCAAGGCTTCAAGTGCCCGGCGGCAGAGCGGTTCCGCTCCTGCATAGTCGCCTTTGGTTTGTAGCAGGAAGGCCAGATGGTTGAGGCTACATAGCGTAGCGGAATGCTCGGGTCCGAGCGTGCGCTCCATCGCTTCGAGTGCGCGGCGGCACAGCGCTTCCGCTTCCGCCAAGTCGCCTTTGGCTTGGAGCAGGTTGGCCAGATTGCTGAGGCTACCCAGCGTATCGGGATGCTCTGAACCGAGCGTGCGCTCCATCGCTTCGAGTGCGCGGCGGCACAGCGGTTCCGCTTCCGCCAAGTCGCCTTTGGTTTGAAGCAGTATGGCCAAATTGCTGAGGCTCGTTAGCGTATCCGGATGGTGGGGACCGAGCGTCCGCTCCTGCGCTTCGAACGCGCGACGGAAGTGAGATTCCGCTTCTGGTAGGTTTCTTCTGTCGAGGAGCAGGGCGGCTAGATTGTTAAGTCCTGTCAGCGTAGAGGGATGCTCTTGGCCGAACGTGTGCTCCAGCGCCTCGAGTGCTCGTCGGTAGAGCGTTTCCGCACCTGTGAAGTCGCCTTTGATTTCTAGCAGGCTGGCCAGATTGCTGAGGCTAGCCAGCGTATTGGGATGCTCTGGACCAAGAGTGCGCTCCTGTGCTTCGAGTGAGCGGCGTAAGAGCGTTTCCGCTCCAGCAAAGTCGCCTTTCGCTTTAAGCAGGGCGCCCAGATTGTTAAGGCTCGTCAGCGTAGAGGGATGCTCAGATCCAAGCGTACGCTCCTGTATTTCGAGTGCGCGGTGTGAGAGCGTTTCCGCTCCTGGTAAGTCGCCTTTGGTTTGAAGTAGCATGGCCAAATTGCTGAGGCACGTCAGCGTATCTGGATGCTCGGGATCGAGCGTGCGCTCACTCGCTTCGAGTACGCGGCGTAGGAGTGTTTCCGCTCCTGGCAAGTTGCCTTTGACTTGGAGCAAGCTGGCCAGATTGTTGAGGCTACAAAGGGTAGATGGATGCTCGTGTCCGAGCGCTTGCTCCTCTACTTCGAGTGCGCGGCGGTAGAGCGGTTCGGCTCCTGCCAAGTCGCCTTTGGTGTAGAGCAGGACGGCCAGATTGTTGAGTGCCGACGCCGACTCCATACCTAGTTCGTTGTATTTATCTACAAGGCGCTTCGCTACTTGGATGCCAATTTCGAACCATGAGGCAAACATAAGAACTCTCGTAACAATGAAGACCTTTTTTATATTATCTTCTTTGGCCGATTGGAGGAAAGCCGGGACGCTTTCCAAGTAACCTGCTGCCCGATCCTGTCCTCCGATTTCTCTCCAGTAATTGTAGATTTCCTGATCACCAATTCCTGCTTTGGAAATTTCTGCGAGGTGGTCAATATCTAAAAGGAGCTTCTCTGCGGCGGCGTTCTGCCCGCTATCCAACAAGTGCCGTACGCCACGGCGCAGGAGATAGTGTTTGAGTGGCTCTGTCAGAGTGGAAGCTGCTGCCAGTTCCGCAAAGTTCTTTTTTGTCTGTGTGATGAATCCGGAAATCTCTTTGGATTGGAGGATATGATCCCGTAGGCTTCGGTGGAAGAGAGTGAACCCATTGTCGCCATCAAAATTGGGGGCGGAGGTAACCATCGCGGTGATCGCCGCGAGGCCGCGCTTGACGAGCGAGTGTGCGTCTGAGTCGGCAACCGGGACCTTCCCGTTGCGCAGGACAGCGTCGACCTCGCCCAGCGTAAGCGGTTCGTAGGCGACAGCGAGACAGGCGACGAGCGGGGTCAGTATTCCCTGCAAGTCTCCCACTCCAAGGCGACGAAGTAGGTTCTCATGGTAGGCATGCAGACTGGCAGGCAGATCCTCATGCGCGTCGAGTACCCGGTATTTTCCAGCCAGAACATCGCCGATCACGTATTTTACATAGAGCGGAAGCCCGGCGGCGCGCTTGGTAACGAGTTCGATGAAGGGATTGATCACCTGTTCGCCCTGCTCATGGTCCTGCACGAGGAGATTTTTGCGCAGCGGGCCGATCTTGTTGAGGATCATCGTGCGGATGTCTCCTGCGCTCATCGGAGGCAGTCCATTCTCAAATAGCCGCTCGGCGGCGTATTCCCGCATGACTCTTTCGAGATCGGCCTCCGGCCTGCCGGCCAGAATCCAAAGCACTCCAGGGAAGTTGAGCTTGAGCGGAATTTCCGCGGCAAAGCCGGGGTCGCGCCTGGCGATCTCGTCGAGGCCATCTAAAATCAGAATAACCCGGCAGCCAACTTTCAGTCCGCCGAGTATTGAATCCAAGCGCTCTGCGGCTTTGGCGTTGATCTCCAGATTTTCATTCAGGGATACCGGCAGTCTCTCCTCGACAAAGTCGGCCAAGCTTTCGCGCGTGCAGCGTGCATCCCCTGCCCGGAACCTGTAGGGCAGGATGACGGTGCCGGATGCCTCGTCGAGCAAATCCGTTGCGATCTTAGCCATCAGGAACGATTTCCCCATGCCCGCGGCACCGCTCATCCAAAGAACTCCCTGAGGACAATCCTTGATGCGCTCCTTGACCTGCTCAATTTCCTCCTCGCGGCCCACCATCTGGGATGCGTCGATGCGGATTTCATGTAGAAAATCTAACACTGACGAATTCCCTGCATTTTTGTGATGCTCGTTGAGGCGGAAAAGAGCCTCAAATGCGGCGAGAGCGCCCGGCCCGGATTCTGATTCGGAAAGCTCTTCACAACCCAGCGGCGTGTAAGTCAGGCACGCGGCCTCCTTCGAGGAATAGATTTGGGCATGATCATGCCCAGCTTTCTTTCCGACACGCTCAAGGGAGGGTTTCCCAAAAAGCGCCAGCGGCCAAAGAAGAAGAGACTTGCCGCAGACCCGCAACCACACGGCATCAGCATCACCGCAATCAGGAGCTTCCAGAGGCGGAATAAGAGGTGCGTGTTGATCGCAACCCCGGAGGAGTCGCCATTCCACAGCATCATCCCGACCGATCAGTTCCCAGTCCGCAAGCCAGGATGCCTCCTGCACCGTGCGCTCGAAAGGGCTTTGCCATATCCCAAGCAGTCGTTCCGCTTCGGCCCGGAGCATTCCAGCTCCGTGAGCAAGACGGTTTCTCAGGCGAAGGAAGCTCGTCTCTGGCGTTTTAAACTTATCCGGGCCATAGAGGAAGGATTTCAGTCCACCTGAGATTAAGGCGGCTGACGGATCCCCTATACCCTCTTTGTCTGCTCCTCCTGAAATCAGGGCCTGCGACATCGCAAACCAGATTCCCATCGTCGGTTTCTCCACCGTGTCCGCCAAGCGGCGTGCCAGATCATCAGGGAGACTCCCATCCGCCTGCCTCCGCTCGGCCACCAACACGACTGTAAAAAGCCGTAAAAGCAATTCGATCGTATAGCACATCGTCCAGAGACGGACGACCGGGTTTTCCTCGCGGAGGTATTCGCGCAGCGGAAGTGCTACCACATTTGGAAACGTCTCGATAAAACCCGAGAGCGGGGAAGGCCGCGATTCGGATGCCGGTATTTTTACAATGGCATCGAGGATCTTCTTGCGATGGCACAGCTTGGCAACGCCAAGTTCTTTGAGATCCTCATCGCTCAGCATTCTGAGGCTTCCCTCGTCGAGTTCGTTCTCAGAAAAAACTGACAAGTATTCGCTCAAGTTGATGGATTGAAGGAGGTCAGAGGGAGTCATTGTTGGAGTTCTCAGATTGAGGTAAGACCATTTTTCGCCTGACCTACTGTGTTGTTAATGGCAGCTAGCGCAAGCTGGATCGGTTACGTGGATTCTTGAGATGGACCTGGTTTCGAACCGTTCCGCAACGCCTGTATCAGGCTTTCTTCAATCGTAATTTTATTCAGTCCAGCCCATAGGCTTTCAGGATTTTCCTGATGCTGACTAGGGGAAATACCTTTTGCCTCACTAGGAACTCCCGCAATCGCTTCTTTCGCTTTGCGAGTCCAACCATGCTTTCGATTTTGCAGATACAATTGGTGGCACGTCACAGCACCTACGGTAATGACCCCTGCTGTGATCAATACCGCCCCCAGTGCTCCTGCAATTCCCGCCAGCACAATGAATAGCCCCCCGGCAATAGCTAGGGATACACCGGCAGCGGCTACGACAGCGCTTACATAAAGAATCCCCTTCAGCGCTTTTCCTTTTCCTTCTCCTTCTTCTCCAAAGTTAGCGACAAGTATTCCCATGAGTGTTCCACCAATCACAGCAGTCTTGATCACAACTGCACCCGTCGCCGCAATCGCCACTCCTGCCGCTGCAAGAGGTGCGGCAACAAGAACAAGCCCATACCCCAATGAGGCGAGGGCAATACCGCTAATCGCCAATCCGCCAGGTGTGTGAGCCAGAAATTCGACGTATTTGGTCATCGGACGATCCACTGAATCACCTTCTGGAAATGATTCGTCGGCACAGAGCACTCCTTCGTCATCGACGTGTATGTTCGTCCACAGCTCACCTCCGCCGAGAACCGGTTTGCCACAACCGGTGCAAAATTTGTATTGTGTGAGCTGGGCTTTCTCAAGCTTTGGAAACTTCATTCCACAACATGCGCAAAAGCGCGGAGTGGTTGCTTGGATGCCTGGTTTCGGGAATTTGTTGGAGTTCTTCATGGGAGTGAGTGATTTGTTCTTCACTTCACCCAAGGCAGGTCATTGGCTTCGATTCCGAATTATTTTCAATTTCCAAAAAATCGATTTACCGAGATCGGAGTGGCCAATAGAAATCCCGGTTATCATCGGTAGCTGAACTTCAAGAAGCTTAGGATATACCCACCCGGTGCCCCATGAAGATGTCGATGAACTTGTTGCCGCCATCGGTCATTAGGATTCTTGATTGCTGGCATTTAGGGCAGAATGCGGGCTGGATATGCGGGGAGATACGATGAAAGCGCTGAAGGGACGTGTCGCTGACATAGACTTCGTTTTTGATGGAGGTGAGGCCGACGCTTTTGGGGTCGCTGGGTAGTTCTGCTTGGAACGGGGGGTGGAGCAGGTGACTTCCCTTGAGTTCCTCCCCACTGATGAAGTAGACGCCGTCCCTGAGGTCTGTCTCGCGCGTGATTAGTAGTCGATGGCTGGCAAAGAAGGGAGCCAGTTCATTCTCGATTCGTCCCATGATCTCCTCAAGGGCGGTGACCTCCTTTTCGTATTCTTGGAGATCGAGCATCGTTAAGCCGTGGGCTTTTAGATTGTTCCGCAGAAATACGACTTTTTCCTGTTAGGCGATTTTGACAACTTCGCGAAACAGGGATTCCCCCTTTAGTGAATGGGCGAGTCGGTCAACCCACCAGCCCAAGGATGGATTTTCAACCATCTGGGGCGTTCGTCCCTCAAGCACTTCGCGCGTCAGGTAGAAATAGCGGATCAGGCAATCGAAATGATCGAAAAGGAGATTGAACTTAAAAAGAGGGTTGGTGGCCTGCACGATCTTGTGCCTAGTCACGGCCACCGGGAAGGGCCAGCGGTTAAACTCTTCCTCGACCTTGCGGAACTGACGGGTGCTGAGCGCGAGGAGGCGTCCGGCATCCACGATCTGAATGGCTTGCAGGAGGAGCGCGTCGGGAACGCTGACCTCGCGGAGCACTACCATGCAGTCGCCACATATATCCGCAGTTCGCAGCTTAAGGTTAAGATCGGCTTTGTTTCCGCAGAAGTCGAACAGGCAGCCGCGAGGACTTTTGTGCCAGAATCCTTCCCACGCGAGACCCGCATCCGCAATGAAGGCGTTGAACACCCCCTGGAGGATGAAATGAGCGCTAACTACGCTTGCGGGGGCCGACGTAGCCCAGGAGAAGTCGTCGACGTACCCAAAACCGTTGCGCATGTTTTTGTCATTCTGCGCGCCGAACCAGTTGTATTCGTTGGGGCTGTTGTCTCGGGCTATTCTCGTGCCCTTCCCACGCCCGGCGCACGAACAAACTCATCGTGCCTTCCAATGGTCTGACAACTTCCTGAATTCTTCATCACTTCGGTGCTATTTTATGAAAATTATCGTTCAACGATTCCTTTATTTCCATGGAGAAAATGCCTCTACGCTTCATCTCCTCTGTGAGTTTATTGATTCTCTCATCAACTTCACTCGCCTCAAGAAACCCCAGCACCTTGCCAAATCGATAGCGGAACCACAAATCACGAAGTCCCTGAGGATTGTATGGAGAAAGTTTGAACCATTCAGCACCAGCCTTGATACTGTCTTGCCAGCATGCCTTTGAGAGGTTTTCCTGGCCATTTAAACGATAAGCCATGGCTAGAGCTGCAAGAGACTCAAATCGATCATATAATAGCGCAATTCGAAGCTCTTCGGATGGTGCAGAAGACAACTTCTCTTCCACCCGATCATCGAACTCTTTGAGTCGAATGATTGCTTCGGAAGTTTCACCATTGATTAACGAAAGGATTCCCGTCGTCATCACCAATTTATCTGAGGCAAGCTGAACAATCCTCAAAAGTTCGCCATTTTCCGAAACGGCAGAAGATTCCAAAATTTTCTTATGAATTTTTTGTGCTTGAGCTGCGTGTGCAATAGCGCGGTCGATTTCATACGAATTTTTATCGCCAGTATTTACGAATATGTTGTCCTTATATTTTTGCAAAGTTGCTGCCGCGACCATAGTGCTCATATAAGCTGAGGCGTAAGAGTCCTTGAGCGATTCTGGATAATAGCTTGGCGTAAAATATCTATCTAGTTCACCTAGGAAACCCCAATAGGTATTAATCAAAAGCTTATCTGATGAATTAAATAATAGTTCGGTTAATGGAACTAGGTTTGTAATAATTACTCTATTTACTTTCTCCGCCTTTATCCTGGCAAGTTGTGCTTCTTGATTGGCTTGATTGATTCGGTCGATGTAGAGGGCAGTGGTGACTGATAAAAGAAGTAGGAAAACGCCAGTGACCACAAAGAGAGTCTTATTTCTACGGTAGGCTAGTCGCGTCCGCCTGACAACGCTTGGTCGTCGATAAGTGATTACCTCGCTATTCGCGTAACGCTGAATATCCATGACAAGGTGGTCGGCGGATTCATAACGATCACGCACTTCGCTTTCGAGGCAACCAGTCAGCATGGTTCGTATTTCCCAAGGTAGTTTTCGTGCGAGGCCTTTTGGAAATACTGGTTCCTCGTGAGATAGCTTCTTTCGCTGAACCTCTGCAGAACTTACGCGGTCATGATCGAAGAGGCGAAGCCCGGTGAAAAGTTCGTAGAAAGAGGCACCTAGTGAATAGATGTCCGACTGTTTCCCAATCTCGTCCTCCGCGATCTTAGCACGAAGTTGTTCTGGACTCATGTAGGCGGGCGTCCCGCACTGCTGTCCGGTCAGCGTCATAATTGTACGCTCCTCGCTCTCCGTCCGTGCCACGCCGAAGTCCATGAGAATGGCCCGGTTGTCGCCTTCGATCATAATATTGCTCGGCTTGATGTCCCGGTGCATGATCCCGGCGCTGTGAACCACTCGCAGCGCTTTTGCAATTTGGAGAAACCACTCGGTTTTGGTCGCGACTGAAACTTCATTGGAAGCCTGTCGGGCAATGACATCTTCAAGGGTGCAACCCTCGATCCATTCAAGCGCGATAAATGACTTTACACTAGAGCCGCTAGCAAAGGAGTCCAACCAAGGCAATGCATCCTTGGCCACCCCCCTAGGCCTATACCATTGCTCTTCACCAAAGCCGATCACATCGACAATATTCTGATCGCTTCCAAAGTAACTGAGGTGCCGGGCTTCTTGACGGAATCGATCACGGGAGGTTTCATCCAGACCGTCTTTCAATACCTTTACTGCCACCTTCCGCTGGCTACTTACCTGTACTGCCTCAAAAACTGTCGCGAAGCCACCCTCGCCTGTCGGCTTTTGAAGGAGAAAGTCTCCAAGCAAGACTCCAGCCTGTTCCGGCGGAGCGAGCATGCCCATAAGACGGCGGAGGTTTTCTTCCTCAAGGTCTTGGCGACCTGTCATTGTCTTAATGGATTTCACCACCCGCGCTCCGAGATCCGCATCGAATTTCTGCCTTCCGTCGACACAGACGTATTGCGCTTCCTTGGAAGGCGCAAAGCCGTTGAAAGCAAACACCTCCCCCGCCGACTCATACATCCACGGCAGGCACGGAAGCGGAGGATCAAGATCCAACGCTCCATGGTCGAGAAGGCATTTGGCGATAGCTCGCAGAGTCCGATCCGCCCACTTCCACCACTCAGATTCCTGAGGCGCTTGGTGGGCGATTATGTTTCGCATGGCGATGGGAAGTTCAAGTATCTGTTTCAGCTGTGGGCGCTCGGGTAGGCTGTAACGAAGGTAGGTGTGGCAATCGCGCAAACCTTCCAGTTCTTCAGGTGGCACTCTTTCGGATCGGTTTTTGATTACTTGATCCAGAAAAACCGCCCCCTTGATACGTTCAAGTTCGTGCTCTTGATTCGCCTCGGTTGCCCGTTTTCGTGCAAGCCGAAGCTCGTTGATGAGGCCGTTCCAGCCACCCCATGAAGGATTTTCCAGTTGCGCGAGTCCCCGAAACAAGCCGGGCGAAGGAATACCTGTATTCTCCCAATCCGCAAGCGCTCCCAAGGCCGTCTGACGAAGACTTGCCTCCAATATCTTGAGGAGCTTTGAGACTCGTTCCTTCGGGGAAAGTTCGCAGGTCAATAGCTCGTTAATTCTTGCAGCAGGGTTAGCCATGGTTCTGGATTTTAAATGTTATTTCTAAAATAAGTTGATTCTCGGCGAGAAGCCATTACATGGATCCCTAAAAATACGTTTTTTGCCGCTCATAAAGGACGCAACATGCTTCGCTAGGGATAGCGTTTTGCAGTAACAAGATGACTTTGTAAAATTCCCGCATCGGCGGAGACTGCGTTGGAATCGCATTTGATCCAGTCACTCAATGATTCGGCGGAAGTGATCAGCTTGGAAAGCAGTCCGTATTCGTCGCGAGTGAATGTTACCTTGCGCCCATGAATAGCCGGGTTCCTGAAATCCTCGCGGATCCGGTTTGCCGCAAGGGCAAATGACTTGCTGGCGAGCACATCAAGAAGACGGGCGTCAAAGACGTCTTCAATTTGGTGACGGATTGACGTATTGCCCCTCTCCAATCCCCACCTGATACCATGAAGCAGCATGACTAGGATGCCGATCGTTGTCTCTGTTCGTCCGATGCTCCATGCCTCGAGTGCCCCGGTATCAAAATTGGATCGGTGGATTTTAATCTCCTCTATGATTTCACTTGAAGAAATCCGGATGCGCTCGCAGAGGCAGGCTCCCATTTCCCTTTCGAAAAGAATCGATGAGAGGACAACCAGAGAAAAATGGTTCTCCTCACCAGTGGTCGAGAGTTCGTGATGGATGATTTCCAGCAGAATTGGACGACTGCCGGACGAGAGGTGCATGATCTTATCTAACCGTTCTCCTTTGTGTAAATCAGGATGTATTAAACCACTCCGAATTTGAATTAGCCTAGTAGAGGCACGTCGGTCTCTCTGCTCACCCAAAAAATCAAGCAATTCTCCGATGATTCCAAAATGAAATTGCGGAGCGACCGCTCCACACACAGCGCCAGATGAGTAACCCAGATAGCGGAGAAATTCCTCCCCCGCTGGAAACTTTTGTTTTTGGCGCACACCCGACACCTCGGAATTATGCTCGGCAAGGGAAAGCCCGTTTGTCAGGTCGTCATTCATTTTTAGCTTTCGTTTTGAGGTTTGATAGGTTCGTTGACGGCATGCTCAACAAATATGGATGTGTCCGAAAAATTAAATATTTGTTCAGGAAATGTCTGCTTGGATTGATCCATATTGGGGTAATCTTGTGGACTAGGTTCTAGCTCCTTGTCGGCGAAATCCTCCCAAGTTAGAAGTCCGGCGTGGATCCATTTGGCGGCGTGGACAGGACTGACTGTCTTGATCCATACCCGCAGTTTGGCAAAATCTTCCCATTTTAGGATTCCGGCTTTGACCAAACTGGCGGCTTGGGCAGGATTGGTCTTCTCGATCCACTTCGACCGCCGTCTGGCAAAGTCATCCCGGGTCAGGAGTCCGGATTCGACCAAGCGGGCGGCGTGCTTAGGAGAGGCCGTTTCAATCCATTCCACCCGCCGTCCGCCAAAATCCTCAGGGATTAGGAGTCCAGCTAGAACCCAACTGGCGGCTTGGGCAGGATCGGCTGTCTTGATCAATTCAACTCGCAGTTGGGCAAAATTTCCCCAAGTTAGGAGTCCGGCTTGAACCAAATTGGCGGCTTCCTCAGGACTGGCCGTCTGAACCCATTCGTCCCGTCGTCTGGCAAAACTCTCCCAAGATAGGAGTCCGGCTTGGACCAAATTGGCAGCTTGCGCAGGACTGGCCGTCTTGATCCATTCGGCTACTCGTTTAGAGAAATCCTCACGGATTAAGTGTCCGGCTTGGACCCAGCTGGCGGCTTGGTCAGGACTGGCCTTTTTAATCCAATCCGCTCGCCGATCGGCAAAATCCTCCCAAGCTAGGAGTCCAGCTTGGACCCAACGGGCGGCTTGGGCAGGATTGGCCGTCTTGATCCATTCCGCCCGTCGCTCGCCAAAATCCTCCCAGACTAGGAGTCCGGCCTCGAGCAAACGAATCGCCACTTCTGGGCCAGCCTCATCCTTCCATGAGCGCACAGGAAAGTCTGCCTCTTGACGTAACATAGGTGACCACCTACTATCTAGTGTGATAGCTTTCTGTATGACCGACAGCGCTTTTTCGGGACGCCAAGTGGCCCTCAATCGCGACACCTCGAAATCATGCCACCTCTGTTTGCGCTGTGGTGTCGTATGGATCGCACGCAGCAACGGGGCATTTGGACGATACCAAAGTCTGACATCATCATGAGCGGGTGAGGAAAGCGACGGGATGGTTCCAACGAGCAACCATCGAATCAACGACAACAAGGGTTCAGGCAAATCGGGAATGGCATCGTCCTGCTTGGCCAGTGCCGCTGCCAGCCACGGTGATATTTTCCAGACTGCAGCCATCAGATCATACGGCAGCGGATCCTTTAGTTCCGCTGCATAAGCGATCGACATCTCCCAGGTTTCATAGTCATCTGAACCGAAATTCCCCAGAAGCGAGGGGTTTGCCAGCAAAAATTCCGCGCAAAGGTATTCCTGAAACGTCTCGTGTCGGAACTGCACGCGACCCTCTTCGCGGAAAAGAAAGGGGCTTTGGGTCATACTCCCAAGAAAGCGCGTTGGGTGAGAAATATTGGACTCCCTGAGGCTTGCAATTGCCATCTCGTCATCACTCACGCGGAGTCCCTCTCGTCTTGCCCTGTAGGCGATCGCAGCCAAAGCTCGCCGAGCTTCGGCTATGGGCCAAGGCAAAGGAACGCCCGCCGCTTGCGCCTTGTCTCTCTCCCTTCCATACCATTTTTCAATCCATGAGCGGTAGAGCATGGCTCCAGTGGACGGCATCTCGGATCCATCCTTAACAAGATCAACGATCATACGGAGCGTCAGAGGATTGGAAGTAAGGACGTCCCCTCCGGGCTGATCCTGGATATTAGCGAGAATTGCCGACGCCCTAGCGGGATCACCGAGGTAAGCTTCCAGAAACCTGCATCGCTGGCTGTCATTCAGCGACTGAACTGTGAACGTGGGCAAGCGCAGTGATGCGGTGGCATCCTGACTACGTGCGCTGATGACGACCGGAAGGTCGGGGTAGTCGGAAAGCAGATTCCGGAGAGCATTGACCGCAGACTGACGGGCTGAGTCCGGACACTCGTTCAGTGCGTCCAGATAGAGAGCGCAGCGGTTTTGGCGAATTAGCCGTTCGATTTGTCCTGGGGACAAACCTGTGGTTCGGCGAAGAAGAGACCAAAGGTCGCCGGTCACTTGCCAAAGCGTCAGGGGCGCAAACAACGCAATCCGACCGTCGGGCTCGTACGAGGTTACCGCGTCCATCACCAAGCGGGTGAGGCAGGTGGTTTTGCCGCCGCCGGGTTCTCCCAACACCACGGCGCGTGACTCTTGGGCCAACAAGCTAAAGAGTCCTCCTTTCCGCGCCGAAAGCTCGAAAGAATCTTCGTCCAATGCGTCCGGTACATCATCCCATTCGCCGTCGTTTTCACTCCCATCAAGATCATTCTCTAGGAAAGGATCGCGAAGATAATCGGGCATGAGTTCTTCTGCATCTGGCTCGAATGCTTCCCTTGGCGCTGATACATCAGACCTCCCTTCCTCATCCATTCGTTCGATAGCGTCCAAAGGTGTGAATGCCGCCAAAAGATCGGCGCACTTTTCAAGAAACCGTGTTCGCCAGCGCTCGATCGCGCCTTCAAGTTCCTCGTCTTCTGAAATCCCACTTGCCGCTTTGTGGAGGAATCGGTTCCAGAGTCGGTATAAATCCGTGCCGACCGGACTTCTCTCATTTTCATAATCGGTGATTAGCCGCCGCCCCCGAATGGGCACGACTTCACCCACATCGCCCTTGGCACGGCGCAATAGGCGCTCTTCACCATTGTGGGTTAAAATGAGGCATTGTCCCGGTGGCACAGGACAAACTAGGATGACGGCGATATTCTTTTCTCTCCAAGTGGTTCCACGGACGATGAACTGGTTCAGAGGCCACGGAGCTTCCAGTTTCCATGTTCCCTTTGTGCCTGTCTTCCAAACGCAATCTCCCGCCGGAGGCCTGAGACGATCGTGAATTTCCATGCGGCGGAATGCCTCAAGCCCATTCTTTTCAATGATTTTACTCGGATCTCCGGACTCCAATCCAACTGGTTGACCGAAATCGTCCACCCCGATCAGCACCGCGCCGCCCCGGCTGTTGGCCATCGCAATCACCGCCTCAGCCACGTTCCAGTGGCCGTCAGCGTCCTTTTCGTTGGGATTCTTGCGGTCCTTGTGCCTTCCTATCATTGCGGCCTTGAATTCCAACCAATCGGTTTCCCCCTCAGCGGCAAGCTCGAACAATGCCTCCACTCCGCCATTCGGGTGGTCGAGAACGCGCGAAACGAGGTCATAGCCGGAAAGAGAGCCATCCTCTGCAGCATAGGGTTCGGAGGGCGTCTTAAATCCTTCTTGGATTGACTGGCCCGAAGGCTGAGGGCGCTCCCACCCTGCAAGCTCTTCTGGAGAGGGCACGAGGGCGGAATCGGGTTCATTCGGCATGCACTGTGTTTAACGCAGAGCGGAGCAGCGTCACAAGCCGCAATCGTAGAGACGATGTTGCTCACCAACCCCTGCTTTGTGCTCTTGGGCTCATGCGTTTGATCGATCCAGCGGGCTAGTGTGGCAAAAAAATCATCGGAGTTTCATTTTTTCCGGAATGACCGGAATTCGCCTGCCTTGAGTGGGCGTATGAAAAACACATCGCCTGTTAGTTCCACCCGTGTCACCTCCTGCAACAAGCCCGGTAAAGCGCTAGGAAAGTTCATCCTGTTTTTGCTGATATTAGGTGCATTGACCGCTCCTTGGATTGGGAAAATACTGACAAGGGATCGGAATGACGGACGTGAATCTAGAGCCAGCGGGGTCGACTGGCGGCAATCATCCGCGCAGGTGCGTAAAAGTCTGGAGCAGGCGAAATCCGAGGCGGCGAAAGCTGAGAAGCAACTTTGGAGCGATTTTGCCAAACAGATGGAAGCGGCAATGAAGCAAAACAAAAGGGAAACGGATGCCGGGGTGAACGCCGCCGTGGACACTCTAGTGCAGACAGGCGAGATCGGCTGGCTGATCGCAGACTATGCACAGGACAAGGTTCTGGGAGGCGATAGAGCCATGAGGAGGATCGGGGCTTGTTCAGGCACCTTTACCCAATCTCTGAAAAATTCGTCCGTTAGGGTGCATGGTCTGATCGACGGTCTGCAGCAGGATCTAACAGGGGTGAACAACCGCTACGCCATTGCGGTTGGCGAGGTTATCGAGCAGAAGGGAGCAAGCCTGCCGCGTTCCAACTTCGAACACCTGATGCGGATGCAGAAAAACGTGCCTTTTGACGTGTCTCTTGAAGTTGGGGGGGCGAGCGCTGCCGTGACGCTGGAACTCATCACAATCCGGGCCACCAAGAAGGCTATCGTGGAGGTTTACCGCTACCTTGCTCGGAAGCTCGCTCCGCAGATCGCTAAAGCCGCAGTGGGCGTCGGAGCCGCCGTCGTCGATGGACCGCTTCCGTTTGGCGATATTCTGACGGTGGGACTAGCCGCCTGGACGGTCTACGACGTAGCCAGCCTTCCGGGCGCGATTCGGGAGGATGTGCGCAAAGAGTTCAAGCACGCAGCCAGCGAGCATCATCGTTTGCTAGATGATCAGGCGGCTGCCGCAGTCCGCAAACTGGCAAAACAGTCTCTCCAATCGCGGGAAAGCACGCATAAGGAGCTGCTGGCCATCCTTCCATGAAGTTTAACAACAAACACTTACAGCTATGAAAACCAACTTGATCAAACAGGCATTCACATCCTTCGGAATCCTTATCATATCGGGAACAATGAATCCCTTGTGGGGCAGCGTCGTTAGTGAGGTCGTCGAGCGCGTAATCCGTGCGGGAGGACATGTCGTGGACGATGCGGGGAGGGTTGCCGCCAAAGAAGCAGTGGAGAGGGGCATGGCCAGATATGGCGACGAGGTGGTTGAGCTGACCGAACGCGGAGGCTTCGGCCTTGCCCAGGCTGCTGCGGCTCATGGTGACGAGGTATGGCGGCTTGCGAAGATCGGCCCGGAAATGCCGCGGGCATTGGCGAGTCGTTCAGAGGCGCTGCTCGGGATTGGAAGGCGTTGGGGGGATGACGCCGTGCAAATCGAGGCGCGCGCCCCGGGTTGCGGAGAAGTCCTTGCAGGCAGTGTTCCCAAAAAATGGCTTCCTCAACTTGCAACGGATGCCTCGCCCTCGGACATACAGCGCATTGCGGCATTTGCCGCACACCGAACTCCAAAGGAAACGGAAGCAATGATCAAAATTTGGAGCCGGTCGGACGGACGTGTATTGCAATTCATGACCCCCGCGCGAATAGCCAGCCTAGGTTTCGTAGGTGCTCTATTGGTAATATCGTGGAAGGCACCCGAGGCACTGCTCGGACTTGCTGAAGTAGCCCTTACCGGCTTGCTCGGGCCACTAATGATGGTCTGCTCATGGATCCTTGTTCTGTTGGTTCTTATCTACCTGCGCAAACCGCTATTGTGGATGGTCAGGAGAACTTCCCGGCTCGCTAAATCCGTTTGGAGCGCCATTCGCCGCCCGGAAATCACGCCATGATTGTAACTCGATCTCGCGCCTCCTCCTCACAGGATTATCTCCATCAACTACGGCCATCAGCAAGATGTCTCAAAAAAAGTTGAGATATTTCGGAATGAAGAATCCCCACCTGCCTTTAGCCCATAGCAAACACACACAATCCAAGACCATGATTACTTCAATATCACCTCCAATGTCGGTTGTTCCTCTGGAAAACAATTCAAGCAAAGTTCTTGGCGACAGGTTGCGCAAACGTTTCGAGGAAGTGCTTAATCTATACACGGAAGCAATAGTGCTGGTCGTCAACCGCAACCGGATCGCGACCGATGCCCAGGTCAGCCTTTTGAAGGAAAAGCTGGCTCAACTAGATCTTGCTGCCCTTTATGTGATCGTTGGGGAGGTTAAGGCGGGCAAGAGCAGTTGTATCAATGCACTCTTTGGTGAGGAGATTTGCCCTGTTGATGCCGGTCCCTGCACGGAGACCATCCAGGAGATGGTTTACGGCACTGAACGAGAGCGCACACAGCTGGGAGAGAAATGGGAGAGGCTGACTCTGCCTCATGAGGTGCTCAGAGGCATCACGGTGGTTGATACGCCGGGAACCAATTCGATCGAAAGGCATCATCAGGCGATCACGGAAGGCTATCTTCCCCAGTGCGATGTGGCCATTTTTGTCCTGCCCGCGATGAATCCCCACACAGCATCCGCCTGGGATCTGCTCGAACGTATCCGGAGGGACTACCGCCACCGTGTCGTCTTCGTACTGCAGCAGGCTGATCTCCCAACTTCCGAGATGCTCCAGAAAAACATCGAGTTGGTTCGTAAGTATGCGAGGAAACACGGTGTTACGGATCCGCAGATTTTTCCCGTTTCGGCCCTGCGGGAAATGAAAGGCGAAGGGGATAGTGGCTACGTTGAATTCCGGGAGTATCTGCGGGCCGCAGTCGAGACAGGTGAGGTCTGGCGGATCAAGTTCGACGGTGCCTGCGGAGTGCTGGAGCGGGTCATGAATGAGGTTATGGCCGAGCTGGGCCGGAAGAAGGAGAGCCTCAAGGACGATCTCGCATTCATCGGTCGGCTTGAGGAGATCGTGAATGAACGCAAACGCAATATCGAGGGACTGAGAGGTCTCGTGATCGACAGCCTGCTCGGAACCTACGACGGCCTGACGGAAAAATTAGCTAGGGATTTTCAATCTGGTCTCAGTGTTGGGACCGTCTGCAGACGCAGCATTCCCTTGGTGCGCGACACGACCATCAAGGACTGGCTCCACAAGCTGGATAAGGATTTCAAGGAGGAGGCATCTAGGAAGATTGAAAGCGACGCCCAACGGAATTGCCAACAACTGCAGTCCGCGCTCAGTAACATGATTGATGAGATTGAATCCAAGATCAGGTGCCACCACAACTCGGACAGAGAAGTGTTTCCGTTCCTAATGGCGGACAGGAACGAGATCCTGACCGACCTTGCTCGTGGGCTGAACGGCGACACGCTCCTTCAGGACCTCAATCGTGGGCTGCCTGCGGGCATCCAGATCGATGGGAATCTTCAAGGTGGTGGTGCGATGGTTGCCATCGGCGGGGCGGTTGCCCTGCTTACCAAGCTTGCCATCTTCGACATCACTGGTGGGATACTCACCGCTCTCGGGGCTGTGTTGATCGGACTGACTTTACTCTGGAAGCGGGGGGCAATCGTTGACGGCATGAAGCGGGAGATTGAGGCTGGCAGGAAGGAATTCCAGCAGGAGATCGACCGCAGCATCGGTGCGCTCTTCGGCGGTCTTTTTCACAAGATGGATCACAATCTCACCTCTGCAAAGCAGCGGCTGAATCAATCGCTGGAAGGGCTTGAACCCCCTATTCGGGATGTCGAATCGCTGCAAAAAAAGCTCTTCCTGCTGCGTGGGGATAGTGTCTGATGATTCCCGAAGAAATCAATCACATCAAATCGAAAGGGGACAACCATGTTTGGAGATAAAGAAAATGGCATCTGGCACGACGCATTCAACCTGTGCGCCAATTCCCTGTCATGGGCGGCAAGCAAGCTAGATCCGGTGTGGCCCGGCGGGATGGATTACGTGAAAATCAACGTGATCCTGTTCTGTGTGGTATTGCCCGTCGTCCTGATTGTTTCGCTCGGACTGAACCTGGCGTTACTGCTGGGTCTGCTCTGACGCTCACCAACCGGCTCCCGCCCATCCTATCGATAACCGCATCCGAATCACCCCACGGCATTCCCATTCCGCAACGCCCCCCAGCTTCAACCAACCATCACACCATGAACACCCATCACGACATTCTCGTCCAAAAACTCACGGAACACTCACAGGCGCTCGCCCTCCCGCTCGGCCGCAAGGTCGGGTCGTCCGGGCACGACGTCACCCGCGACTACCTGCTCCACCAAATGAAGCGAACTCGTCTGCTTCCGTTCCGGGGAAAAAGTTTCGAACTGACCTACGAACTGCCGCACCCGAATACCAGGAAGCTTCAGAAGCTCACCAACCTCGTCGGTGTGATCCCCGGCAGGGATCGCAGGCTACCTCCCATCCTTGTTGGTGCTCACTATGATTCAGTTATCGCTGCACCATGCGTCGATGACAACGCCACATCCGTGGCCAAGACCCTGGTGCTCGCCGAATCGTATGCCCTCCGTCAGCTGGAGCGTGATCTGATCATCGCGTTTTTCGATGCAGAGGAGCCGCCGTTCTTCCTCGGGAAAACCATGGGTTCACGCCGCTTCGTCGAGGACCACTGCAAGGACATGAGTTTCGCGGCGGTGATCATTTCCGACCTGATCGGGCATGACGCCACCGACTGCGACCTGCCGATCCCAGGGGTAGTCAAAACCTTCGTTCCGCAGCTACGGAAACTGGTCGCCGTCATGGGATCGGAAACCAGCGGCATCTTCCCCGGCATCGTCGAGGCCGCCGCCAAGGAGGCCAAGGGTCTCCGCGTCCTCTCCGCGCTCAGCGATTACGTCGGCCCCGTTTCCGACCATGCGCCGTTCTCAAAGGCGGGCCACCCGTTCCTGTTCCTCAGCTGCGGCCAGGGCAAATACTACCACCACCCGGACGACGACATGCGTTGGATCAACTTCGACAAGCTCGCCCACATCACGCGCTATGTCGGCGACCTGATCGAGCGCATCGACCAATCCCCGGCCGATGCGGATCGTGCCCCCTGCGATCCGTTCGAGACCGAGATCCGGATGCTTCGCAAGGCACTCGGTCCTGCGCTGCCCCTGGCACTGAGGTATTTCGGAATCAAGATGCCCAAGTCCCGCAAGGATTTAGACGAGACTGTCGGGGCAATGATCGATGGCGGGCTGCCGACACAAGACTGAACCATCACCCGCCATGCCTTTCACTCGAAAAACCGACCGCAAGCCTTCGCGACCTCATCGGCATCAACGAGCTAACCAGGACAAACCACCGGGTGACCTGCGAAATGGAACGCCTCGGGCTGTGGTGCCCCCAGCTTGATGGCATCGACGTATGGCTGGTCCCCGTCTCGTTCCAATGCTATGGATGGTTCCGGCCCGAAGGAGGAATCTACATCCCGTCCGTGACCGAGGCAAACCTCTGCGACCTCATCTCCGGCCACCACACCCGATTGTCCGACGTGCTCCGGCATGAATGGGCGCACGCACTGGCCGACCGGCGTCCGGAACTCATCGAAAGCAGACGCTTCCGCAGTGCCTTCGGCGGCAACTACGAATCGCCGGATCCGATTTGGGAACACCATGCCGACCTGCACCTGACTCCATACGCATCGACCATGCCCTGCGAGGATTTCGCGGAAACCCTCCATTTCTACCTGCGTCACAATGGTCGTCTTCCGGTTCGCCTGCAGGACAAGCCAACCATCGTCCGCAAGTGGCGCTTCGTCGAATGGATGGCGGAGCGCATATCGAGCTTATCCACGAATGTCTAATCGAGAACTTAGCATGTTGTTCCTCTGAAACCGAAGAGTTCACCCTTTCCGGTTTTTTCTTCCCGGCATCGATTACGGATAGTTCAGTTAGCCTCACGTTTTGAATCGGAAAGAAAGCCACCGTATTCCCAATTTATCTTGGAGCGATAGCTCTTACCTAGGCGGATGTCGGCAAGCGCCGACATTACAATAAAGTTGCCGATCGCCGTCTTTTTGATCTTGTCGCCGTTCGGCAACTTTGCTAGAACGCTCCCATGAACATCGTAAGTGTGAACGATCTCACAGCCTCCATTAAGCAAGCGCGGCAGAAGCTCGGCTGGACTCAGGCGGAACTGGCAGAAAGGTCAGGAGTAAGCCGGGACTGGATCATCGGTCTGGAAAAGGGGAAGCCCTCGCTCGAACTGGGACTCGTTCTCCGAACTCTAAAGGCACTGGATTTACCGCTCTCACTTGGTAGGCAGGGGCAGTCCGCCCTATCGGACGATGTGATCAATCTGGATGATGTGCTCAACACCAACACGGAGGGCAACGCACAAAGTTGAGCACCCTGAGCATCATCGCGAATCAGCAGAAGATGGGAACGGTCGAGCAGCGACAAAATCGTCTGACCTTCCGCTACGCAAGCACATGGCAATCTTCCGGAGGCGCGTTCCCATTGTCGGCATCGATGCCCTTGGTGCAGGACGCGCACCCGCATTCTAAAATCGAGCCCTACCTGTGGAACCTTCTCCCGGACAATGCAACTGTGCTCGAACAGTGGGGAAGGCGTTTCCATGTCAGCCACAACAATGTTTTCAGCTTGCTGGAGCATGTCGGTGAGGATTGCGCCGGGTCTATCCAATTCATCCCGGAAGCACGCGAAGCTGAATTGCTCGATCAGAATTATGAGGAAGAAATCGAATGGATTGACGACGTGGATCTGGCCAGGCGCATTGAAACGCTTCTCAGCGATCACGGAGCTCAGAGGACAGGCACGGATGAGGGGCAATTCAGCCTGGCTGGAGCCCAACCCAAAACCGCACTCTACCAGTCCCCGCAAACCGGCAAGTGGGGGATTCCTGGAGGCCAGACGCCGACAACCCATATTCTCAAACCCGCTTCCAAAGATTTCCCGGGCTATGCGGAGAATGAACATTTCTGTCTGACCCTCACCTCCCAACTCGGGATCAAGAGCGCAAGCTCCTCGGTAATTCACTGTGGAGACGTTCCGGTGATCTGCGTGAAACGCTATGATCGTATTTTCAAAGGAGAGCGGTGTCTGCGAATCCATCAGGAAGATTTCTGCCAAGCAAGAGCGCTCCCACCGTCCAAGAAATATCAAAACGAAGGCGGCCCGTCTGCCCAAGACGTCGCGAACACAATCTGGGATATTTCAAGCAAAGCGCGGGATGACATCGAGACATTTGCGAAAGCGCTGATCGTCAACTTTCTCATCTCGAGCACAGATGCCCACGCCAAGAATTACTCGCTACTGATCGCCGGGAATAATCAGGTCCGTCTCGCTCCGCTTTACGACATCGCCAGCACCCTGCCTTACCCGAAAAAGGTGTCCCCGCACAAAGCCAAACTGGCGATGAAGATAGGCAGCAAATACCGGGTGAAGGAAATCGAAGCGCGGCACTGGCAGCAATGCGCAAAACAATTACGGCTGAAAACCAATGATTTCATGGAGATGTTCGAAGCCCTCGCCAAACAGCTCCCTCAGGCGTGCGTAGCAACATCCGCTAAATTGCAATCCCAAGGCCTGACGCACGAGGTCGTTGAGTCACTCGCCCAAAGCATCACCGAGCGAAGCGAAACCGTGATCAAACAATATTTCCCGTCCTGCGGTCCGTGAGGATCATCTCACGGTGCTGCGGTGAGTTATTACTTTGCTCTGGCGTTAAAAGTCTTCTCGATGTCCTCGGAGAAGCGCTCGATGAGTTTCCATGCTTTGGAAAGTGAGGTGCCGCCCTTGAAGGTGATGTGCTCGCCGATGCCTGGAAGAGCGAAGATTTCACGCAAGGTCCAGCAGACCCAGAAGTCCTTTTCCACGCTGGCCGCCTGCAAGCCCATCGTTTCATCGACCTGTTGGAAGGCGAGAAGGCGGCGGGAGGCGGGGAGCTGGAGAAATGTGTCCATGGGTCAGTGGGGGGATTCCATCAGGGGGAGGAGCAGGTCGGCGATCCACACCGGCGCATGGACGAGATCCTTGCGGAGGACGGCGTGGTCGGCAGTGGCGACGTGGCGGCGGAGGATGGCGATGACGGTGTCATCGATCTGATCCTGTCCGAGGTGACGGAGCGCCTGAATGAGGGTGCCACTGATCCTGCCTGCTGTGGTATGCAGAAAGGGACGGTTTCCGGGTGTTTTTGTATTTTTCCGCACACGGTCGGTGGGTCTGGAGAGTTTTTGAATGGGACAGCCTTTGTCCTACCCCGGTTCGTAAAGTGATGGCCTAACCCCAACCACGAACCGATATGAACACCAATCTGACCGAAATCGCCTACTTGCTCGACCGCTCCGGATCGATGGATCCTATGACCGAAGCCGCCATCGCGGGCTTCAACGAATTTCTTCAGGAGCAACTCGATACGCCGGGTGACGCGAATCTTTCGCTGCTGCTCTTCGACCATGAGTTCCAGAACCCATACAGCCGCACCCGCCTGGAGGATGTCAGGCCGCTGACGACCGAGACCTATTTCACCGGAGGGAGCACGGCGCTTCTCGATGCTATCGGGATGATGATTGAGAACCTGGGCAAGCAGCTCGCCGACCTACCCGAGGAGGAGCGCCCCGGTAAGGTCATCGTTGCGATCTTCACCGATGGCTACGAGAACGCATCCACGCGTTTTACGTTCGATAAGATCCAGGAAATGATCACCCACCAGAGGACGAACTACCAGTGGGAGTTCCTGTTCCTGGGAGCCAACGAGGATGCCATCGCCACCGCCGCCCGGATGGGGATCGACCGTTC